>Ga0209512_1000386_pt1 | contig 77082 bp, 79 predicted proteins | sample frozenSSSSmetaG_FD_184142 | JGI IMG/M metagenome (GOLD analysis project Ga0209512, IMG submission 184142) | Glacier valley bacterial and archeal communities from Borup Fiord, Nunavut, Canada, to study Microbial Dark Matter (Phase II) -... | ecosystem: Environmental > Aquatic > Freshwater > Ice >...
GCTATTCTATGCATCACGTGGGTGGGTCAACTCGCTTTCCTGGGTCAACTCGCTTTTCCCCCCTACGAGGCACGAGTAGGGGGTGCGAGCCCCCGGGTACTCTCCTTTGCTACCAGGGTATTTAAAACATCCGATTCAACAACAACACATTCAGTCCTATGACTTCACGATCCCAATCCCGCAAGATCACGGGTATCCCTCCATACCATCCCCTCACACCGCCTCATCTCCCTTCTTCTTGCCCAGGCCCTCATAGAAGTTGCGCTCCTCATACACCTTCACATCATCACCCGCATAAACCAAGTCCTTCTTCTTCTCCGAAATGCGTAGCCTCTGCACCCTAAGCACATCCCACTCCACGTTGCGGGTCAGATACCAGGTCGCCAGGTTAAAGAACAGCGAGAGGATAATGGCACCCGCGCAGATGCCGAAGGACACCTTATAGCCGTTGTACGCCCACTTGGAGCGGAAGAGCTGTGGGCCAATGACACCGCCGCTCTAGTGAAGGTTAGCTTCTGCTCAACAGATGGGGTGAGGTGTGTACTCGCCTGAGCGACCGACGACTGGAAAGCCAAGACAAAGGCAGATCTGGCATATGGTCAGCTTATGATACTTCCTCACTGATCGAGGAACGTACCCAGTCGTGCCCTTCAGAGTCGAGCTTCGCCATGCCCAGAACGGAATGAAGTATACAGAGTAGAATGCCGTTCCAAGGATACAAGCGGCGTAGATCCCGCCTTTGTTGCTGACGGTGAAGAAGAGCACAAACATCGCGATCATGCCGGCCATAATGGGCATGACGAACGCAGGTCGCGTGAGCCATCCCTTGGAGAGAAACCAGCCGGCGAAGATGATGGAGAGGACAGTGAGGGCAGCAGGAGGAATGTTGAGGAGCTGGTTGCGCGGGAGTCCGGCGAAGCCTAGGTTAGTGGTGATAGTAGGCAGGTACCAGCTCAGTCCATAGCCGCCCAGGTTGATGAGCGTCTGCTGCGCCATGAACGTCCACAGATGGAGGTCCTTTACCGAGCGCACGATTTCCGACCAGTTGAAGACCGCGTCGGTTGTCTTAGGGGCGTTTTCGGAAAGGCGTGCTTCGACGTATGCTTGTTCGCGGAGGGTGAGCCACTTGCTGGTGCGCTCGGAACGCGGATAATCGGGGAGGACGAAGAAGATGATGGAGCTGAAAAGCATGGTGGCAATGCCTTCAAGAATGTAGACCCATTGCCATGCGCTGAGACCGCCGACTCCGTTCATATAGGAAATACCATATGCGAGGAGAGACCCTACAATGCCTGAGCAGGCCTGCCATCCGAACATCCACATGATGGGCTTGCCCATCTCGTCACTCCGGTACCAAGAGCTAGCCACTTCAGTGTCCAACTTAGATAAACAGTTTGAGAGAACCTACCTTAGCTGTGCGACAACTCCAGGGAAGAAACCGGCTTCCGCCATACCAAGAAAGAAGCGAGCTGCATACAGTCCTTCCTTGTTCTTAACTGCTCCATGGCAAGCCAATATGGCGCCCCAGCTGAAGAAGATTCGCGATTGCCAAAGACGAGGCGTCATTCGCTTGAGGAGAAGGTTGGATGGGACTTCAAAGACGATGTAGGAGATCTATTTAACAATGTCAGAAGACAGCTTCGTAAATATAGTAGGGTTATACTTACGAAGTAAATCGATTGGACCCAGTTATACTGATCTGAAGTCATGCCAAGCTGCGTCATTACATTTGTTGGAGCTCCGACTTGAAGCACCTTGACGGATGCGGCGTTCAGATAGTCGATCTACAATGGTACGCATTAGATGATAAAATAGTCGACTCCGATGGACATGACCTACGTTCTTCACCATGTACATCAATCCAATCAGCAGCAGAAATTTCCTGTCGACCTTCCTCATGATTGCCTTGTCATCTTCGGCAGTGAAGGTAGCAAGAAAAGCCTGCTTCTCCTCATCTGTCGTGAAGCTTTCTGGGATGACTTCGGCTTGAATGTCGACGGCATGAGCCTTCTCTCCGTCAATTGACGTAGCCGCACTCCCCTCGGAGATCTGGTTATCGTGGACTGCCATGACGACGATTGAGGCGCTGAAATCACAGATATTGTGACAGCGAAACCTCAGTCGATTGAGTATGGGAATGAGACTGGGGAAGGGAAAAAAAGCGGAAATACACAGGAGCATATATACAGATGGGGGGAAGTAATTGGAGGAGGAATCCCCAGTGACCCCACGCCTAGTTGGGATTTCCCCTCTGGAGACAGGGGAGCATCTCCACTGAGATGTTGATGCAAAAAGGAGATGAAATGGCGACTTTAATGGTCGACGACGAAGGCCGTGCTGGCAAGGATTCGCGATAGGCCACGACTGCAGGGCCCAATGACCATGGCTGTCATCTTGACGCGCATGTCAAGATGAATGCTAAAAGCAAGCTTAAATCGACGTTGATCCTGTAGATACCTTGGCATTAATGAGGTGCTCCTGCTAAATCTGGCGTGCTGGAGCTAGCTATTTCAGTCACGTGACCTATAACACCCATATTTCCAGATTTCCGTCTCTTCTCCTCTATCCTCATATCTTCTCATCTCTTTGCTCCCCTCATCATTTAAGTACGACAGCCAAAAATACACTGAAAAAGAACTGAGGATGTAGAATAGGTCCAATATATCTCCACTAAACTATTATGTGGCCAAATCAAAATCCGAGAGCTCGGTGATAATGGCCAAGCCAACGTGGGCGTCCACCCATGTGGTCTCTCCATTCAAATTCCCCCTTCCTGGTCTTCGGTAGAGTAGTTTCTGGTAGAAGTGGAGAAGTGGCGGGCAGCAGAAATGAAGAAATGAAGAAATGAAGAAATAAATGATCGACCAACCTTACTCAGACATCGGTACAATCTCTCGGTATTGCCTTCCTACGATAATCCAACACAGACCCATTCGCATTCGACCCTCATACTCTATCTTACTTCTCATTTCTCCAATTTTGATCATTCCCATCCATCGAATCTCCACTCCATCTGAAGAGTTTGCACGGCTTGGCAGGGCCTGGCGTTGATGACGCGATGAGTTCTTGGTTGCATCTTATCTCCTGTGCATTTGCCTCGCCATCTCCGCCTTAACATTCAATATTCTTTGCGCTGTCTTATGGATAGCTTGCGGGATGCGCAAGCCCCGTGGTTGCGATGTGCATTCGACAGCTTCAGTTCGTCGAAGCCGAAGCTCTTTCGTTGACGTTGGAGGTTGTCGCCGCATAGTACCAAAGATATTGTCGTGACAGCTGACAGCTAACAGCTGACAGCGGGATGTGGGGAGTAATCTCACATCACGCCAAAGCAACAACTCAAATTCAACCTCGTCGCCGTCGCTCAATTGCTTTCACCATTCCATCATTTCTATCATCTTTTCTAACATCTTTTTTATGCTCACAGGCTTTCAGGAGAGACGTATGTCCCCAACATCACCATCAAAGAATTTCATTAGCCAACTACTAAGATCTGCTTTAAGTATTCAGAACGTCATCTACTTCCTATTCCTATTCTCTCAAACTTTCTTCTTTCTTTCTATCGACATCAACCACAAACGATTAGACCAGACGGCCCTCGACAACAAAGGCTTCAGGTCTCAGCCTCTTGGCTTTCAGATACTCATAATCCGGCATCGCATCTCTGACCCATTGCTCCATCTTCCTACCATGTTGCTCACCAAACTCTTCGCGCCATTTCCGAGCTTCCACATTGATGTCAATGCCGGCAGATGTCTTGCCTTTCACTATTCCTGTCGAAGCCTGAATAGTCGACAAATATCTGTTGAGCACCTTGCCCTGTTTATCTATCGTCTCTTGAGCAACTGGCTCCCATTCGAACTTCAGCTTCGTCACGTCTAGTCCGACAATCGAGGCGAATCTCCTGACGACTTGCTGCTTTGCCATCACATCGTCTGCGTCGAGGACAATCGGCCAGTTGACGCCGCCGAATTGCCCACTGCGATCAGCATCCGAGAATTTGAGCTTGGCTATGTTCTGGCTATAAAAGTCAAACAATCTTCTCGACCAATGCAGCGTCATGAGCAGTCTGATTCTGGGGTCGTCGGTCCCCTGGAATGACTCGGATGACTGGAGATCCAAGAAAGTGCGATAACAGGAAGGAAATGCCTGTGCCGGGTGTCGAATAAGAAACGTCGGCATCCATGCAAACAAAAACTCGTCAGACAGCAATGTATAGTTGTCTTTTGACTTGAACTGCCCATCGATCCCACTTTCAACCGTCCATAGTTTCACGTCGGTATCATCCTCGCCATAAAGAAACTTTGTCTCGGCCATAGGGCCAGCCAGGAACGGGCTGTGCTCTCTAACAAACATCATCGTCTTGTTTTTGTTACCCTCCGACTCGCCCGATAGAAGCTTCAATTGTTCCGTCACAAGTTTGTTGCAGCATTCCTTGTATGAGGCCTTCATTTGTTCCATCTGTTCGACGGTCCAGTCAGAGACTTTCTTTCCACGACATTGGAGTTCCGAGCCCAAAGCGACTGGCGGCAGGAAATAGTACCCGCCATGCTGGCCCGTTACAACATGCTTCTGCTCGTCGAGGTTCAGAATCTGCACCAGCAGGTTCGAGGCCGAGCGTGGATAAGTGATCAGATAGAAGCATTGGGGAGGCTTCTCTTCCGAATGTTCATGAATTGTCGCCTCGATCTTGTAGTCTGGTAGCAGAGATGCGTCCGCTTCGGAAAATTCAATGGTCGATTCCGCCATGATTTCAGCCATCTCTGGTCGAATTGAGCTGAATTAGAACAATCACGCAATTGCTACGAGGCTATGGGCAAGATGTGTATTTTAATCTGGCGAAGAATCGAGATGCCAACAGAGAGGAAGTGGGAAAGGTGTCGTAAGCGACGCCGGGCATAATCGAGTGATGACTGAGGTCACACAACCATGGCAAGCTTCCGCGTTTCCTTGAACATGTAACCGAGAGCCACTCCCTGGATGCAAGAAGAAGTACATTGTACCTTGCATTTCAGTATCATATCTGTCATCAACCAGGACAATTGACAGAGGTTTAGCTCAATTGCGGAAGGGTCACGGGGTTGCCGTCTTTGACTTAAGACCAATTCGCAGGTGTACGCTCTCAAGAGCAGAAATGACATCTACGCTCATTTCTTTGTGCTCTTTCTTTATTTCACGCCGTTACTCTCTCTCTCTCTCTCTCTCTCTCTCTCTCTATATATATATATATTGCCTTGCCGTTTTGCTTCTCTCCTCCCTCTACAGCTTCGAGTTGAGCAATTCTTACACGGAAACCAAGGTCCTGATCTCTAAAAAAAATCTGTGTTAAGGCATCGAATAAGGAATTCGAGCCCAGATGCAGACTACGACACTCTGCTCCTCTCACAGATCTTCCGATTGTTACAGCGGAAATTCCCCCGCTTACTTCCAGCACAGCACAAACAACACACGGCCCCCTGTATGTGCAGATCAGCTAATGCAACGGGGATGCGATATGGTACACACACGGATTTACCTAAAGCGATATGCTTCGTCCAACCTCGCTATATCGTACGTTGTATTTTCTGTGCTGCAATAATTCGGAGCACAGTTGATTCAAAACTCGCCGTCTATGCACGTCCATGCCGAGATATTCGTCCTCTGCATCCTCGATGCGAGCACCGCTTGTGTGTTCGGAGAAAGCTCCAAGGGTCGCAGAACATCTCTTACTTCCCGTCGTCCTGCATTGCGCTCTGTGTAACGTTCCCTTTTAAACTTTGGAGTCCTATTTGTACAAAATGCCAGGCTCGTTTTTCCTCGCTCAGATGAGCCTGTGTGCAGGATCAAGATGGGAAATTACGTGAACGTCAAATCTGGCGTATTTATCCAGGCGTGCTTTTCGCCAGAGTAACTGGACGGACTGTCGAAGCTGTCTGTATAGGATGGCCGGTGAGTTCATGACAAGTTCATCTTTCCTTCTCTTCCATACTGATTACATGCTGTTTTAAATTAAAATACGGCGTTTCTTCCCGGGTTAAACGGGAGTTCTTATCCGCAGTTATTTTGGTAGTCGAATACCATTACACATATAAATACGAGGTGCATCTCGCACTGTGTGTTCATTAGAACAGAGTTTCAAGATTCAAAAGCTGCTACAAAAATACCTCGTCTTTCATGTCTTCTACTCAATGAAATCGGGAAATTCAACGCTATATAGTCGCTAGTATTTCAGAGAAGTGATGTTTCTCTGCACTCGAGGACCAAGCTACGAGTGAGGAACGATTGGAAGAACATACAACAGAACAGCCACCGTGGTCACAGCAGGACGAGGATGGCGAGGACAAGGACGAAATAGAAACGACTAGTGGCGAGAATAAGGGCACTAACAGATACCACCGGCAAAAAAAGGAGAGTCTTCAGCGCTGAGAGGTGGGAGATGAGACCATAGATACAGCTCCTATTTCGCAAGGCCGCCACCACGGCGTTGAACCATACCACGAGGATGATGAGGATGGCGAGGACGAGGATGCGCGACCTCCAAGTCGACGAAAGCGGGGCCTAATGTCCTCTGAAGCGCTCGCCCGCAAGAAAGTTCGCACATCCTCTGCTACTCGAGATTCTATGGCTTCTCGGAGTTCATCATCCGGTAGAGAATCAATACTAGGCACGGATTACCAGGAATGGCCCCTTCAAGGATTTCTCAAGCGCACGAGGATTGGACGAGAGATAACTTACTGTTGAAATGAATCAAATAAAAATGAATGTGATTGATTGATTGAATGAAACTATCTAGTCTATTAAGCTCTATTTGTATTTAAATAGAGCGTTTGTAAAAGAGTGTTTGCATGAGGGGTTTTGAGAACCCTCATGCACCTGAGCCATTTCCCTCCCGTGAGCCATTTTCTCACAGGATCTCCAAACTGAGAATCCAAATGGACGATTCTCAGGGTCAACTAGGTGCCCCGGTGGAACCCACTCTTTATTCCAACACTTATAACCTGGAGTTTAGTCTCCTATATCTCCCGGATTTGCTCAGATTATTAATCGGTCTTGAGATCTCAAGCCCTGCGTCTAGTTAGGAATTGGTTCGAAATTCAGTTAACGCTGTCACACATTCTAGGATGCGTCTAGCAGTGTTACGACATGAGATAAAGCGCGCTCTATGGACACCTAAATAGGATGCAAAGTTACGCAAGATGCAAAGGGACGGCTACTCATGGGATGACGTCCATGCCGCCCTCCCTGGCCAGAGTAAAGGGGCGATACAGGTGCGCTATTCTACAAAGCTCAAAACGTAGTATCGAACGACCTAGCCTAGAAACAGGTCCAAGGTCCGTTAGTATAGCTTCGTTGGTCTGTCATGTAAATATGTTTTAGTTCTCGATTCATTTTGGTAACACACGTCCAACTTTATCTTGAGATAATCAGAATACTTAGTTGGTGGCCATGGTCATGGCCAGTTTCGATAGTTACAGTGTTACGTGATTGAAGGTAATTTAATAATTTCCTTTGTAAAACTGTCGTTCACAATACTGAGGATTGTGGGCGCGGAAGAGAAAAAATGAGAACGCATAGTAGAATAGATCTATCTAAGTACGTATATCTATCTACTATATATATGTCCTGAATGGACACTGTCTATTCAGGCATCAGTCGGCTATTGGACTAGAAGGCAGGTGAATATTCTGCTCTAGTGAATGCATGATGTGAGACATGCAGGTGTGAGACCTGAATCCCTTCGACAAAAACCTTATTGGGGCTGCTTGCTTGAAAATGTGGACTTATAGCCAAACTTCGAGAACAAGAAGTGACCGTTACGCTGCACTGCTAGAAGAAGCTAGCCGGGCTCATAACTCTCAGTTAGGCGGCTGGCATATGATTCACTGGAGCGGTCAACTAACTAATATATCAAGAATGGCTTCAACGAGTGTATATTGCCTGGAGAGCAATGTCCTGAGCCAGCGCCAGGACGTTGCACTCAGTGAGTAAACTATGCCTAAAATAGTATAGTATCCAATACATAATCTGAATAGCTTCACTTCTAAGTGAGATATATAGGCAATGTGTAGCGTTGAAGGACCCTCGAACATCCGAACGGAGCAACTCTGCACCCTATCAGCGATACGATATTTTTCTAAAAAAGCAAAGTTAGACACTTACTAGACAAACTCGAGGTGGCCATCCCTGTTGTCGATTCGTTCAGCTAGATTGACATCCCTCGCTGCGTAATCATTCCCTTGATCCCGGAGTTCGGCGCGTAGCACAGGCACCTGCTGTGGTCCTTCAATGCTAAAGGTGATATTACGAGCACCGTCAGTAAAGTCATGCCCGCCCCATTCAAAGTGCCCTGATGTAACTTTAGTAAAATGGCGATGCAACCCTAAAGGGAAAAAGTAGGATCCCACCGTGATTATCTCCAAGGCAATTATCTAGGCGTAATTTGCTTCGAACAAAGGAGTTCGGATTGGCATTGTTGCTACAATCGGCGTACAGGTAGGTATCATTACCATGGACACGAATGTCAAGGTTCCTTGTTCCGTTCATGATTATGAGCTTCTTGAGTAAACAGAGGGTTGAATTTAATATAAGAACTTGGTTGTCCAAAATATTGTTGTCCTTGGACTAATGTAGTATTTATAGCTGCGACAGCTGTAAAATCAGCTTAGACTTAGTGACGCAATATTGACAATTACATCACTGAAAAGGATAGACTCTCCCTTATTCCTAAATACTTAGCTTCAGGTACAGTTTGAAAAGATGGTGTATTTTACCTCATTAGATCTGCAATGGTCCAGCCCGGACAGCTGGAGCCTATCATAGTGAAAAGTGTCAGCTAACATGACTTCATGGCCGCTAAGAATTTGCGTAAAAGGGGTTGACTACGAGTCACCTCGAGGCTCTATCGGTTCCTCACATCTTGGTTCGCGCGCCAGAAGTGAACTAGCCATTTCAGTTTCTTGGCTTCTTTCCTAAAACTAAACTCAATGATACGTTACCGCTAGCTGTGCGGCGTAATATAGCCCGCTTAATAATGCATATACGTTTTAATTAGATGCATGGCCTTGTTTATCAATAGATTGCTCCTCATTCAAATCCGCCCTACCTTCTTCTCACGTTTCATTTTAGGAGATCTTCATGACTTCATATCACGTTACATGTAGGGACAATGAAAATATAATAGTGCTTTAGTTTGTACACGTAATATTCTGTCCGCCTCCGCGCGAGTGCTAAAATGAGGGAGGGAGCTTTACTTTGCTTCATTGCTCGTGATCAGAATAAAAGTTATCTCAAAGTTAGCCTGCTCACATTCCCGTGCTCATCGTCCGGGCGTCTTCTAGATCTAGTGCTCACCATCTGGGCGTCATCTTCTAGATCTAGTGCGAGACGGGCCTCGTACTGCGGCAGAGCTTCACGGACATATCTAAACTCCTCATTCCCAGCATCGCGAATGACTAGTGCCGACCTCGTTGGCGCGTCTCCACCACCTACATAAAATATCTCAAATCTTGTTCATCTTTGACTCTTATATCTCCCCTGGACGGACAAGCAGTCCTCGCAGCTTCGCTGCGTGATGGATATGGATGGCCTACGCTAGTTTCTAGCGTATGACCAGCGTAGCGTGGCCGCCGCCTAGCGCAGCATCATCGAGCTTAGAAACGTGCAATAATCACTTAAACCATACGACTGAGTAGTATGTATTATCTAAAATACTAGCAGTATAATACAGTCATAACTATATCACGCTATATAATATAATAATTTTTAGGCAATATACTACTAAGCTTTACTATTGCTAACACTGTCTATAATCTATTAACTAAATGCTATATACACTGTTTAGTAATTATTTTACATATAATCTACATATATATTAGTAGACTTTGAATCCAAAAACAGTAGCCCTAAGCACTCGTTATATCCGCCACGTCCCAAAATTAATCAAAACTAGTCCCAATCAGATCCTTAGACCTCCTTGTTAGCAACCTCAACCTCGCCCTCAGCCTTAGTGATCGATCCACCACTGCTGCGTCCCTTCTTCGCATCAAGCTCCTCATCAACCTCGTGCGAGCCATCCAGGTTGAGAACTTTTTCTTATGGTGCGCCTGGAGCTGGCGAGTTGAGGTTGATGAGGTAGTTAGATTGGTATATCACCAAGATATCCGATGAGCCACGTGACCCGAAAAACCCTAGTCCAGCGGACGGCAATGTCAGTTTTGGCGACTGTCCAGACGAATGCGGCTATATTTGTGTCAGTGGATGAACGAGGGAGAGCGGCGGCAAATAGGGAGCTTACGGAGAGAAGGGCGGACAACAACGATCGATCCAGGCGGCGAAGGAGCGCCAGTTGAGCCCGTATGTGTACCAGTAGATGGAGCGGAAGTCGGACCTTCCAACGGAGACAGCGGACAAGCCAGCTAAGTATCTGTCAGCACGGGGAACGTTGAGATCTGAGGTCTAGATATTGGGGAGAAGGCGGAGATGCTGGGGACACGCAGATTAGGCATTTCTTGGGCCGGGCGCGCATCGGCAAGTTCTCAAGCTTCAATTCCACAGTCGAAGGCTCGGTGGTCGAAAATCCACGGTCCCAGGTCGCAGCGCTGGTGGATTGCAGACTCGTCGTCCAGAAGCGCGACGCAGAGCCCCTCTCGACAAATAATTTCCTCCGCCCGCAATCAATACCATCATGCAAACCTACCCGGCATCAACTTATCGTCGTGACCTGCGTGTCGCGCAAACGCCGGATTATCAGGAGTATTCCGTCTCGTTCATCCTCATCCCACAAGAATCGCTGAGCATGACCGTTTACTTCGAAAGGCTGGGAAGAATGCGATGTCACATATCGCGAAACCACAAATGCAAAGTACGAAAGTCTGCATTTGCACCTAGCTTCTTTCTTCTTTCTTTTCTTCTCTCTTGTTATGGCAACCTATCATCGTGGGAGGTCTGATCCATTAAGCTACGGATGGAGAAGTGAGGCTATGTATAGGAACCCATCACGTGTATCCGTTGCTCCTTGTTGCGATGCACAGCCCCAGCCTTGCCAGATCATCATATTCTCGTCATCGAGCCCATATGCCAACTTCACAGAAAACATTTCAATTTTCACGTCTCCATTAACGACGACATCCATCACGATGAGCTCTGTGTCACGTTTTTACAATGCAGCAAGGTTCAAAATAGACTCTGCATTGATGCGCGATCCATATATATACGATCCGCTCCCAAACCCACGATCGATTAGGCTGCTCCATCTTCAACCGGGAAGCGGCGAGGGGGATGTGAAATGGAATCTAGTCACGGTTGATCTAGATGGCAGTCCATCTTATGAAGCAATTTCGTATGTCTGGGGACCTCCTAGCGACCGTACCTTTCTCAAAGGCAATGATGGCGCCGTAGCTGTCCCAAAGAACCTCAAATATGTGCTGCAGAGATTGCGAAAGCAAGATCAGGTCCGCATCTTATGGGCTGATGCAGTTTGCATTAACCAACAAGACATGGCCGAGCGAGGAGCACAGGTCTCTATCATGGACGAGATTTTCGCAGAGGCCGTTCTTGTGAATCAGTGGCTTGGGTTGGACCCGGATGGAGACGCCAAAGGTGCCTTTTTGCTGATGGAGAAGTTCTGTCAGTGGGCCGCTGAAGAGTTTGAGAAGCATCAGGACAACAGCAACGACCTGACGATTGACGATTTTCTGGCTCAATTTCCCGAACTACAGCCGGAATCAAATGACAGAATCTGGAAGGCCCTCAGCGCGATTTTGAAAAGAGAATTCTTCTACCGCGTCTGGATGATTCAGGAAATCGGATTAGCCAAAAAGGCGACTATCTATTGTGGTGATGAGCATATCTCATTTGATTACTTTCTCATCTTCATACATGCTCTTAGTCGCGCCCCGTCATCACACGACGAAGAGCTCCGCGATCGCTTCTTCAAGAGGAGAGTCTTCTACGATCTGTTCAAAGCGAATGATATCTTGGCAACGTATCTCAACTATCAGTACGGGATTACTGGCGATGATCACCGTGCAAAGCCGTTCCTGCAGATCCTGTTGGAAGCGAGGACGTGCAAGGCTACCGATGCCAGAGATCATGTTTATGCCCTCCTCGGCCATCCAAGTTCAGTTCTCAGTGGATCAAGAGTCATAGATCCTGATTATAAGAAATCGATCGAAGAGGTACATATCGAGCTGGCTGCAAGGGTGATCAGACGAACACATAGCCTGCATGCTCTGACTTTCGTATGCCATCTCGCGGAGAAAACGAGCGAGTCGTTGCCTTCCTGGGTTCCTCAGTTTCATCTTTCGGAACACGTTGGTTTCGATGTGATCCAGGATATTTGGAAGAAAGACTACCGGGCAGCTCCCGAAGAAGACCAATCGATCTCAGTTGACGAATCTGATTCCACTTTGACAGTTCGCGGATTCGTTTGGAATGTCGTCGAGAAGTGCGCGGAAACGGACGACAACACAACGTTCAACATCAAGAAAATGAAGGAGAAATCTATCAGGGTTTTGACGGAGTTTGGCGGCTTTGCGACAGATGGTTCGTGCATCGATGAGAAGATGGCGGAGGCATTCATCGCTTCACACCAGTGCCTCAACACTCCCTGGACGGACATTGAAGGGAATTTGCTCTCACAGTCCGAGAGGAATCAGCTCGATGCCAAAAACCTGTCAAGCAGGCGCTCCGAGTTCGACGCGGCTGTAAAGGCCATTTTCGGGGGAGAAGTCAGCGACGACTACCACGGGACGTTCTTGCCTAATATTTTGAAGAAACAGGAAGATAAGTATATGGACAGATGGTTCGACTTAAGTATGAACAACTACATATACAGTTATCCCATTTTAAGCGATCATCGGAGACATTTCAGCACACAGGGCAGGGTTGGCGCAGGGCCGGTCTATACTCGTCCAGGAGACCTTTGCTGTCTTCTCATGGGATGCAAAATGCCTGTCATTCTCAGGAAGGTGGAATCACACTATTTGTTCATCGGCACAGCATATGTCCATGGGACGATGCGGGGCGAAGCATGGGATGAAAACAGGGAACTGCAATATTTCAATATTCATTAATCGGTCGAGCGGAATCTAACAGTTAGCGGGGAGATTAGAAGACTCTCTTGGTAGGCATGATGTGGAATCTCCTTTATCTCATGAAGTTGCATGTTTCCACACAAACCGTTTTCCGCTAGATTCAAGCAGCATCAATGTGGTCCCCTCCTCCCATGTATCCTATATCAGTTTCAGTGACTTGTACATCTCCACCCTGCGTCACTATAGCGGCATCATTTGACCTCGGCTCTCCTAACCGTAACACATAGTATTTTGCTAAGGTTACCAATATACCGCTAAGCAATACTGCAAGTGTTATTGCTAGTATACTGCTAAGCAATACTGCTAGTATTATTGCTAGTATACTACCAAATGGCAATATATTGCGCGTGGGAGGTGGAGAGCAGGACTTTGGTGCGGTGGGTCGTGGTATCTTCAACGTTTTCGCTACGTTGGGCGACGCGATCGATGTTAGTAGTGTTGATGAGGATGAGTTTTTAAGTGTTTAGAATGTTTTTCTAGCATAACCCATCCACTTTAGCAATGTCTTTGTTGTGTGTAGCACATTTGGCGTTGAGATCCTCGTCACTCATCTTCGCGGTGGAAGACATGGTTGTGAGTTGTGGGTGCAGTGGACTTGCTGTTAAATAGGCATATCAATCCAATGGCACAGGCAAGTAAGATTGAATGCACTAAAGTTGAACGATTGGGAACTTGAAGTTGATTGAATTATCCAAAGGGTAGAGTAGCTCTGTTCACGTAGGTGGCCTGAAACGAAGGCCTAAAGAATAGATAGGTGCTTTTTCATGCATCTGCCCGAGACATCCAGAAGGCCTGAAACGCTGCCAGAATCATGTGGCAGATGGACAATATTCGACACTCCTTCGCATCATCAGAACCAATGTCTGGGGACGAATAGAAGAAGGAGCCAAGGCTGAGTAGATAAAAATTCGAAATGCAGGGCCATTCTTTAACTGTTGGTTCATGACGCACCACTATCGGCAGTTGCTGACCGGTCTCCTAGATCCAAACGACTCGTGCGAGAGTATACTCTTATTGGTCGTACATTCAGCCACACCTGGTCATGCAGAACCAGTATAAATAGATTGTTCTGGAGAATAAAGGATTCGTCACAGGAATTTATTATGAGAACTTAGCCTCTAGTACGATAATTATGAGACTTGGTATCACTGGTGATGCCACTTCCATGACCGCTACACCTCTAAGGCCTCAATATCGCGTGTGCCATATCGCTCCGTCGCCGGCCCAAACGTCGTACTGTTCTTATCAGTGGCGACGTTGAATGGTCTTAAGAAAGTTGATCTGTGACGCGTCTCAAATCGCTGCACTGACATATTATGTCAACGGTCTCTCTGCAGTTCTCGGACAGTGGCACACTGCTGGTGTTTCACAATACTCCTCCATTTATAACAGCGGCACCACAAGCAGCACCAACATCTGCTTCAGAATGATCACATCTAGAAAGCGTAAGCTTGTGACTTATATTAACTTCTCAGAAGATACTACCGAAGCTGCACCAAATGAGTATTGAGTATTCGGTGTGGGGAAGATATAATCGTTAGTTTCCACAGACTGTACTCGGGTACAAGTTGGCTGGAAGAAACCAACGATTAATCGTTGGATCCGCCTGATCCCAAGCGCTTCCAAACCTCTGTTCAAGTATTTGTCCGTACTGGTGGAAAATGGGGTCGGGATATGGCGCCACCATACAATGTAACCGTTGGGACTGTTCAAATGGAAGGTAACCTTGGAGCGCCGGCGAATCTCCCTAACGGAACTGAATCCATCACTCCTGTCCTCACAGTCCAAGGGACTGGCGCTGTGCGGGTTATCGATCTCCATCACCAATTTGCCGCCAAGTTCTCAGCCTACCATAGCCGGCAGTTAATAATGACTTCAACGACATCTATTTTCTATTTGGAAACAATGCTGCAGCCATATACGACTTCAGTCACCGACTCAATCTTCAACATCGGCAGCATTTTGCTAACGTCTACGCCGTTAACAATTCTTCAAAGCCGGGATAGATAAAATACGTCAGACAGATCCTCAAGCTCTGATGGAAATTCAGCATCTATTTGCGTTCCGTGTTTTTTCATCTTGGAATCATTAGTTTGCGACCGAGTATAGTTGTGCAGCAGTTGTCTTTGATCAGCAGATAAAACTAGAAATATAAAAGAGTCAATCGTGAGAACAGCTTGACCACGTAATCACCTTTAATCGCAATTCTCCCACTTTCTGGCATTCTGCTCACACCATACTCTGCCCCTTTCAAGCTGCATCTCTATCCTTCAGCCATGGATCCTCACTACCACGAAGACGAAACCGCATTACGAACAGTTCCTTTGGATGCTTAAAGCCGAGTCGTTTCTCTTTGCCCCGTACGGTTTCTTCCCAAGTCTTGCTTCGGCTTACTGCCGTAGTCTCGACCAGACAGAAAAGGTTCCATGAGCTATCTCTAGCACGTATTGCGTCGTTCTTCCACTTTATCCAATCGGCATCAGCCATACCACTAAGGTCAAGGTTCTTCTCGCCCCAGTCTTCGGTAACATCAGTGCCATCGACAGTGTCGCATAAGGCCACTATATCATGCGTATCTATCAGGCACTAAATATACACGTCGAGTTTTGGAACACCTTTCTGACTTCTTACGAAGGTCGAAGGTTCGCAATCGAAGTAACAATCTTTTGATGGAAGAAGTTGGAAGAAGATGTTGACTCCACCGCACTTGAAGCGCGGGTATGTAAGTGTTAAGGAACATTGCCATTGAGTGTTGTGACACTTTGTAGAGCTGAAAAACACTTTGTAGTTGCTTTCAGCTCTACAAATTAAGTTCCTGACGTTGCTGACGCTTTCCAATTTTTCGATTTCTTCGTTGCGGCTGATCATGTCCCCCTAACCTTTTACTTGATCTTCTATCACTCAATCATACTTATAATAGAAAATGTCCTCCTGCTGTCCTTCTATCGGTGAAGTCGACATGAACGGCTCCCTCCACTGTCGTTCGAACCAAAAATAAACAAGATCCCCAAGTCGAACCCGATAACAATCCGCGATACTTTGCCAACGGGCTTCCGGGTATGCTTCCGCCATCTTCACCCAAAACTGTCCTCTGATGGAATGCCACTGATCGTCAGGGATGTCTTGTGGCACGTGTTGTAGCTGATCCAGTGTCTCAGCATCCAGGACGATACAAGACTTCAAGCGAGGACTCCCCGCCGATATCATCGCTGGATCTCCATACCAATGTGCGAGTCCCAGCCTTTGAAGTACTCGCAAATCTACTCGTGAAAAACTCAAAGTCAGTCTAACTTTCGACGAAAAGAGAAGAAGTGAGATGTCACGTTCCGGGTGATTTTGAGAAAGCAACACTTACCTCAGATACGGTGGCTCCATCTAAAGCCTCTCGATCCTCGACAATATCATTGACAAAGCGCTCTAAAAACATCTCATTGGCCGCCATATTGGCAGTCTCAGGCATGCCTGCCGGCCAATATCCCGTTGCTTCATACGCCAACCGAGTGCTCTTCATCTCCTCAGCGGCAAGTCTCGCCTCATTGTCACTCCAAAGCCGGACAAAGCGATTGATAGCCTCCACGCCGTTTCGAAATTTAGCATCGTCTCCGTCCCGATATGCTGTGCGGAGGATCGTGTAGCCCCAAGTTCTTGCGCGGTAGTCTTGGAGCCAATTCTGCTCCGTCAGATATCTCAACTTGGAATGGATGGCCTCGCGATTGGGCTCCTGAATACGAGGCTTGGGGCCTCGAGGGAATGTGCGGGAATTTCGTATCGCTCGCAATATTGTGTCATTATCCACCAGCGCCGCTTTGACTTCAGGAGTGTTGGTATCCATTGTGGTTGGGTTAGAGTTACGGTCTCTGGAGAGTATAGCAACAGCTGTCTCCGAATTGGAGGTGGGTAGCATGAAACCACGTGACTTTCCTTGTGTTAAGCAGAACCTTGTGGGATTATTGTGCTGGGATCGTTAAGCGTTGATGGATGGGTTATTCATCAGCATGGAACGAGCTTTACTGAACTATATCTTACGATGAATCGGCGCTTTGGCGAGTTAGATGGCACAGGCGACTAAAGATGTCACATTATTATATAGAAGGTAGAATTATAACTGTTTGCAATATATTTTTGAACAGTCATATATTAGATCAACAGCAGACTCCCCAATCCATTGAAGATTTAATCATTAAAATTGGCTCCAACACAGGACATGGATGCTGCAATTGTGGCAAAAGTTTCTAGCTCCTCCTTACTCAGTATGATTGTCTTAATAACAAAATAATCAGGGGATTTACATGGAAAACGGGTCGGGTGGTTTCTCAGCCGATTTGACTTTCGTTGGCGGAAACTTTGGGCGAGTTCACAAGAAAACATGCACAATTTTCATCAAGTACTAACATAATACATCCAGTGCCTACATGGGAAATCAGCAGTTCATGACAAGCCATCTTGTCTTTGTGTATTGCAATACGGCTGTTCAAATTCACTGGGACTGTAAGTCACTAATTATCGAGTCATCGTCACAATCTACCAGCAAATGGCGAACTTGACGGTGACCTGGAACCTTTTGTCATTCATAGCAAAAACTGACGCCGAGTGTTAAAGGGGCATGGACAATGCACGACTTCATTATTGAAGGCTGCGGTAGTGGGCTTGTTATCGTGGGCGGTGTATGTAAACTTCCAAACTTTTTGAGCATATCACTAATCTCTTCTAGGCCGGAGGCCCGAAATCAACTGGCCAAGGAGTCGGATCACTGATCCTGGCGGATTCTATTACTGCCAACACCGCCAACGGTATCGTCACTACTTTACTAGCGGAGAATTCGACTTCATTTCTACTGAAAAACGTCGGCTTTTTCAATGTTCAAACAGCGGTAAGGGATGGAGGACAAAATCAAGTCCTGGTTCCTGGCGGAAGTGATCTAGTACTCGAAAGCTGGGGCTTCGGCAAGATAAACAACGCCACGGGCAATTCCATTTTTGCCAAGGGCGCGAATATCCCGGCAATGAATCGATCGACAGCACTGCTTGGGATGGCTTATGATAAGATGAAGCCCAATTTATTTACCCGACGAAGACCAAAGTATTATGACGTGCCGCAGTCTAATATCATGGATGTCAAAGCCCTTGGAGCTAAAGGTGACGGTGTCACTGATGATACATTTGCGCTCAATTCTATCCTGGCAGGCGCTGCTAACACTTCGTCGATCGTATATATACCCTACGGGATCTGTAAGTAAACACCTGCGCGCTGCTCCCTATTATTGGATGATTTTTGAAATCGCATTGTTAGAGCGGTCATGGGACATCCAAATCGCGGCTGTGAAAGTCTTTCTGGAGGATATGCTAACGCTCAGAACCTCGAGATATTGTGAAAGATACACTCAAGATACCAATAGGCTCACGTATCATCGGTCAAGCCTGGTCTCAAATCATGGGCCAGGGCTCCAAGTTCCAAGATGAGCTTGCGCCGAGGGCAGTTGTTCAAGTTGGTAGGCCTGGAGATATTGGTATCATAGAAATACAGGATATGATGTTCACGGTCAATGGTCCAACAGCTGGCGCAGTTGTTGTTGAGTGGAATGCAGGGCAGAAGACGCAAGGATCTGTAGGACTATGGGGTAAGTCTTGATATATCAAGAGGTTATACCTGGAACACCACACTAACGTCCCCGTCAGATTCTCACATTCGTGTCGGCGGTGCTACCGGGTCAGACCTGCAACTCGAGCAATGCCCTAAACTAACTGGTAAAGTCAACCCACAGTGCAAAGCAGCCTCTTTGATGCTACATCTTAAGCCTAACTCTACGGCTTACATGGAAAAATATGGGCGTGGGTTGCAGATCATGACTTGGAGTAGGTTTCCTTCGAATCCAACCTGACGAAACAACTGTCCGCCGGCGACACCCTCCGCTACAACCCCTGGGTCGGCTATGAATGCTCGAATCTGCAAGCCTCGAGTCAAGTCTACGGCAGCATCCTCTGCCTCGGTCCCCAGAACGGCCTCAACAACGGCTCTGTAGCCGTCAACGACACCACCACCCCCATCACCTCCGACGGGCACAGCTACGACTTCGTCGCTCCACCCGCCGGAGCCACCGTCCCATCCGGCACCACGAAGAACTGCGGCAAGTGGCACATCGCCGCCGTGGAGGAAACCTGCACCGGCATCTGTGTCCTGGAGCATATTCCCGCTGACCTGTTCCTGGAAGTCAACACTGCACTGGGAACGAGCTTCGATGGCTGTACGGCGAAACTGGTGGTTGGCAATGCGTACTGTGTGGGCCCTAATTATGACTGGTCCAGTCCGTATGTCAGCTTGCCGCAGACTCCTGGTAGTACTGTGACCTACACGTTCACTGACTTGCCATCGGGGGTGCTCACATCACAAGTTGCTTCTACAACTATATAAAGATTGAGTCTGCGCGGTGTATTTTTCACAGCTGTTTTGACGTTCAGGCTCGGAGAACAGCGAGTTGTGGGCTTACTATTTTTGCTTAGTTATATAAGAGATGCAGGTTTGAGGAATCATGCACCTGTATTTGTAAACTCATACATCGAATCCTAGTCATTTCTTCAAACTTTAAGCTGGATGTCGGCTGGATGCTGGACGCAGAATTGGAGGAGCATCAAAACCATGGATTATCAACACAGAGTCAGAGATCATCATTCATCTCCTCAGTGTGACATTTTCCGAAGTCAAGTCTATCCTTGAACTAAGCAAGTCACTATATGCAGGCTGTCTTCCAAATCTAGTAGCCACTGAACACCGCACCATCCCAGTCCCATCGACTGAGGTAGCTTCCACCAAATCATTAATATATGTTGAACGATGAATCCTGTATTGTAGATATACATTAATAGATATCAGTATAGCATTTCTTAATAATACTCTTAAAAAAGGAATCTACCTAGCTTAGACTGCAAAGACTAGACTAGTGAACATTCGAAGTTTACTTCTTCACATATGGCGCGAGTGGGATGTTACCAGCACAGAGCACACTTTTGACAAATGTTTTGCTCACCACATCCGCTCTGGCAGCACTGGTGTGCGTATGATCCTGCGGGAAGTACGAGTTGATCTTGGCACCACCAAGCGTTTGGTAAATATTCGCCGTGTACTGCCCGTGATCAACGAATGATGCAAGGCCTCCGACCTTTGGAGCAGAATCTCTAGCATATGTGGTAAAGCCACCAGGGCTATAGACGAAGGGCCTCGTCTCCCGCGGGTTATTTGGCGTGGTGGCACTGATGATAACCTGCGCACCCTTGGCCGTCATGAGTTTGGCCGCCGCGATGAGATAGGTTGGGAATGTCTGCACGATGAGACCAGCAGGTGTGGTGCAAGTCTCGGATCCAGCACCATAACATGCTGACCGGCCATTGTCGGTTCCCTGCGGAGAGCCACCGTCGTTGTGTCCGAACTCGATAACGACGAAATCCTCGGCGAGGACGGAGTTCGCGACTTCTTGGAAGCGCCCTTCAGCTATGAAGGACCTCGCACTGCGTTTGCCTATGGCCTTGTTGATCACTGGGATCTTGAGAGAGTATTGGAGATATGCGCCCCATCCTTTAAGATGCAGTGTTGGAACTCGGATAGAGTAAATTAATATCGGCATAAGCGATACACAATATCTAACCTTGAGTCACGCTGCTGCTGCTCCAGGTGGCCATTGCCAAGTCACCGCAGAGGTAGACATTTGGCGTTGCACGTTCCACCAATTCAGCAGCTGCGGCACTCACAGCAACGACAGAAAAGGCCAGGAGGTCTGCCGCAAAGGACTTCATTGTTTTCGACGTGCACAGGTAGATAGGTGGACAGTTTCAAAGTGAAGAACAAAGGCACAGATTTGGCATGCTTTCTGCCTTTCACTCATGTCCAGTCTGCAAAAAAAGCACAAAGGCAGGGATAAAACCCACAGGGCGTCAATTGACACAGAGGCGCCATACACGCCCGCTCGGTGACAACATTCTTTGCCGCTGTCCAGACGCGGCCTTGCCCTTTTAATGATCGGCGTCAGATTTAAGTTTAGTTCTCGGCAAGCACAGGGGCCAAATCCCGGGCAGGAACCCCCGGCAGGAACCCTCGGCAAACCCTGGGACCCCCTGAGCTTTTTCGCGCGCGTGATGTGACCCCTCCATACTACCATCAAGACACCACATCAACACTTGAATCTCGTCCGAGGATTCGGACGGCCTTTCAATGCATACCTAGAAGAATAATATTCCATACTCCTCGAGTTTATTCCAGTTCTGCCTCATCCATCATGTCTGCCAAAATCACGACGCCCTTTGGTCATGCAGTCCCACCAGCGCCTCGACACTCTGTAACCGTTCATATGCCCACATGGCAAAATGTCGAGAGGTACGCTGCCAACTCAGCTGCCGTCATCGCTACTTTCAAGAATGCGTATCCTCGGATGAAACCACATAAAGATATCGCCGATGTGAGTTCCGCTATGTGCGATCCAGCGAATTCCCTAGGCTAGGCTTGCTAACACTATTCACAGCTTGGTACAGCAGTGCTGAAGCATCTTGAGTCGGAAAATGAAGAATGTTTCCTGTTTTCATCACTACAATCCGCCAAGGAATGTGTCCAGTATTCCACGTCGCCGATGCGAGACAATGGAGTCGACAAAAAGCCGGTTGCGTCCGACCAGATCAAGATCCGGGCCTTCACTGCCAAGGACCGCTTCTTCGCCGTCGTTTTTCCACTCAATGAGCTGTCTGTTGTCGCTGGCTTCTGGACCACGCCTGGCGCTGCAATTTCGTCTCGATTCGCCGAAGCTAACCTGAATCATCTCGATCAGCTTACTGAAATTGCTGTGTCCGAGGATGAGACTTCCAGATCGAGTTTTGACGGCCCGGCACACCAGCTATTACGGGATAGAATCGTTCAGTATCTTGAGCGAGCTCCATTGAATCCTGGTTTTCAGCCAAGACCATCCACCAACGACATCTATTTCTATCAGACAGGCATGGCTTCCATCTACAAGCCCCACTCATATCTGCTCAAGACCCACCAAGGCACGACCGTGCTCTTCGGTATGGCCTTCATGAACACAATAACGGCTTTTGAGGAGTTTGGCTCGAGCTTCAAGTTCTTCGGTCTTGGTACGGACGATGATTTACGCGATTTGGAGATCTTTCTCAAAGACGAACGCAATCATGGTCGGAAGGTTCAAGCCATCTGGGCAGAATTTCCCACGAATCCGATTCTCGTCACTCCAAACATTACAAGACTTCGTGCACTGGCAGATGAGTATGACGCTATCCTCGCGATTGACGACACAATCGGAAGCTGGGTAAACGTCGATATCACCAGCATGACTGATATGCTTGTGACCTCACTCACAAAATCCTTCAATGGCTACGCAGATGTCATTGCAGGAAGCGTGGTTCTAAATCCTGCCTCCCGCAAATACCGCGAGCTAAAATCTCTCTTCGACGAATATTACGTTCCAGAGTTGTATGTTGACGATGCAGAAATCATTGAACGAAACAGCCGCGATTACTTGTCTCGCACCATCAAGCTCAACAACAACGCCAGCTCCCTTGTCCGGTATCTTGAGTCGTGCGCGAAAGACCCAAATAGTGCCGTTCGTAAAGTACACTATCCCTCCATCAACCCTTCAGGCAAGTATTACAAGCAATTCATGCGTCCCGCCACGCCAGACTTTACACCTGGTTATGGCTGCCTGTTTAGTATCGAACTAGAAGATCTTCCAACGACAGTGGCTTTCTACGACAATCTGAATGTGCATGATGGCCCTCACCTTGGAGCCCCATTCACTCTAGCCTTTGCATATACCATGTGCGCTTACAAGAACAAGTTGGACTGGGCCGCACAGTACGGCTTGAAGCCTACACAAATCAGGATATCCGCAGGGCTTGAAGACACGACAACTCTGCTCGAGGACTTTAGGATTGCGGTCGAGGCGGCGAACAAGATCAAAAGCACAAGAGCCTGTGATTGATGTGATCAGGGCGAAGTCTTTGATCAGTCGATGTAGGTCGAGTTGAATGCAGAAGCTGAGCCAAATCCGAAGTACAGTCTGCTGGACGGAGTAAACCTAAAGAGACAAATACTTGCTAGAAATTGAGCTGTACTTGAAAAGTCCATGCTTTCACACATGCAGCTCTCTCAGTTTCCAAGTCTTCAAAGCGTAGTGCTGTATCTACATTAAGCCTCAACATTGATGGCCGGTGAAGCTCCATCAAAGATTGAAGGACAACTCTCTTCGTTCCGTGCCCTCATGCCAGAGTCTCTTCTTAGTTAGAGTTTATCAAGCCGAAGCTTCGCCATTCACACATACTCTTTGCCGACGTTCCGCGATCTCCCATGTCCTGTGCAGTAGGCTGGTCAGTGTCTTGCTTATCGATGAGGCTGTCCGTATCGACAACATAGTTTATTGTCGTCGTGGTTGGTACATCTGCTGGCTGGGCCAATTTAAGGAGGAAGAGGTCAATCTGCTCTGAGGGGGGACCGTGTACAGACGAGGGTGGGGTTGAAAGGCCGCTCCGACTTCGATTCATGACCCAGTACTTGGGATGACTAACTAGGACTTGAAGCAAGAACTGGCAGCACCATCACTAGTGCTGGAGTTTGAAACAACACAACAGGCCAATAGGGTGGTCAGGGAAGGCCTGCGTATAGGCCGCGGAAACACAACTGCGAACTCTACGGCAGGGCTTGCAAGCTGAAGTAATGCTACCACTGCTAAAGATATGGCCATATTGGAACTCAGTATGCCCAATGTGCAGGGTCCCACACCACCAGGACTTGCAGGAGGAGGAAAGAGGGCCTCAATTTCGTACCAAAATGCACTACTTTCAAGGGCTTATACACGGCATGGAGCACCACCTGTCAGATCCAGAGGATGCAGCTGGCGAAGGTCGAACAGTCGAGAAGAAATGGACCGGCATACCAGCACGACGCCGAGACAATGAAGAAAGCCCATGCGAAATAATCTAGACAACATCAACAGAAGACACGAGGGGTCATGTCGGCCCGGGCATGCAACGCGAGGCCGCAAGGTCTACCAAAGGTGGCCCCTCATGAATTGAGACGACAGCAGCCGTCGGGATTGAACCAACCTCTCTTGCACGCTCGCGGAAAAAAACCAAGACAAGCGGCGCCAACACTACAAAGCAGCCAAACCGTACGTGGCTTCCAAGTATCCACGTCGGAAAATGGAGACAAACTTCTCACAAAGCAAAGAATGCCATTTTCAGGCAATGGAGGCGAGGCAGGTCGACGCGACTCAGGTGGAATCCACACGAGTGGCCCGCACGAGAAATTCGAAACCCATCCGGGAAAGTAGAGCGCCTAAGGAAGAAAACGGGGAACAAGAACGATACGAGATGCCCATAGACCGACGACTTTTGGACAAAACTTCATTATGGCCGATAAATAACAAGCCGACACTATCCATACTGCAGTACAACGTCATAAGATCAAGGCACAAAGTGGTGGCAAGCCTGTTACGAGACGACAGGACTAGAGACTTTGACGTGATAGTCTTGCAAGAACCGTGTTAAGGATAGCCTGTAAAACACAACTCGGAACCCCAACGGCCGTCTATTCGAGCTAGTGTACCTGGAGGTCTTCCGCTCCCGTCTAATCTTCTAATCCTTCTACCAAGCTATTCTCGCCAAAAAGCCCTTTGGCCAAGTTCTAACGCCAACCTTCCTTATTTCATCCATCATCAGTATTCCTAGTGCCAAGGGCAGAGGGATAAACCAGAACTCAAGTGGCACACTCGCAGTCCCAAAGATCTCCTGGATTCCTGGCTCTTCAGTCACAAACACTGCAATAGCTAGACTCATTAACGCGCCCGCCAGCAACCATGGGTTTCTTCTCTTCTTTCTGATAGGATCGGCCTGGAGAATCGAGAGCCGCTTGTTGCGGATGCTAAGGATGTTTCCCCACTGCAGGATCACGAGCGTGACGAAATACACGCTCTGCCCGACAGTGTTGAAGTATGTGAGCTCTGCCTCCGTGTAGCCGTAGAAGCCATCCGAATATTTTTCGAAGGCCAGGATGAGAGCGTGGAATGGGATGCCTGCATATTTGTACATGTAAAAGAAGAACATGGAGTGCGCGACTACCGTTTCCATAACACCAATGAAGAGGTAACTTTGCACATATATCTTCAGATTGACGAGATGGTCTTTCTTGGAATTGCGTGGGGCGAGCTCGAGCAGGTCGAATTCTTCCTTTTCCATGATGAGGGCGAGCGAAAGGAACAGATCCGTGAAGACGCAGATGATAATCATGAGGAAAGTCGAGAGTGGGAGTGGAACGCCGAAGTAGACGTTCATCAATACAGGCCATATCTCGGACCAGGAACCTGCAGGGAGGAGGTAACTGATAATCTTTTGTAAGTTTTGAAAGACTAGACGTCCAAGTCGGATAGCGTCAATTATGGAATCGAATTTGTCAAGAAGTACAAGATCGGCCGCTTCAAGGGCTACATCGCTGCCTGTGACAACTGCGATACCAACGTCTGCGGCGCGAAGAGCAGGGGCATCATTGACACCGTCGCCGGTGACGGCCACAACGTTGTCACGCTTTTTGAACTCTTTTACTATGCGGAGTTTCTGTTCTGGGCTCGTGCGGGCGAAGACAATTTCCTCGTACTCGCAGACGATGTCCCAGTCTTCATCAGTGAGCTTTGAAATCGAGGGCCCCTCAAGCACAAGACTGGTCTGCGTCCGGATGGAAGGAACCATGCTCTCCCCTGTTGCGTCTCCGTCGACGCGTCGCTCTAGGATGCTGTCGAAAGTGTCGGGATCGGATGCGTTGGTGAATATGCCTATGTCACGCGCAATTGCAGAACCAGTAAGGCCGAAGTCACCAGTTACCATGAAGAAACGTATGCCGGCACGACGACAAGCTGCCACTGTCGAGGCAGTCTCTTTGCGAGGTGGGTCGTTGATACCAAGGACACCGATGAGGGTTAGGTCCGTGACGCAACTATCTCGGATTTCATCGGCGAAGGCGTTGGAGCCGAGAACATTGCGGGGTGTAATATGGCGCTGGCATAACAAGATCACGCGCTGTCCACTTCGAGAGAGGTCCTCCTGAATCCTCAGGAATTGGGCCCTTGCAGTAGGGTCCAAAGGCTTAACGCTGTTACTTTCGTATGACCAATAGGTTGAGCAGCGTGGTTGGAGTACGTCTGGAGCACCCTTCACGAACATGGAGAAGGATTCTGCAGATCCGGTCTTGTGCAAGGTAAGCATCCACTTGCTCTTGGAATTGAAAGGGATCTGGAAGACCCTAGTATGCGCATCGTTGGTTGCACGACCGAATCCATCTTGACCTGCTTCTGCGAACTTCAGAGCTGCGCCATCGGTTGCGTTGCCTTGGGTATCACGATCCATGACTGGGCGGTCCATGGTCAGGGGGTCGAAGGTCGCATCATTGCAGAGTATTGAGGCACGATAAAGCTCGTCTAGTGGGGTCGACTGAGAACACGCGGAGAGTGCTTCGTCGACGGTCAAGCGCTTGTCCACAAAGCCGACGGTGGTGACAACCATTCTGTTTTCGGTCAAGGTGCCGGTCTTGTCGGAGCATATAACGTTGACGCATCCGAGGGTCTCGACGGTTGATAGGCCTTTTGGGAGGATATTACTACTCTTCATTCGACGAGCAATGATCATCATCGTAAGCGCGACGCCGACGGGCACTCCCTCTGGAATAAAGGCAACCACACAGCCCATGGCATTGTTCAGCATACTGACGACGTTCATATAGGTGGGATGCTTCACGCGTAGCCAACCAACCCAAGTGAAAATGATGGCACTGGCGAGGACGATGGTGAGGCATACAATAATCTTGACGAAGCGGGTGATCTCGCGCTGAATAAGGGTAGGTTCATCTTTGACGGAGCCTGTGGCTTTTGCTATCCGACCCATGACAGTGTTACCTCCAGTAAGGACAACGACTCCCGTGGCGCTTCCATTCGTGACCATTGTACCCATCAACGCGATGTTGCGCGTTTCTAGGAAGTTCTTTTCGGTCATGTCGATGGCTCCCTCGACTTCGTCTGACTCTCCAGTGAGCATTGAGCGGTCAAATCGGACGTCGCCAGAGGTGTTTAGCAGACGCATGTCGGCGGGCACTTTATTACCAATGCTGATCTTGACAAGGTCTCCAACGACGATATCAGTCGAGGCGACCCTCAGTGCCTGACCGTCACGGATGACTAGAGTCTCTGCAGGGAGCAAGTTCAGAATGGATTTCATTGTTCGAGCGGTAGACCAGTCCTGGAAAGCGGAGAAGGAGGCTTGCAATAAGATGACGATAATGATGAGTATGGCCAAGCCGAGATTATACGCAGCTGGATTAGGGTCTCCTAATGGTCGCCAACAGATGAAGAAGACAATGACTCCGACCCAAAGGACAGAGCAGAAACCGCCAAAGACGTAGAGCAGGGTCTTTTTAAGGTACGGTTCGCGACGTCGTGGAAATGTGTTGGTGCCATTTTGCAAAAGTCGTGTGGCGGCATCGCTGGTGGAGAGGCCTTGGGTGGGATTGACATCGAGTTCTTTGCAGAGTTTGTCACCATCGAGGATATGGAAGTCGAGTGATTCGAAGTAGTCTTTTTCATCGGGTTCGGCCTTTGAGGGTTTTATAACCTTGTGATTGATGGACTGGGAGTCTGAGATTTGAAAGGATAGAGTTCGAAATTCGATAGGGATTCCCTGGACAGATCGTGCACGACTACGGACGCTTGTGATGGAATCGTGACTGGCAGAGCGGCGGCGACTCGTGTGCTTTGTCCGTTCTTGAGGCTCATCTGGCGGGCTAAAGGTGATGCGTCTTGGTCGGGGAGCTTCGACGTCGACGTCGGAGTCGGAGTCGGATCGGCCTCGGGATTCCATCATAGGGATACTTCTATAGGGGAAGAGCGTGCGAGAGAACAGTGAAAGTGATAGTTAGGAGTCTCAGATGGGAGAGGCTCTAAGCCTCTATTTATGATCTGGAGCATCGCCATAGTGTGGATGGCTCGATGCGCAGCAAAAGGAGTCAATTGTGTGTGGCTAGAGCGATTGCGCAAAGCAGCCCTCGTCTCTCTGAGATCTAGCGGTCAATCGTAGTCTCAGCTGCCAGATTGGAGCGAAAGCGAATTCATTGAGAACGACCCGTGGCGGCGGGTCTGTCGCCACAGACACGGCCAGACATAAATGCCTCAATTCTGAGATATGGTGAGGTAATATCCCTCATCCCGCCCAGCACTAGTATATATGCCTCAATCGAAATCGCGATGAGGTAGCAAAAATGTATCTCAAATAAGAGTACGAGAGATTGATTTAACAATGGGTCTCAGTTCACAAGACATGGTAGCACCGAAAAGAATTAATTCCAGATTCCAGTTGTTGTCAATGAGTCGTCGTCGCCGTTTGCATGATGTGGATTTTGGAGTCGTGGTGATTAGTAAGCAGACTGTCAACTCAGGAGTCAGGTGTCAAGAGGTTATGAAAAAAATTATTTGCAATCTTGGATGACTATTTCCATCCAATTGACTACTTCCTACTTAATTGAGCTCTGATCGGTTCCTTAATATTCCAAGGGGGCATGTTTTTGGGCAATGGATATGTAGTTTGCTATGTCAATGTGGCTATGGCGCAAAATACCAAACAATGCATTGCCATAACATCCTCAACTCCAACATCATGTATTCACTTCTCAGCACATTTGCATGCTGATGGAGTAAACATTCAACGCTATAAAAATTCATTAAAGACTAGATTGTATGATGGATTCAAACATTAACATAGATCAAGCAGGCGCAGATAATGTCCTCCACAATCTAGATTTCGAGAAGGTCCTCACCCCTCCCGTCATCATCTCAGCTCCTGCTAATTGCATAGGCTCTTCGCGACACATATGCTTCACTGGTTGCGCATCGAATACAATACGCTTGGACGATACTTGGATGATCATCCTTCTGTTCTTGCAACCAGTGTGGAAACTTTACAAGTTATTCTCCGATCCCTCATTCCACTGAGCCCTGCCGCGACCCCTCGACCCCTCGACACTTGTCAGCAAGCATCGTCGCCCAATGTTTCCGAGCAGATCTGGCAATACAAAGAGTCGACTTGCGATGACCAAGCGAGGTCTTCTGTGTTGCCTAACCCTCTCTCCATAGACGGAGTCCACATCCACAGGGTAGACGTACTCTCGTCTGGCACCCAATCTCAGACCAAGAGACCAGATGTTCCATATCGAGGTGCTCATTCCCCTACGAACCTGTCCAACTCTCATCCTCAACACGTAAATGCAAGAGGCGTTGTCAGGTGGACCAAGTTGCATTGCATACCTGCAAACCGAGCCAGCTGCTTATTCTAATGTGTTACTCCAATCACTGCTACAAAAGGGCCAAAGGAGTGCAGCTATCGAGACTATCGCTTTCATCTGGGATCGATTTAGAATAGCCAGAGGCTCAGCTTTTAGCACAGACGACGTTGCTGTCTACAACAGTCCCGCGCCATTGGCATCTGTGCAAATGGTATCACAAACGAGACAATGACTAAAGACGCCTAAGTTGCTCATCGTATGTCTTATGCTACCCCTATACAATTAATGCCTTTAAGTCTAAATTCAATCTAAGATTAAAGATAAGGTCTTCTTTCATTGCCCTAGACAAGGAGGTAAATGATAATGAGAGGTTACACTATATCTTCGATTTATTCTAGTCATTGATTCTGAGAAATCTCTTTCAACTACAAATAATATCTAAATCGTCTGTTCATCCAGTCCGTCTCATCCAAACCCGTCTGGACCAAATGTTCCTCAGTGCTCCTCTCTGGCTCCTTCGACTCTGGGTCCATATGCACCCCTTGCTCCCAATCCCTGCACTTATTTCCTCAATCCATATACTGCCTTAAAATAATGATTGACGTCGCGGAGAGCACCATACACACCAGGACTCCTTTAAAGGCACTTTCATACCGCCGCGCCTGGTGGGAAAAAAATCTATCCGACGAACATTGTAGCGAGATCCGTCGTCTTCTTTGTATAGCCAGCCAGCGACATCAGAAGCTATGATGGCGAAAATCAGAGGCAATCCCGCGGTATAAACAAGGAACAAAAACATTCCTCCTAGACGTGCCTATTTGTCCACCGAGGGCAGCGCGCATACCATCGCGCAGCCAGCCAGGGCAATAAGCTGCAGCACGGCAATGAGTGTGCAACGCGAGTACTTGAATCTATGAGCGAGGTACGCGGAGGAGAGAACGAAGACAAGACCGAATGCAGATACGGGAATCTGGAAGAGGCGAGTGGTGAAAGTGTTGAAGCCGAATCCTTTGATGACGATGCCGCCAAAGCTGGTCAAGGCATCATTGGGAATCTTCGGGATCCTGTAGATAGCTTACAGTCAACAACATTTGCTGTCCCACGTCGGCAGAAGTAGCTGGCCAGCTTCTCTAAGGAGCCCGCCGCAAGCCCTAGACGGTTTAAGCAGTCTGAAAACTAAGAGTACGGGAGCGCCGTCTCTGGCGAGGTGATGCCCTCATCAGCTCGACGGAAGATAGCGGTATTAAGCTTTTCAGTAAGAGACGTTTTAAGTATAAAAAGACCTTATATCTCCTTCCTCTTATTCTTCTTTATAATAATAAACAACAAATGAATAGTATCACAACTCCTCCTAGGTCCTTAGTAATTGTTTGTTGGAGAGGGATATGGAGGAGTTGATCTGGAAGACGGCAGAAAGATGATGCGGTGAGAAGGCATCTGTGAATCTGTGAATCTGTGAATCTGTGAATCTGTGAATCTGTGAATCTGCGTTTGGATCATTGGATGCGCCGAACTAAATTGAGTAAAGGAAAAAAGTTGATTGCTCGCATCTTTGATTGTTCTTGATAAATGGAGACGAAATGGAGATGGGATGATGTTGAAAAGACGAAGACGTTGGAGAGTCCAGAGTGCAAGATTGACGTGTGAAGTCGAAAGTCGTGGGGTTGTAACGAGGCAAGCGCAAACAAAGGGATTGTAAGCGAGCGGGATTCAACGACGTCGATGCTTGATCGTATGCTCTTCTCCGTCATGCGGAATCTTCCTCTTTGTTTCGTCCATCGATTGTCCGATACTGTATCATCATCAGTACTATTGCCATCATCATCATTATCATTATCATTATCATCACCATTGTCGAATTGAATTGAATTGCCATTCTCTGTGCAGGATGGTGTTCCAACGCGCTTCTCCGCCTCCGCATCAAGGTCTATCCATGCCGATTGAGAGCCAGTCTGGAGACTTCATTATGCACCTAGCAGTGCACGTTGTTGTCGCTTCATGGCTACTGTGAAGTATGAAAACTGAAAACTATCGCCTCGAATTCCTCAGTGGAGCATTGTTCTTCATTTAATGCCAGGTCCTATGGCTAGAACCCTCATCAGGATTAAGAGCAAATAGCCATTGGAACAAACATTGAGAGGACAACCACTTGGAGCCGCCTCATGACATTCTCGCTCTCTGTTACCTATTCGGGTAATATCACAGTGCTCTACGATAGAAGATCTGATCTGATCTCTATTTTATGACGTCGTCTTCTCATGTCTTGGCAGATCTTCTTCTATCAGCTTGATCAGCTTGATCTCATCGGAGCTGCGAAGATAAAGGAGTGGAGACATCTCAGCCACCCGTATCAGACCACGGCAGAACTGCATCTAGAACCCAACTATGCCGATAGAGAGCTCAGCGTGAATAATTGCCCCATTCCAAAGCGCATTTGAGCATGTCGCTTCGTTTATCCGCCTTTGGGGACAAAAGAGGCCTTCTCCGACAGTCCACGATACGCAGTCGGCATCTCGAGATGCGCTTAGCAATCGATTGCAATCGAAAGCGCTCAGATTCAAGAGAGTAAGGACTTTTTTAGAGACAAGTAATAGCTTGTTGTTTCTATATATATGTCTTCAAGTCGGCCAGTTTCAGTCTATTTTCCATTTCCTGTCTTTCCCATACACCGTCATCGACTCCACTGTCTATCTCTCATTGTCTTCGTCCCATTCTCTGTATCGTCGATCTGCCATATAATTCATTACCGTCTTAAGCAACATATACCCAAAACCATAAGAGAAAGGTAGACAAACGACGCACTGCGATGGCCAAAATGACAAAGGGCGTCGTCCAGCAACGCGAGATCCCCTCATCAACAGCAACCTTCAAAATGTCCCTGCGTAAATCCTGGTTTCGCCTGCGCCGCTCAACAAGGAACTCAAATATCATACTCGAAGGCGAGAAGCCCATCACCGCCATCTCCATCGTTGATTTCGCCAAAACCGACGTTGCAGATATCAAAATCCTCGACTCCTCCGACGCCTCCGTCCAAACCCTCGAACTCGATGCTCCCGACGACCCTGTCGCGCAACGGCAGGAAGCTCTACTGGTTGTAGGGAAGGGAGAGTACAAGCTGGAGGCGTCATACGAGATCCCGTCATGCGGGGAACACGAGATCATTATCCGGAATAAAGCAGTGGGCTTGAACCCCATCGATTGGAAGAGCGTGGACTACAACTTCTGCATGCCTGAATTCCCGTGGGTAAGCGGCTCTCTCTTCTTGACTCCCGTCTTCAAATCCTCACATCTCGCAGATCAATGGCCGCGAAAGTGCAGGCACAGTCTCCCATATCGGCGCCTCCGTCACCGGCTTCAAGATCGGTGACAGAGTCTGGACGAGCACATACTACCGCGACCGCCGCGCTGGCTGCTTCCAGCAATACGTCACCGTGCCGAAACACACGGCGTGTCCGATCCCGAGTAGCCTTGACTACACCTCCGCCGCCTGCCTCGGCGTCGCGGGTCTCACCGCAGCGATGACGCTGTGGAGGTGGCTAGGCGTGCCCATGTCGCTGCTGCCGGACACAGCGCAAGACAACGAGCCGGAATACCTGCTCATCTGGGGCGGCTCAACGGTCACGGGCCAGTTCGCCATCCAGATCGCCAGCCAGAGCGGCCTGAAAGTCGTCGCTGTCACGTCCGCGAAGACGTCGTCTCTAGCACGTGATCTGGGCGCCGCGCACGTGGTGACGCGCGATGGCAAGACGAACGACGCGATCCTCGCGGAGATCAAGAGCATCGGCGGCGAGCGGATCACGCGGGGAATCGACCTCGTGGGCGGCACGACGGCGGCGCTCGGGCTGCTCGCGATGTCGATCGAGCGGCCAAGCGTGTTTGCGCCGCTTGCGATGATGGCGAGAGATCAGGTGGTGCCAGCGGGGGTACGCGTCGAGACGGTGGAGATGAAGCAGTTTGTGCTCGATGCGGACAGTGTGCGGTACGCCGAAGAACTGAATCGACTTATTGAGACGGGACGCCTCAGACTGCCCGAGATACATGCTATGGATGGCGGGCTGGCGGTGGTGGAGGAGGGGCTGAGGAGGGTGAAGATGGGGGATATGGCGGGGAAGAAGATGGTTGTTAGGATGCAGTAGAAGGGAACTGCAGGGGAAGATTGATGATGTGATGACGATGGGGATGCATTGCGGGTGTTTGGGCGGACGGGGGCAAGATAAATGTGGCGTCTATAGACAGCTTTTACGGGATCTTTGATGGATGGATGGATATTTAGAGACTTACATTATTTTGTATATGTTTCTTTTTCGGTAATACTATTAAAGGTTTTTTTCTGAAATTTCCTCAATGGTATTGGTTTTGAAACTACCATGGTGAGGGGTAACCATGATAAGGGGTATACCTTACATATGGAGAGAAAATGTCAGGTGACTCAACAACCTCCAGGGTAGTCACGGGAATATACCTAGTCGCTTTTCAGTCGCAGAGAGAAGTCTTTATTGTCTCAGCTCCTAAAAACATAAAGGCAACCCCACAAACTGCATAATGTTCAGTGGAGCTTTTGAAGCGGTGTGGATGTGGAAGATGGAAGTCACGTGATATATATGGATGTTGTTCTGTTGGTATTCCCGTCAAAAGCCCAAAATAGCATGGGCGACTGCAACAAGCGGAACAAAAAACAACAAAGGCGTGATAAAGGTAAGTACTACAACCATTTCTTTGTGTTGACAATGTTCTCTGTTTTCTCTTCAGCGATCATGAACAGAGAAAAAGCATATGCATGTTCAAATGCGGGGTTGTGCCGAGGGATCTGCACACATCATTACGACTCACGAGGCGGAAAGATCGCCACGCAACGTCTTGCGTCTCTTGATATACTTTTCTGTGATTTACATTCAGTTTTGCAATCGAGGAATATATAGGATGGGTTCTCGATGCGAACGTCAAGTGTCTTGAAACCTTGGACAACCGTTGTGTGCGAAGGCTGTCGTCCTGGCGCCTATAAAGGCACACGTGAGAGCCGATTCCACGAGAGCTTCTCACCATGGCTAACTCCACGATTCTCTTTTCGAAATTCTCTTCCCCCCTACCTGGACTCAGCATCCAGCCGGCCTGGCAGTCCCTCGTGGCGTCCTACCCTCCGCAAGCGATCGAATTCTTCGGCACCATCCTCGTCCAACTCCTCGCCTTCTGGCTCCCCTGTCTCCTCTTCCAGGCCCTCGATACCCTCTTCCCCACCTTCTCGCACCGTCACAAGATCCAACCCATCCCTAAGCAACCTACCGCCGCCGAGATCCGGTACTGCCTCCTAATCGTCCTGCGCAACCAACTCTTCTCCACCATCCTGCACCTCCTCCTCCTCACCTCCCAGCACTACATCCACGGCAAACCCTCCTCCTACCTCGTCACCCCCTCGTTCCCCGCCCTCACATCCATCCTCTGGCAATTCCCCGCCTGTATCCTCCTTCGCGAACTCCTCTTCTACCACTCCCACCGCCTCCTCCACCATCCCCTCCTCTACGCACCCGTCCACAAATTCCACCACCGCTTCATCGCCCCCGTCGCCCTCGCCGCCCAGTTCGCGCATCCCGCCGAGCACCTCTTCGCCAACCTCCTGCCCGTCTCGGTCCCGCCGCAGATCGTAGGCGCGCACATCCTCACGAACTGGCTGTTCCTGGGCTTTGTGCTGATGGAGACGGCGGCCGTGCATTCCGGGTACGACTTTGCGGGCGGAATGGCGAGGATGCATGATCTGCATCATGAGAGATTTGTGGGAAATTATGGCACGGTGGGGGTGTTGGATAGGGCGTATGGGACGTATAAGAGGAGGGGCGAGAAAGTTGCGGTGGAGTGAGGGTGAGTGAGGAAGGGAGCTTTGCTAGGGGTTTGGAGAAGATTTATGACTTCGCATATGGGTGGGATGAATGGGGATGGGGCAGCTCGACGAGAGTTTTCAGTATCACTGCACGACATATTCAGGCAATTTCATGGTATACCCAACCTGGAAAGCAGAGTGGAATTTGGCATAGAGTTTTTGGACCAAGTACATTTCATGTGCATCAGACTTTAAAGGTTAACTCCTAGTGCATGGACACTAGATTCGCGTGAGTGTTAATGCTACAACATACACAGAGACATATCATATGGTACGTTAAATACTGTTGTCTAACTTAAAGAGTAAACGGGCGAATAAGATTACACAATTACAAGTTCTGCTGCACTGAATGGTTTTGTAAATGCACAAGTGCAACACCATAGTCTACAATTAGGTGAAGCAAGCACCTTAGACTTCCATTACCTGGATCATCTCGCACTAAAAAAATCAAGATTCTGAATAAAGAACTAGTTAGGAATTGCTGCGGGAGAGTGTACGGTGCTGGATCCTTCAATGAGTTTTAAAAAGTCATTGACTGATATTTTCCAGATTCATGCCAATAGCCAAGGTCCAATCGTGGTCTGTATGAGTGTTTCTTACAATAGGGGTAAGATTAGGACTGCAGTGATGGTCTATTGTCTGCATTTCTTTATTTCATTATTGTTCTTCAAGCTTCACAGACAAAGCACGCCGGTGAAATAAAGCCGTCTCTAGATCTCACAATGAGGGTGCCGTGAATCGCTTTATTTATTCATTGTTCTTCAAGCTTCACAGACAAAGCAAGCCGGCGAAACAAAGCTGTCTCTAGACCTCACAATGAGGGCGCCGTGAATCTCCTTTATTCTTTGTTCTATACCAATTTTGTCCATATATTAGAAGTGAATCTTTCCACAGACTTGACATGATCGAAGTCAGACTTGGGATCTTGAACTGAATATAGTTATTCAATCTAATACGGATATTTTTTAAATTATTACGCTCTCCTCCTACTGGTTAGAAATAATCAACGCATATCTGTCATTTTATACACAGAACAGACGACTCAAACATGGAGAAACCAAACGAGCAGCTAAGCAACGTTCCTATAACCCATTCAACCACCCAAACCCCACCAAACACCCAAGATGCCTCCACTTTCAAAAATGACGAGCTCATTAAATTGATTAAGACAGGAGACTCCCCAGCACCATGGTGCGATGAATTTGAGAAAATGATCTCCGGCATGACGTTCGTATTCCCCCCCACCTTCCTATCCTATAATAATACTAACACATCCCAGGTTCGACGCGCGCAACGCCCCCGAGATGATGTCTCACAAATTCCACATCATGCGCACCCTATCGCAATTCAACGACCCCTCCCTCCTCGAGCAACCCGGCATGACGCTCGCCCAGCTGCGCAGCACGCGGATGTGCATCCTGCGGGGCGCGCTCGGCAAGGTCGGCGACGCGGCCGTCATCGAAGCCCCCTTCTACGCCATCTTCGGCTGCAACACGCACGTCGGGGCGCGCCTGTACGCCAACCACGGGCTGACGGTCCACGACACGGCGCCGGTGCTGATCGGCGCGCGCTGCCATATCGGGCCCAATGTCACGATTATCACGGAGGGACATGGGGTGGATGTCGGGCGCAGGAGGGCCGGCCTGCTGTATGCGCACCCCGTGCGCATTGGGGAGGATTGCTGGATTGGTGCGAATGTCACGGTGCTGCCGGGCGTCACGATTGGCAAGGGCTGTACGGTTGGCTCGGGCGCGGTGGTCAGTAAGGATATTCCGGCTTTCAGCGTTGCGGTGGGGGTTCCGGCGAAGGTAATCAAGAGGTTGGAGGATCCTGATGCGAAGGAAAATGAGATATGAAGGGATAGTACAATGATAATTGAGGTTTTGTGGGGTTTAGGGCTTCTGGAAGGAAAACAATAGAGTTGGTCTTGGGCTGGCGTTATTGGCGATTAGAGATTTGGGATGGAGATCATGATCTGTACAAGTATATTGCTACAAGCTTGGATTTACATTGGTATTGGCGATATAGAACTGGAGCAAAGGAATAGACATTGCATGCAATTAATAAATAGATGGTGCAAAGCAGACAAAGTTGGATTCCCATTAAAAGAAGATTTCATTAAACTTGTCATTCAGATTAGATCAAATGACGGTAGATCAGCCCGAAAAGTCCAGCTACTCTCCAGAAATTGTCTTCACAAAAAGTAAATCCATGATCGCCATATCTTTCTCTCAGTCAGCCAAGTACTGAAAATCCACCTTCCTAAAACTTCTTCCAATCCTTCGCATTCTCCCACGCAAACGCCACCTTCAACACCGTCAGCTCATCAAAATACTTCCCCACAAGCTGCATACTGGCCGGCACCATGACCTTCGGATCTGCTTTGGCAGGCACAAACCCAATGGGCATAGCTAGTGCCGGGTGTCCTGAAGAATTAAACGGACATGTGTTCTCCAGCTTCCCAATGGTGCTGCTCATCTTCGCGATGGGGCTGTCGTCAGGCTTTGGCAGCGGATCCGCGGGCGTGATAGTTGTTGGCATTATGAGGACGTCGTATTTGCTGAGGGCGAGGTCGTAGGCGTCGGTAAGTTTGCGGTTCAGATTGATGGACTTGGCGTAGATATGTGGGTATTTCTGCCAGCAGTAATCGCCGCTGAAGAGGGCGAGTTTGTTGGCGATGCTCATCTGCGGAAGGTTAGTCAGGGAGGGGATTGTAGGGAAAGTGGGGAGAAACTGACTTTCTCTACGGCTTGGGGGGTATATGGGTAGCACTTTTCATTCAGGTCGGTGAGCATGAGTTGCCGACGGCCAGTGCCTTGCATTTGCCGTCCGATGAACTGGCCTTGCCTGCTCAAGGCAGTGAAAATTGCTGGAGCGAGGTCGTGCATTGGGATGCTGACTTCTTCCACCGTTGCTCCAAGTTCTGCAAAGACAGCTGCTGCAGCTTCGAATTTGGATTTTACGCCAGGGTCGGTGTTTGGTGAGGACAATGCTTCCTTCAAAATTCCAATTCTCAGCCCCTTAACGCCTTGTTCTTTGGTTTCAAGGAGGATTTTTGAATACTGAGGAACATCTTTGGGAAATGGTGTTCCTGCTCTTTGTCTGTCATCGTATCCATCAACTCCTGCAATAGCCTCAAGAATCACTGCGTTTTCCAACAGTGTTCTGGTCATTGGACCAGCATAATCGATGATGGCCTCATTGCTGATGCAACCCGTGTATGGAACAAGTCCAGTGGTTGCCTTGAAACCATACAAGCCGCACAAACTTGAAGGAATTCGTATTGAACCACCTTGATCAGCCCCTATGCCCATATCAACGGCTCCTAGAGCTACCAGGTTTGCAGTACCGGAACTGCTACCACCCGCACTGTATCCTTTGACATATGGGTTGCTGATTGGTCCTGTCGCTGCAGTGTACGATGTAGCACTGACACTGAGATTCTCGCACACTGCCTTCCCGACAATCGTCCCTCCAGCCTCCAGAATTCTCGTTATAAGCGTTGCATCAACCTTTGGCGTAAAGCCTGTGAAAGTCTCTGTTCCCACCAGACATGGTACTCCCGCCACACATATATTATCTTTGATGCAGAATGTCTTTCCTGCAAGAAGATCTGTTTTCGGCTCTTTATGGGTGATTTTGCAGCGATATGCCCAAGCATTGTCTGGATTGTCCTCCTTCTTGGGGAAGTATATATTTTCTCTTGGCGTTAAGTTGAAATCTGGTTCGGGTTGATAGTCGTCCATCTCAGCAACGAACTGCATGGCATTGCAGGTTGCGGAAACAAGCGTTGTGAATTCCTCTTTCTCGTTGTCTTTGAATATGTAGCCATATTTGTTTGCTATGACGGCGACTTCATCCTCTGTTACCTTCACGCTTCTGTGTCATAATGTTAGAGTTTGAAATTTGCAATCCAGAATATACAGAGAGCTTACGCAGAGGGAGTGACAGTTAATAGAGACATTTTCACGATATAGCACGTAGGAAGGAGAAATTAAGGCAAGAATGAGGATCAGATGAAACCTTTTTGAAGATGGTCTATCTGAAATATGTAGGCCCAAGTCAGACTATCCATGCCTATCCAGACCCATTTGGCCACGACAATATGTCCAAAGGACGATAACAGTAGTGTGATGCCAAACTCATGAAATCAACGCAAACATAGCCAGCCTTGCTGATTGAAGAACCCTTATCCTGATAAACCTTTCGGAGAACCGTCGGTATCCCGATCACACACACCACGGAGATGGGTCACGTGCATCCCATAAACCATTGTCGAATGAAAGTTGTCTTGCGAAATCGAGCATTGCGGCATGGCACGTCTTGATCTTGACTTTAGATCGCCAGTGCAGCAGCCATTGCGAGTCCGCCCAGGGCGAGGACTGCTGGTCGAGTGGCGACGGCGGCGTTTGGTGATGCGATAGTGGATGAAGTCGAGACCGCGGTTGGCACGGAAGCGATGCTCGTGGTCGAGAGTGAGAGTGAGCTTGACTCTTCGAGAGATGCAGTTGAGGTGTGGGATTCGGATTTGCTGACTGAGCTTGTGATGATTGAGGCTGAGTAGCTCGTAGTTGCTGGTTGCTCTCCGGGTTCAGATGCAGTTGAGGTAGCAAGCGTGGTAGCTGGAGAAGCTGGAGGAGTTGAAATGCTGTCTGAAGCGCTGGCCGAGAAAGATGGGCAAGAAGGAGTGTCATGAAGCGTATGTCTGCCGACGAGGACCGAAGCTATGATATCAGCCGAAGTGGTTGAAGCGGCGGCTGTCGTCGGGATAGGGACATCGTCAGAAATGAAGCTTGGGCAGAGATACAAGGTTCTTGAGAGAACCCCATCAACGACGACTTCAGAGGTGGCACATCCTTCAAGATCGGTCTTTGCGATTACGACAGCCAAGATGCTAAGAAGAAGAAAGAGGATCGACTTCATTTTGAGAATTGATGAGTGGATGAAGCTTCGTTGTGTTTGAAGAATGAGATCGAATGGCAGTGTGCGTTTGTTTCTTTGTTTGTTGTTTGTTTGTTTATCTGTAGATGTGGATAGATGCAGAGAAGGGAAGTGTGTTGATGTCAAGGCAAATTTTGTTGACTGGTCAAGGAACAACAAGTTATATAAACAAAGTAAATTCACTTCCAACACACATATTTCGTGACTCTGAAGTAAACAGGCTTGTCACAATCTATCACACCCGCCCTAAACATAATGCAGGAGCGGCACATCAAAACGACATTAGCAAAATGATAAAAATGGAGGTACTTCATTTTCCACATAATACCTGAGGGATAAAGGTGAGCGAGTGGCTGAGACTGTCTTATTACCTATTTTACGAAGACTGTCGGACCTTCATCTCAAAAAAATTCTAATGTCTTTAATTTTGGACACATCAGCTCATTTAGTAGTCCATACATCAAACCTAAATTCGAGTTCTTCTAATTCCTCCTTCTAGAATCACTTGACAATAGTGTATTGATGTTCATGTACAGTGAAAATTATATATCCTTCTTTTGATGAACCTGCTAGGTAGCTGAAAAGGGGCAATATTACTCAGCATCCTAAAGCACTCATATCCTTGTGAAGTGCAGCAGACCATTGCAATTCTAAACTACATACTGTGAGCCTTAACAAAGCTTGTTTGGATCTTAGTTTCTCATACCTAGTCCTATCTCCATATCATCATCATGTATATCATCATGTATATCATCATCATAAACAACCCGCTAGGCATCGTTGTATCAGAAATGTTCAGATTAGAAAACAATTTAATGTTTCTAAAGGGTAAGTAATTTTAAGTTTTAAAGTCTTGTTGTTGCTTCAAAGCGTTGTTATAGCAGTCTAGGGCAGAGGTCGAAAGCAGGTTTGCAAGGTTAATGGAAGCTATCTTTAGAGATCCACTGTTATGTTAGGCATTAGTTGGGAATCAGTGTATAAGAAATAGAGTGTTTAATTAATAGCTATATGCTCCCCAGCCTCGCCTTCCTTTAAGTCACTATTCCCCACAATAGCACCCTTAATTTCATTATTAATACTCATTGAAAAAGCATTCTATCATACATTCTGTAGTGTGCCATTTGGGCCGTTCACTAAATCACCCATTCTCCACCATTTTGACCTCTCCGCTCTACTCTCTCCCCCAGCTAGCTACTTCCCTAGTCTGCTAGATGGTGCATTCGCTTTTAAACTCGCTTCTATCCTCCTTAAACTCTTTCTATCCGTAAGCTAAACATCCTGCTAATCATTAGGTTTTACAGAGTATACGCTCCGCATAGTCTCCTCTTTGTCTTGTTTAGATCCCATCTAACATCCTTCAAATTGGATAGCGTGTTGTGGCTCGGATGCCATTGCTTCTGCAGTTGCTGTATGGGCCAAATGACATATCTTCGAATGGGACAGGGGCTATTAGGTGGACCATTAACATACTCTAAATTAAAGGACATTGTTATAGGGCTGATTCTAAGGCCTCACCTAGAACTAGTATTATGCAATATTAACTGCATAAAGATTGTCTCACAGCACTTCATTAATAATGACTATAGTAGATATAAGGATTTCTAAACACTCTTTAATTTTCTCTATGTTCATTACTTTTCTTACCTTATATAGGCACGGCTTACATTAATTAAAAAAGCATTCTTCTTCATTAAGGAGGTGATTTACCTTAGATTCTATGAGATCTTAGGAGGTTTAACCCTCATCGAACAAATAGGCTACATTCTAGGACTATAAGATGCTAAAAGATAAGAAGGATCTTAAGAGACTTTTATATGCTTCCATTCCTAAGTAGGTTTATTCTTAAAAAGGCAGCCCTTATTACTACTATAAATAAGTCTCTTATCAGTAAGATATAACCTACATTAGTAAAGGGTAAAACACTTAATTATAGAATATATGTGGAATTTTATTAAACTCGTTAGTATAAGACGGCATTCCTGAAGGCTGAACGAACTGTGCTAGAGAAGTACATAGCTAGAGTAGACATATAGACGTAGTTCTACCTTTCTAAAATGAGAGATTGTGTCTTCTAGCTCCTAAATTATCTACTAGATACTAAATCTAGCGAGCTTAAACCAAAAGATCGATGGATTGTTATATTCCTTTCCTCCTAGCTTAAACTAACAAAGCAGAGATGGACTGTCACCAAAAAGGAGACATACGGATCATTGTGGATTCGTCTTCATTATTCCTTACACAACTCCTGGTATGAAGCGTTTTGTCTTGTGATGATAGATCTCCCATTGCTTTCCAAATGTCTTTCTCAGCAATTCCTCTTCGTCCAGAACCCTGATCCACATGACTGCACAGCTAATTACAGTGGAGAACACCAAGCCCACGGTCCATACTGTGCTGGTCCATTCCCAATTCACCATAGACTCTGAGAGGAAGCAACCAGCAATACCACCCGGTCTCGCAAACAGCGCCACGCCTGAGTTGAGCACGACAACAAGGGTCGGATAGCTCGGATGTTGGACATAGCGATATAGCCCGTCCGTTGCCAACTTCTTTGGTTTCGACAATTGGAAAGTAAAGCTCTGTCCTAGATGTCTGAAAGCGGCGATTCGTACTGCCGCGGCGCTGGTCAAAAGTGTCAAGAAGACGACAGTATACGTGTTCCAGGTGAAGGTTGTGGAACTTAGGTTCTGAGGATTTGGGCAGAGAAGCTGCGGCGGATGGTGGATCGTCAACAAGAGCAGAGTGTGGTAGGCCCATGCGATGATAACCACGAAGCGTGGCAGAGCTATTACTTTCGGATTGGCAAACACGATGCCGGCTCGGTCTTTGGAGGATCGGTTTCTGATGGGATTCGGCGGGGTGAAACAGTTGTAGGTAAGGTAGGCTGCTAATGCATAGCTGGCAGCCAGACTCAGTGTTGAAGGCGATAAATCCATCTCCGTTTTGACTGTGGCAGTGCTTTGAGTGGAATTCGAAATTTATGGTATTCCACAGAGCAAACGGCGATGGAATCGATCAGTGGCGGGAAGTGGTTGCAAAAATAATTACAGATGGCGAAAGGAAGCCGAAATATCAATCAACAGTCGAAAAGATTATATATTCAAATATATTCAACCGTCGCCACGTGAACAAATGAATCCGCACTTGTGTTTAGTACCTACGCATAAAGATCGAGATTCATCTTCAGCAGTCGAGGCTACATATTGCTCAGCTCTTTAACGATGACGAAAGTGGGGAAGTGGAACAGAATATGCCAAGCAGGAACCAAGGATCTATTTATTATTGACATGTGTGAAAGTGCCAAGGCACGAAAGAGTGTTGAAATATTACCCGATATCGCTTTAGCAAGCTCCGAGTAATGGCAGCCGGAATAGGGGCACTAACGTAGAATACTGTATACAGAACAGTAATGAATGAATCAATTGTCTAAACTAATATATCTGCTGGGCCTACGTACTATTTGTAGACCGGCTCCTGGCGCCAACTCAAGCCTTGAGTTGGCCCTGAACTGCAGGGTCAACGCCCAGCTTTGCCTGGCTACGCCCAGCTATACTGAAGCTGATGGCGATCGTGACGCCCAGCTTCACCTGCACCGAGAGGGGTCAACGCCCAGCTTGTGCGGTGGCGGCCCTGTGTCCCGTGACTACAGCGGCCCGGAACTACGGGGCCGATTTACAACAAAGAGCCCCCTGAGTGAGATCACGTGTATAGAGAATACACATATTAGCAAACTCCACCTATCACAGTTCCACATAATGTGCTATAAATATATAAACATATAAACATATAAACATATAAATATTGACAAGTTTGTCCTCAACTCGACTGAGAATCCCAACATTCCGCTCCATATCCCCGGCAGGACAGGCGGAGGGCGAGGCTGCGTCTCGAATGGCCCATTCCAGAACATGTCTGTGAATCTGCACGGGTCTTCGGCCACGTACGCGCCCGAATGTCTGACTCTCGACTTCTCGCCATGGCTCGCGAATCAGAAACTGAACTATTCTAATGTTGTGGAGATGCTGGATTCGGACGATTTCTACGAGTTTGAAAGGAAAGTCCAGGGAGGCACCTCGGTGGATGAATTGACGTATCATGGAGGTGGTCATTTAGGAGTGGGAGATGATCTTGGGATAATGGGAAATGTCTATAGCAGTGCAGGAGATCCGTCGTTCTATCTGCATCATGCGAATCTGGATCGGTTGTGGAATAAATGGCAGCAGCGAGGTAACTCATTCCTATTTCCCTGGTATTTCTTCCGATTGGATTGCTAAAAATGGGTTTTGCAGATTATGAGAGACGCACAAGGGATATTGGAGTCCCAGATACTCAGTTCGCGTATCCGTACAATTTCTTTGAGCATATTCCATACAAGAACATCACTCTTGATTATTAGATGGATTTCTTCGAGCCGATAGAGGGGTCACGGTATGTGTCTGTGCGGGATGTTATGGACATCAAGACAGGAAAGCTCTGCTACACATACGCTTGATTGGATTGTCTCGAAGCGTGGCCACTTTTTCCAGTCTTGAAGTATGTGGCACTGTTCATAGTGTCGGCATTGTTACCCCTGTCCTCTCAAAATGCGTTATTCTCCCAAAGAGGGCTCTTTGTCTGAATACCATTCTTTGTTCACACATCATAGCCATCTTGTCCGAGAACAACGCCTGTTGCGTCTTGAACAGCAGTCTCGTATCTACACAATGCCATTGTTTACAAGGAGGTCGCTGTTCAGTAGAAGGATAAAATGGAGCTCCTCATCCCTCGTCTTTCTTTCCTCATCCTCTTCAGCAGCACATTGCGCAGGCCGCACACTGCATATACAACTCAATCTAGACGCTCCAAAAACTACTACTCGCAAACGCACCAATCTCACTCACCATGTGCCACAAACAAGCCGTCATGTACAAGCGCTGCGGGCACGTCGTCGTCGTCAGAAATCGGTGCCCGGAAGCCGAGGCCCGCCACCAGGAGACGGGCCGCTCCAGCTATTGCAACAATAAGATGAAACACTATGAGAACTACGGTAGGTGCAAGAAGTGCAGTAGGAAGCGCAACAAGGGCGAGGATGGCCCGAAGCCTGTGTGTTGTGTGATGATGTAAGTTTGGGTTTCCTTGGATCTAGCGGTAGTTTGTGGTAAGATCTTAGGCTGATAATAAAGATGCATAAACCCCCAAGATGAGACTTTTTCTACCAGTGATTGTGATTGTGATGTGCTTTAACTTGCAGTGCAGCTTGAAGTTGTAGCCTTCCCCTTCGCTTCTCTCGGTTAAACGAGGGCCTTAACTTTATTTCAAGTGCATCTTTGTCCTTCATCTCCATTTTCATTTGCATTATAATGCTCTATAACTTTCTTAATCAAGATATATGAACATAGCTATTAAAGTCATTAGTATTAGCACTTTAAGTTGTACTAACCGAGCTTCACATTGCAACATGCCAATGCACACAAACACTGAAAAACCCCCAAGCCACAGTATCACACCCAGTTCCACAAACCTGCAGCTATTTTGTGATCGAGCACTTTTAGCCTTTGTGTTTCATGATATTTGGAGTTCAATGGGTAATTTTCCCATTTACAAGACTGCATTCTTCGATGTTGCCCAACTCTCTTCCTTCGCATGGCGCCCCTTGACTAGGCTGAAGTCAGTCTCTCGATGATGGAGAAAATTACCTCCGCTGATTCTATATGATCCTCCGCGTTTTATAGCGATTTTCCACCATTTCAAGGAAGGACCAGTAGAACTCAAAGTCTCTAGTTTTTGTCTTTTTCCATTCAGCGCGATGGATCGGTCTCGGGAAATCTCAGATCAAGGACAGCCAGAGCGATTCTGAGCAGACGCGTTATCGCTCCGAAAATGAAGAAGCTATGAGCAATGGGCAGGCTTTCAAACTTTGAGCGAAAGAACTTTACAAGTATAGGTACTTGTCGGAAATCAAAGCCCCTCCTGGCGACTGTGCCGTCTTCGGAGAACTCGGCACAATTCCCCATCCCAAAATCTCCGTCAAAGATGTCTGCGAGATTGGCCTCCCGCTGTCAGATTAGTGACTCGTAGCGGCCGGTCACCAAGAACCATTCCGAAATGGGATGGAGAAAATTGTCGACATTAGTGTCAGAAAGACGCGAGAACTCAATGCGGACTCTTTCATTCCGGAAAATCTAAACAGGTCGACAGGCATTAATGCAATAGTTTGCAATGTTAAAACCACCATGGAGATTGAAGGTGTAGGAGTGGAAACTCAGCTTTATAGAATACTGCCATATGAGGAGGGTGTGATGTTTAAGGCTCAGCAGGAATATGTTTTGTTGTATCTCCGGACTTACATGCACACCCTGTAATTTTTAATTCAAAGAGCTGACCGATGAGCACATTATGATAGATACTTCTGCGAGAAGTATTCATTTTAGAGCTGGTTTTGTACAATAGAAGAAATATTACTGGCGAGGACATAGTGATTGAAAGATGCAAGAGGTTCGTTGGCAGCATTGAACTCTCAACAGTCATTGTGATGACAACAGCGGCGTCTCTTCAAGTTGCTAAAGTGGATCAATCACTTAGAGTGCCTGGCAGGGCTGCTGAAAACTGGATAGCTATGAACTGAATTGAATGACTGACTGGGTGTTGGATGTTAATGCATGCGGATGTGAACAGGTGGAAAAGATTAGTGTCTGAGATCGATTTTTGGATTTGAATGATCAAAATGGAGGCATTGTTTGTGAGAATTTGGCAGGATTGAGTCTACTTGCGAAAAGCATACTTTCAGAGATTTCCATTAGTATCTGATAATCAACTGCCACAAGAGAAGTATGAACTAAAGTCTATAACTTCAACAGCCCCTAGTATAGCACAAGACAGGGCATTAACCTATAGAAAAAAAGTACGAACAGGTAGCTTTTAAGGGTTTTTGACGACTAATGATATTTTAATCTGCAAGACTATGACTAGAGGGTTCATAATTGGTTTAATGGATCCCTTCTTCGCTAATGAAGTTTAAAAGCATTTTCCAAAAACGTGGTTCTAAACTTCTTCCTAGAAATAGAGTTTGGTCATTGGGATCTGCACTCATATCAAGGCATATAATTTGATAACCCTGAATTACTAGTCTAGCTGATATGCAAAAACAAATCCTAGTATCGCTTTCAATTTCCCATATCTCATCGTACAATTCTTTCAAGATCTGATATCAACAGTTATCACAACTTCTATAGCAAGCTCATACCTGGCAAAGTAGCACTATACAAATTACACGAACCCATCATCTGAGCAAGTAAACTATCACCACCACCACAGCACTTCTCTCCACTCCCACAGCTCCAGCTTCCACAGCCGAGCCAGCCTTCCAAGTTCCCTCTCTTCAGCTCCCTAGCCTCCGAACCCTAACAACAAAGCTTCCTCGACGCCATCGCCGCCGCTCCCTGGCCCGTCGTCGAGTTTCACGGCATGCAGCCCGACCCCATCTCGTCCTACGGCTGCCTCACCAGCGCTCCAGACCTCAGACCCACCGCAAGAATCCCAGCTCTGTTGCATGTCTGCCTCTTATTTTGACATCTGGCGCTTCAAAGATGGACGTTAACTTTCGCGGCCATTGGTGGGAAGGATGTTGAGGATGACGAGGACGGGTCTGGGGCTGAGGAGAGAAAGGGAAGGGCACCAGCAGTCAGGAAGGGAGAAGGAAATGGGCAGCCATTTTCTCCAAGTCGCTTTCTGGCTGCCCCTTATTGGAAGACGACGACTTACCTCTTTTCGCAGTTCCAATACTTGCCCACTATTGCATAAATCACATATATGATTATACCTTTATTTTTAAATCCCCTTTAAGGACTAATAAGCGTATTCTAACTTTAGTACGGAACGAAAGGCACGTGTATTATATTCACAAGACATGCTCTTATATTACTCATTAAGTACTAAGTACTACCCAATTCATGCTTAAACTCCTTTGGCACATCTTTAAAAGCTGTTAAAGCCCCTATATAATTTGTAGTAAGACCATAAATCTATGAAATGCCTCTACAATTATAGTATAGTCACGTGTTGTATCCGATAGAACTCAGGCTCAGATTTGACGACTCTACTCAAGGATCTCCGAATAATATTTAAAGCAATCTTTAGAGCGGTAGTGGGGCAACACTGGAAATAAGTACTTCTAAGGGCGGTTGTAGGCAGGATAGGGCTGCATTGAGAGGGATACCCAAACGGCATTCTTGCCCCATGAGCGTGAAGACCTTCTAACCACATAAACAACAAGGGAAGCAGCATTATACCCAAAGCAGTCATGTCATGTATAAACGCTAATTGTAGAAAGACTGCCTACAATAATAACCTACGAAAGTCCAGATCCGCATGGCAAACTGAAAAAAAAGCCATATCCCACATTCGCCAGATACTAAGAAAATACCCCATCTACCGGTCCACTACCCCCGAGCTGGCCTAGTTGTTGAACCACTCCCCTCCAATCCATCTGTTGAAGAAATCAAGCGACGCAGCCGGCTGATCCATCGGCACCATGTGTCCCGCCCCAAACACCCTCATGAATGTGAAGTTCCCGCTCGTCTTGAATGTGCCAGTCTTCTCCTCGCCAAGCTTGAGATCCTGGGTCTCGGCGGCATTGAAGCCGCTCTTGCCCTTCCACTCCAGCGCCTCAGTCCAGGCCCTGTTGCCGAGCCAGTTGCAGATATAATCCGCATCGCCGGCGTAGATCAGGACTGGGATCTGCTCGAGGATGCTGGGGACGAGGCGGTGGAATGGCTGCATCCAGTCGCCCTGGAACAGGAAGTTGCGGTTGATGTCGAAGTTGCAAGAGTCGTAAGACGAGACCTCAGCGCCAAGTGCGTCGATCACATCCTTCTGGTTGAGGTACTCGGAGATCCAGCCCAGCGCGCTGTAGCAGAGGTTGGAGGAGTCCTCGCACTTACTGCGGACGTCGTAGACGTTCTGGCCGGTGCGCTGGTAGGGCCCGATGAGCGCGTTGTTGCAGTAGATGCTGGCGGGCACGCAGGACCACACGCTCTCGCTCTTGTAGCAGTTCTCGATCAGGGATTGGCAGCGGGGGAGGGCGTTGTCCATAGCCTGGCATTCGCCGTCGTCGAGAACAGCAGGCCAGCCGCCGTCACCGCAGGCCATGGGCTTGTAGTACTCGTACTGGGTCAGGCCGTCGGTGAGGCCGTTGCCGATGAGGACGGACTTGATGTTGATATTGCGCTTCTTGTGAGAGAGAATCTCGGCAGTGAAGACTGGGATGTAGTGGCCGGCATAAGACTCACCCGCAATGTGGAAATCTTGGGTCGCATACTCGGGGAACTGCTGGAAGAAGAGGGTGAGGAGGGCATAGACATCCTTGCCGGCGGCGACGGTGTTGCTGACGGCGCTTCCACTGTAGGAATAGCCTACGTTGACGGGCTGATCGAGGAAGATGACGGAAGCGTTGGCATTCCAGGAGTATGGGTTGCTGTGAAGCTTGAGCTTCTTATCAAGCGATGCTGGGCCAAGCTCGAGGAAGAGTCCGGTGAGCGACGAGCAGCCTGGGCCGCCGTTGAGCCAGAGAACGACGGGATCATTCTTGGGGTCGTTGCGAGACTCGAAGAACCCTGATGACATTAGTTACTAATCGTACGGAACTTGAGATAGGATGCTTACAGTAGAAGAGATGCTTATCATTCTCATTGTCATCCAGGTACCCGCTGTACTGCTTCACAGTATCGACAGCCAGCTTTGCCGGATCAACCTTCTTCGCTCTCAAGTTGTACGCCTCGAGATGGCCATCGATGGCCTTCTCCTTTTGGCCATTCTCGTTCAAAATCGTCATGCCCTGCACATCGGCGCCCTTCACGATGTAGTCCCAATGGCTGTTCGGGCGCTTGGTACTCGGCTTCGGGCTGGAGAAGAAGCTGGCCTGGCTCATCTGCTCTGGGAACAGCATCGAGACTTCATCCCAGACAGCCTTCGCCTCAGCGCTCATGGTCTTCATGCCCTCCGCCAGCGGACCGAGCAGCGAGCTCCACGACGACGACGACGACTCTGAGTCAACGGCGGGTGGCAAAGGCGCCTTACCTCTGAATGGGAATGGATTCTGGAGAACATACTGCTGAGGAGCGACAGCAGCAGCCGCAACGCCGATGAGGGCGGTGGTGGTAAGGAGCTTCATTGTGTGTACCGATATAACGATGCTTGGTGGTTGGTATATATGTATGTGTTGTTGTGAAGGTGGATGGATGGAGATGGGGAATTGGTGGTGGTGGTGCGGGTGAGACACTGCCGCTTTGGGGCCTGATCGGTCAGATGGCAGATGGTGCCTGGAATGGCTGGGAACGGACCTAGATAGCGGCGCTGCTATCGCTACGGCCAGTCCAGAAGGGTTGCACTGCCATTCTGCCATCGCAGAATGACGTAATTTCTGCCAAGCTGGGGTCACGTGAAGATTGTGTTCGCCGAGGTCGCGCGATCGCCGAGTCAGGGTCATGATAGGGGAGCAAGCAGGTTGCAAGGCTCATAGATACGGCATTATTATCATCTATTTGATCTTCATTGATTCCTGTCATATAGAGCGTAAGACCGGCTGTGAAGGCCGCTTGAGACTTTTGACTATTCGGGATCTCATGCCGCGCCTCACTTATCCTCCCTCCCTGTGTTCGCCCATACTTCGTCCCTCTCAGCAGTTGCTACAATCTCCGTAGCAAAGAGGCTCCATCCCTAGCTACCTTTGAAGAGATATCATGGAACGAAATCAATGTAATGTCGACCCTCTTCTTATCCTTCTTTGGGTTGCTATAGATCCCACCTACCCTCGTCATTCTCAGTCCTCATGCACAACCGCCATATCCAACACCTCTACCCTCCCAGCACCCTTCGTCTCTCCACCGATGAAGTCGCTCAGTAATTTATATGCTCCCGGCTCCACGAAGCCGACAACCTCCCACTCGCTCCCTGCCACATCTTGTCTCTCAACCTGCTCGATCCAGCCCAATATCGTATCCTTCACTGTCATTTTCTGCGACCCTTCCTCTCCCTCAGCCTTCTGCCCCTTCACCATATGCTTCGTCTCCTTTACCGGGCACGTAATTCGTAGTCTCATCCGCGCTCTCTCCACTGGTATCGGTTGTCTCGCAACCAGCGCCTTCATCGCCTCCAACGCCTGAGACTTCGCACTTTTGGTCGCGACAACGCCCGTCCACGTCGGCACATGTTTCTTCTCCTCCCCGTCCGCTAGTGCCGTCGTTCCATTCCCCGCCTTATCCTGCTTCTCCTGTGACCCCGCCGCACTCAACATGTCCAACGCCTTCTCGATCATCCCCGTCGTGTACACCCTCTTCGTCCTCGGATCGACCAGCTTCCCCGCCACAATGCTCACAATTTCATTGTGCACCCTATCCAACTGCGCCGCGCGCTCCTTCTCCCCAACCTGCAGCTCTCCCTTATTCAAGATCTCGAGGATAATATCATCGATCTTAGCATCCTTGCCAAACGCCTTTGCAAGGTCTTCTTTCCGCGCCGTCTCGCCCTTGGAGACGTTCACAAAGACGTTGGGGATCTGGAGAACCTCATCGAGCGATTTCTCGTTGCCGTTGCGCCAGTCGAGGACTTTGTTCTTGTAGCATGCGATCTCGAAACGCTTTTTGCCCTTCTTGAGACGCACGAGCGAGATGTTTGTGAGTTTGATCTGGTTCGAGGGCTGCAGCTTGTTAGCGAGGCTTGATGTGTGCGCAACATATCATACTGACTGTTTGGATTCCGACGACCATTGTGGCGTTTGTGGGAATGTTTGTGGGAATGCCTGTGGTGTTGTTTGCGGGGTATCTTGAAGTGTGACTGAAATAATGGAAGGCTGAGATGTGCGGAAAATGACGAAAGGGTCCATCACGTGGGGTGGACAAGGCTGAACCTTATCTAGGATACGATATAATCTCCATCATCACTGCATTTCGCTTTACTTTCGCATCTCCAAGATTCATTCTGTGCACTCTGCGATGTCATTTTTGGAGGCCAGTGCCTCATGAACGTACTGTACTTTGATTTCCTCAGAAGACCTTAATTCCGCAGAAGACCTTAACAGTCTTCAGCTTTAGAGTGTCTTGCTTCCTCAAGTCGATTCTGCTTCCCTGGAATTTGCATTGCATTCTTTCTCACTCTGAGCGAGGTATTTCAAAGTTCAAACGCCCTTCTGCCATTCCGTAGATCAATATCAGCTGTGGTGAAGCGCTATTGCGCTGCTCACTGCTTGGCCAGTCTGGCTTGACAGCCCCTTGTCCAGCATCCTATCACTGCATTGTCATTCCCAATTCAAATCGGTCTTGGAGATATAAATTACATCAAATCCCAATTCATCTTTCCTCTTCAGCAATGCATAAGCAGCACAAATGATGCTGGCCTATGGCGTCTGGTCACTACCGGTATGTCAATTTTAGCCGTCTTGTCATACTAGATCAGATCCAAAAACCTGTGTTTCCATTTTTCAACCGTCTTGGACTCTCTTGCTCCTGTTTTCGCTCTCGTGCCCCTTTTTGTCACTGCATAGTGTCCCATTACCTTTTTTCATCGTTTTTCGATCCGTATTGGGCATACTCGGAAGCCGTGAGGCCCCGATCATTTAAGAGCCGAAGCTCAATATCACACTTGCCTTACGTCGCGATCGCAATCGGGATGATAGCGAAGTTGGCATAAGTTCTATCCAAGAGTCCCTCCCCTCCCCCGCTGGGTCGATCCCACGCCCACCAGATGCCCATACTTGTAAAACGCAAACCAGACGCCTAGATAAGTCCCGAGTAAGCTGCAATGCAGCGAAGGGGATGTGTCTCTCCGAGCTCGGTCTGGTCGGAGCTTACGGGGAGAATGCACAGTCGTTGGTCGAGCTTGGTTCCCAGTGGGAGAGTTGAAATGAAGATCTTGACTGCCAAGGCACCAAATAGATCCAAAGCTGGTTTCTTTTTGGTTTTTTAAACTTTGTTTTTGGCCTTTTTTATCAAAGAGTTTCACATGAAAACAAGTAGAGAAGCTAGATTTGGCGAATGAGGCGCTGTTAAGAGCGCTAGGCTTGCATTTGGATGTGATAACCGCCAACGACGTAGAAACTAGTCCTCGAGGCTTGCTTCATTGCTTATATTTTGTGGTTTCTTCTCTCTCTAGCATGTCTGCAAAAAAACACAAACATCAATAGGTCTAGCACATACATGATTGCTGTGCTGCTTGTAACATAATAGCCCACCCCTTCCCTTCTAGTTCTCGCTTCGTCTCTAGAAGACATAGCAAAACATAGACATCTTGCTGCAAACATATTTTTCCTCATTGATTCATCCCAATACTTTGTTTCATCGCCATAACATCAACTATTACAATATTTCCATTCACAGGCTCACAGCAGTGTTCCCTTTACTATCATCCTAGTTTGGTGATGCATTCAACAGTTCCTTCCGATGTAGAAGTTTTAGGACTCTTATAGTTTGATTCTTTATTTTCCGATTATACACATACATATGGTATAAGTACGTCACCAAGTTTCCTTCGTTTGATATGCTCAGTCACATGCCCCCATCGCCTTAAACACATTTCAGCACCGGGTATGTAGCCGTATCTCCCAAGACGCCCGAATTGAAACCACACGGACTCCAGACCTTCCCCCTCATCCTATGCATTCATTCGTAATTCCTCATCAACGGCATCATCATTCACCCAACAACTCCTCAAGCTTTCCAATCAGCTCCGGAATCCGGAACGGTTTCGACACAACATCATCCTACTTCGTGTCAGTTTCTTTTCGATGCCTAGTTGTCAAGTTGTAGACTCACCATCCCCGCCTCCTTCGCCGCCGCCACCTGCTCCGGCCGCACATTCGCCGTAATCGCAATGATTGGTAGCGGGCCCCTGATCCTACCCTGCTTCTCCATCTCCCTAATCTTCTTCACGCACTCCAACCCATTCATAACCGGCATCTCCAGATCCATCAAGATAACCGTCAACTTCTCCCTCTTCTTCTCATCTGCCGTCCCATCCTGCTGCACCCACCGATCCGTCGTCTCGAGATATTCTAGCGCCTCGCCGCCATGACTCGCGACAACGATTTTACACCCCAGCTTTTGCAGTTGCTTGGAGAGCACGCGCTGGTTCACCATGTTATCTTCGACGACAAGGACGTGAATCTGCCGCAAATCGAGCGGGGTGCTGCGCGCAGCCGTGCGTCCCGAAATCGCATCCTGCAGGGACAGCTGCACCTTGGCCTGGCCCGCCAGGTCCGCAATCGGGGAGTTCGGCCCCCAATCTACGCCCGACGACGAGTCACGCGGCCCAATATGGGAGACTGCGCGCCGCGCGGCGATGTAGAAGGCGAAGGTGCTGCCCATGCCGTGCTGAGAGCTGACGCCGATCTGCCCGCCGTGCAGCTCGGTGAGCTGCCGCGAGATGAAGAGCCCAAGGCCGCTGCCGCCGTACTGCGCGTGCGTGCGCGGCGAGACCTGGGAGAAGCGGAGGAAGAGCAGTTTTTTCTCGTCAGCTGTCAATCCGCACCCCGAATCTTCGATTTCGAAGTGCAAGTAGACGAGGTCCCCCGTGCCCCAATGCGGACCTTGTAATTTTGGCTCGTCGGGATTCTTGCGCGGGATGTACTTGAAGTCTGATTCGTCGCTGTGGGATGGTGGTTCTGTAGATGCGGCGAGACGGACTTCAATACGCCGAATTGCTTCAGATTGTGTGAATTTGATTGCGTTGGTGACGAGGTTGATGAGGACTTGGAGGAGGCGGCTGGGATCACAGACTGCCCAGTCAATATCGAGCTCTTTGAGGGATTCGTTGATTGTGAATATGATCTGAATATCCTTCTTTTGAAATTCCGTGTCGAACATTTTAAGGGCACGCTGTGCGATGGTGATTGGCTGAACGACGCTTGGAGTGATATGAAGCAAATCCGAATCCAGTTTCGATACAGTCAGAATGTCATCCACAATAGATTTTTGATGTTGAGCACAGAGCGCAATCGTCTCTGCGGCTTCAACGCAGTTGTCCACAAGATCTGGGGGTAAGGACGCAGATTTTTCTGCTGAAGACCTGAACTCGCCAAGTGCTGAGGAGATATCATCGGCACAATGCAGAATAGCGCTGAGGGGATTTCTCATTTCGTGAGATGTCATATCAATAAAGTTCTCTTGTTGGCGTCTTGCTTCCTCTGCTTCTTTCAGTCGCCGTGATTGCAAACCCTGTACCCATTTTATATGGCTGATATCAGTCAATGTTCCATGGACTGAGCGTAATGAACCGTCGGGATTGAACTCTGGATGTCCCGCTGCTAGAATCCAGTAGTCAATAGACAGGCCTGTGGCACCATCGACCCAAGGCCTCTTCAGTTGAATCTCGCTCGACCAAGGCATCCCGTCCACGGACATTTGATGCCATCCTTCAATCGCCAAGGGTCGTGATTCATCTGTTGCCAGATCCATCAACGAGTATTTATATGTCTCTTCCCTGGACTGACCGGTCATATCGTACCATCGGTCATTCGCTTCGACTACAAGTCCTTCACTATCGATGGAGAAAATGGCCACTGAGCTCATTTTAAACATTTCTTGAACTCGGTTCGTTTGCAGAGCAAGCTGTTCGCTCAATCTCTCTTTTTCCAGTGTTGCTACCTCAGCAGCGGTTGCCCCAAGTCGGATCTCCTCCTCAAATAGTATAGTAGACGCTAAACTCGTCGCCAATTGTCTGTTCAACATATTCGTGAATGATCTGTACTCATCATCGTATGGCCGTCGCGGGTTCACACCGATGAGCAGGAAGCCCAACACATTGTCGCCAGTGGTTGGCCGTACAGGAAAGATGATAGCCTCTCTACAAGGCTCACCAAAGCCGCGCCATTCAATATCGTCAATGAGCCATTCTGGAAGGGTCCCATCGCGTGTTTGCAGCTTCGTAGGCTCTCGGGTCCGCATGGCTTCTCGAAAAGAAGGAATAAAGCCCTCGCAACTTCTCCTCAGATCCAAGCGTGCAGCCGCAGCCGCGTGACCCTCCGGAACTCCCAGGCCGCCCTCAAAAACGCATGATTTCAGGGATATGGAGCTCCCGTTGGAAGAATGAGACGAAGAATCCCCATCATCAGCATCTGTTACAGAGTATGCAAGCGCAAATGGCACGTCAAAAGGGTTGCTATCCAGTCCAATTAGGACTCTATGCCAAAAATCCTTAACGTGCCTTGCCAATGCACATTCTTCGCCAAGTCGGTGCAATGTCTCTGTTCGCCGGCTACTTATCATTTTTTGAGTTGTCTCAAATGGCGCATTATAGAACCCGAGAATCTTGGTTCCATCACCGTAGAATGGGGTAATTGACCACGTGAGATAAATCTCCTCCATATAGCCATTGCGATCGATAGGCAACATCTGATCCACCATCGAGCCAGGCTTGCCAGTCGACGCAGCTTCTTGAAAGATATCATGTAAGGAAGTCGAAGTCCATACCTCGGAAAACGGACCAGAAAATCCAGTACCCATCAATGCTGGGTGTTTGCGACCCGCGATTTGATCTTTATATGCTTCATTGTACATCGCTATCAACTCCTCCCCCCAGAAAATGGCTGCTGGATGAGGACTGTTCATGAGGAGGTTGGCCAACTGTCGGAACTGCGGTGTCCATGTATCCATTGCTCCCAACGAGGTGGCACCCCAATCAATGCTACGGGCAAATTTCATATGTTCAGACATAACTCCAATAACCTTTGGCGCAGTCCAATCGATGCAGACCCCAGCTGGAGTTCCCAAGATGATCGATGGAAAGCTGGATGGCGATAGAGAGCTTGCACTTAGGCTAGTTAAATTAGTAAGTTTCGGCATCTGATCGTCGGATGGAACTGAGACTTTGGTGGCAAGGTCCAGCATCGACCCTTTGCGACTGCTGAGTATCGAGACTTCGTTTTGGGAAGTCCTATCTCCGGAATTTGAAGCATCGCGTCCTATGCCTCTGGAAGCAGTTCCACTAGCCGTTGGAGAGGGAGCCTTTCGACTCACTCCGGCACTTGAGTGTCCCGAGGAAATCGGTATTGAAGCAACAGTTGAAGTCTGATAGTAGTGGTTCCCGCTGATAAACCTCCATCTTTTCCGCAATGTCGAGCCAGTCCATAACTTTCCACCAAAGAAGAACGACTGCGGAAAGACATCTCTCGAGTCGTCAAATTCCGTGACACTCATCGCCCAAGTGCGAAACTCGTCATATGAAACGTTCGCTGGCACATTGAGCGACTCCACCGGCGCGTATCCACACACGACATCTATGAGCGCCTCGTAAGTCCGCAGTGCGGCATTGCAAAACACCGGCACCAGGCTTGCAGGCCGGTCTTTCGCAACCAAATCGGGATCGAGATCGATGATGAACGTCGGCCGCGAATCGTGCTCCAGCAGCTCCCGTATCCCAATCGCATTCAGTTCGTCCAATAATTCTGGGGTCTTGGTTGCAACAGCCGGCTCCTCGTTCATGCGTGTCTCATCCTTCTCTGGCCGATTACCGCACTGACCTCCCATTTCTCTCGCCCACGGTTGCTTCAGTTATGCGGGGTCCGCTCTCCACGTTTGGCTTCGGAGCTCTGGGACACTCGGCTGGTTCTTTATCGACGAGTTCTGCGCATGGCGAAATCGTAGTTGTCTATAGCTGAAATATCTTCGAATTCTGGACGCAATGTGATCAGCATGATACCGCAAGAGAGAAGTAATATTGGAAGTAGTACTATGTAACAAGAAAGTTATGCTCTTGGGACGCGACAAAAACGCCCGAGGTTTGGTCCACGCCTCTGTAGCAGAGCACAGGAGTAATGACGAGGTCCAAGGCTGTGCACGGTTACATGCATCACCACCACCCAATTCGTGGGTCGTTGAGAGAATCCGATTGAAGTGAAGAATTGAATCCCCCGCTCTTGTTCCCTCCAGTTTACGGATCGCCGCCGGGATCCGGATGGGGAATAGATCCTACCAAGAATCCAGGGCACCAGTCTAGAAAATTGTTAGTGATCGGTTGTGGGGAATCCCAGTATATCACGTGGCTGGACCTCTTATCAAAAACGCCTTGGAAAGAGGAGCACGGAAAGCGACTCTAAAGAAAACAACACGAAGTCCTGAAACGCGCACGACGCTTTCTCTTGTGATATATTTCTTCTTTATCGTGCCCCAAAATGCGCACCAACACCTTAGACACCAGAATCCAAAGGATGGAGCCCGAACCAATCCATCTAATACAATCCCGTTCCATCATCCACTGCAAAATTCGACGCGACCATCTCCAGCTCCGCCTCATTGCTTTGAATGGTTTCCACAACTTCCAAACCTGTTGTTGATCTGTCATCGCCCAGAAGAGCAACGTCTCAAATGCCATCAACTCTCCGCCTGAGCCTTGCTCTCTGTATGACTGATTCCGTTGCGTCCCAACCATGCCATCCGAGCTGCTATGTCCTGTATATTATTGGCTGCTGGGAACGGATGGTATAGGTAAATTCGCAGGCGAATTGTTCCTGCTAAGCTTTTCAACCGTCTTCGTAACGGCTTCGCCTAAGTGTCTGCTATACATTGCTGACAGGCCCTTCCGCTGAGGCACCGAGCCTATCCGCTCGAGCACGTCTGTGTAGATCAACATACATACATTTATATTACAGCTATTGCACCAGCAATCGTCTTGCAGACAGATGATCGATCATAAGACGAGCAGTCACATCATGATCTTCTTCAAGTCGAGGCTCATGGCCACGATCTTAATGAAAATGTATATCCCGAAGGAGTGCAATCAAAAATTCCGCGATCCAAGACCCCGAAGGATATTGGCCAGTGCTCGAGTCCCCGATGTGCAATGGAGCTCTCGCATTAGGGCCGAGGATATTCATGAGCATCCTGGCCATCACAAGGTAAGTATGAAGAAGAAAAGAAGAGGTTTGGAAGGGGGAAGGCGAGATATTTATACTTGAGCGGGCTCGGCTAAGCCAAACCCAAGTTGGAAGTGCAAACATGGCAAACCTTCGCTAGTTTAGAAAACCAAAGCCCTTATCCGAACGATGCCAAATTGTGGCTTTGGCTAATCTCCACGTGATTTAGCAGCGCCGCTTAAGAAGATGTTCGAGGTTTGGGGCCCGTGCGCTTAAAACAGCACGTGAAATTCTTCCCAATCCCCCAGAGAGGCCGTGCATCAAGCAATTCTCGCTTAGGGCGCACACACAACGAGATTTCACGAATTTGTGGCTACCGCCGTGGTTCCCTTCTTCTTGACTTGAGACTTTACGACAACGACCTCCACGACACCGGCGACGACTTGATACCACCAAAATGGCCATCAAGCATAACCAACAGATCCCGCACAACCGTAAGATCACCATCGACGAGATCGCGCGCATCGAGGAACGGAGGTGCTGACTGTTGATGGGTAGATTTCCGCAAGGATTGGCAGCGTCGGGTTCGCGTCCACTTCGACCAGGTACATACACACTCTCTGCGATGAACTGCGATCAGCATGATGGAAAGCGGCCTCGAAAGAAGATTCTAACACACGTTTATAGCCAGGTCGCAAGCTCAGACGCCGCAATGCTCGTCTTTCCAAGGCCGCAGCTGTTGCCCCTCGTCCAGTTGACAAGCTGAGACCAATCGTCCGCTGCCCAACCATCAAGTACAACCGCCGTGTCCGCGCCGGACGTGGTTTCTCCCTCGAGGAGTTGAAGGTAATTCCTGCAGAAACAGAGAAAGGTGGAGAACTGCAGGTTTCTGATTCTTTCTACAGGAGGCTGGCATCCCACGCAAGCTTGCACCAACCATCGGTATCTCCGTCGATCCCCGCCGCCAGAACCTCTCCGTCGAGTCCCTCGCCCTGAATGTTGCCCGTCTTAAGGCTTACCGCGCCCGCCTTATCCTCTTCCCAAGGAAGGCTGGCCAGGCCAAGAAGGGTGACGCCTCCGCTGCCGACATCTCCGCCGTCAAGGCCGACTACGTCAAGAGCACGAAGGCTGCGCTCCCAATTGCCCACGCCGTTGCCGTTACCGAGATCAAGAAGAGCGAGCTTCCAGCTGCAGTTGAGGGAGGTGCCTACAGAAAGCTTAGAGACACGAGGAGCGAGGCCAGATACGCCGGTGCGCGTGAGAAGCGGGCGAAGGATAAGGCTGATGAGGCTGCTGCGGCCAAGAAATAAATGTGAGGGTATGGGCATGGTGTTTTTGCAAGTCTGGTTGTGGATCTGCATCAGATTATTGCATTCAAGGATTGCTTAGGTGTACTTTCATGAATGCAAAGGGCTTCACAATTTCAGTGACGGTGTCAAGATGCACGGATTCAGAATGTGACCTGATTGGAAATATGCAGTAAATGGTAATGATAAAATGGACTTGTGACCATAGAGAAGTCTCTCGATGAAAAAAACCCCAGGCTTATCGCACAGATGGCTCTGCCAGAATCCTATCGTTGGCCTATGAGCCAGATATCGAGCTCCTATGTTCTTCTGGTAATGTATTGGGGACATTAGAATTAAGCGATTCCTGAATTCACTCTTGCCATTGAGAAGCACTATTGTTCCTCCCTTATTCCAATCTCAGTCGTGCAAAGGGAGGCACCTCACCCCTGGGCACCCTCGACCTCCTTGATTCTCCCTTTTTTCCCCTCCACACAACTTCATCGACAACTTCAAACAAAAATTGTTGGATATATTCCAATCTACGAGTGTAGTTCCACACAATTGCCAAGTTGTCGCCAGTTCTGATTCGCTATATTTTGATGCTTTACAATCCTCCTTTTTTCAAAGTTACTTTAACGACCTCGCCCATCCCGCTGTGTGCTTCTCATTTCTCGATCTGCAGCCAACCCGTCTAGACAAAGTGCCCAGCATCTCAAGTATATTGTCCTAGTTTGTGGCTATCTTGAGGTATGTATTCTGCTCTGGTTAACTGCGGCTGTTGACTTACACGATCTAGAATACGCTGGTCTGCATCGAAATTGCGGTCTTCAGCTTCCATCGTGGATACAGCAGGCATCATTGGAAAAGCTTTTCACTCATGTTCAGAGCTTGTCTTCTCAACCGATCTGTGAAAGTGTCTATATCGGATGAGTTATCTTGTAGCTCTATAGATCCGTTTCTTGAGCTTTGATCTTGGGCTCCGGAGTCATCGTTGCAATACCTTTCTGTTCATCTTCAGAGCTCGACTTCGCAACTGATCGTCGAAGCTGTTTAGATCGGACCAGTCCTTTGCAACTCGAACGCTTTCACGCAACCAGCAATACTACACTTTCATTCTGTTCCGATCTCTGATCTTGCGATCGGGGACGAATTCTATACTGCCCACAGCTCTATCCGTACTTACAAGGTTTACGAAGACTTATCGATTCTCTGAGCGTTTTAATTAACGATAAAACGACCTAAATCATGAGTCCAGCCATGAATTTCAATTTCGATTCTCGCGAAATGTCGTGCTTCATCAGTTATTTCGATACTCTTCCAGCCATGCCAGCATCTGACATGTCTCGCACTCCCTCTCCAGACGAGTATTCTCAAGACCAACTTCCACCAACTGAAGGAGTATACCAAAACAGTTGTTTGGGAGCTTCAGAACATGCGGATGCAGCTGCTGCGAGTCATGACACATCAAGTCCTTCCTTTGTTTCGAAGCACGAAGTCATTGCGTCAGTTACTGCAGAGTCACTGGCCTTTTCTCCGACCAGTCCTCAGCTTGTTTCACGCATTGGTTTAGAGCACAGCGCTCCCGAGTACCCAAGCCCACCGCTTGTTCCGTGGAGCGACTGCAGCGATGAGAAAATTCCTATCGAGCCGACATATTCTCCAACCAGTCCTAAGGCTGCTTCGCATATTGAGCCGATTGCTTCAAAGTCCCCTTCCTATGTCTACTATCCGACAAGTCCGGATTACCGTTTTGCGAATGGCATTGGACCCAGCTCCGCCGATCAAGCCCCATCCCCCCACGATGGCCTTGCCACTCCAGACACCACCCCCGAGGATGAAGAGCACATCGTGACCCTCGGAACAGCTTGGGAGCAGTATCGTTCAAACGAGGCCAATGATGAGGAGGAACTGACTATCTCCTGGGAAGAATTTAGGAAGACTCAAGTTGGGATTACACGTTGGGCGGAGGACGTCAGTAAGCATATCCTTCCGATACTAGAAGATGCATATGAGGTTGCTCAGTCGCATGTCGAGCGTCTTTGTAGCCTGAAGAGAAGGAAGAGAACCACCACTCCTAACATCCTTCGCGATACCAGCCCGGCTACGAAGGATTGGACGGATGCAACTTTCTACCACATTTATCACAGCGCAGTGGACCTCATCGAAGCCAGCTTGCAGCCCCGCGGCTTCAAGGCTCAGCAGCATCAGCCTACAGATCTTCCTGACGCTGGGCTCGTTTATGGAATGCATGGCAGTTCTCACCAAATGCCACCCTCCGTCACGAATGGGCAGCGTCGTCTCTCAGGCGCCGAAGTCATCCTCTCAAGGTCCGATAGTGAATTCAAAGAGATGGCTAAGACAACCGATGGCAAGAGACATCTCAACCCTCGCTCCCGCTCCGACGCCACAGACTCCACGCGTACCGCCAGCCAAATGAACGCCTATATCCTCGCCGACCGTGCCATCAGGAGTCCCAAGTCATTAAGAGGTGCAGCTCCGCCGCAAAAGACCCCGTTCTCGCTCGCCCGAAGTCCATTCACGTCCATGACTCCTTCCTATGGCAAGCGACGCCGCAGCGATTCCTCTTCGGCATCTAACTATCGTTCTCCCCCAATATTCAGCACGCCTGACGGCAACGCGAGGAAGAAGGTCAAAACCGGGTATGCACCTGCGAACGCAATCGACATCACCGCCGCAGATTGGGCCAGCCTCGTCGATAGCACCGAGAATCTCTCCCGCCACCTGCGCAACACTTTCTCCGGGATCAATTCAGGCTCAAATGCGTTGGCGGACTTTCGCCAGGAGATCGGCCAAATGGGATGCAAATGTGGCTGTTTGGAACGAGTGCGCGCTTTGCATCGGACGCTCCAGGAGAAGGAGGATAGGATGTTGGAATATGTTTATGCCATGGATACGGCAGTAGCCGAGTTTCAGGTGAGGAGGCGATAAATGTTCCTTGGGATGGAGTGCACGAGAATGGGGTTTAGATGAGACATGCCTGGATATGATTTCGGAAGCATCAGCCGCGAGGTGTTTGGAAAAGTTGGGATAAATAGAATGAGTTGGGGTCCAATTTGCGAACGATGGGCCAATTTATTTCAGTGTGCCTTAGCGTAGATACCCCATTCTCACTTTGAGATATTGCCCAAAAACGGACATAATGATTCATTTCTCTTTCACATCATATTCACATAGTCTTTTGTGCCTAGTTACTAACTTAATTCGAAATGCCATTTCAACTTCAGCTGTCTTTTACGATTGAATTATTACTTGCTTTGCTATTATGTTACATATTATATAAAATACTATTTTTTCTGCGAGTTATTAGAAAAATAGGAAATATAAAAATAAAAATAAAAATAAATAAATTGTATACAAACTTTGTCGCAATTTTCCTTGTTTATTTATTTAATCACTTAGCGTTATAAATACAAATGATTTTAAAATCAATTACTTTTAGATATATAATATATGATTATTTTCTATTTCAGGCTAAAACAAGTCAAAATTGTTTGCGAATTTAACGGTTGAAGCTAAGTAACGGGATTTAGCAACCTGTATATGTCTTCTGATCTGAAATAATGCAAGCAAGATTTATGGAATCGGGGTTCATATATGGTCTCATCTATTATTTATAGTATTCAAGACGCGAGACAACGATCAACGGGCTTTTTTGATGCTATTGAGGGTGGAAGGGAGGAGGCTGTATCTCCATCTGAGAGAGGATTGCGTCACATATACGGTACGGCACAGCTTCCCAGTGAGCACAGATTAGTAGGAAGCATGGATATCGGTACGGCTTCAGGTTTGAATGCATGGGGATTGGTTTGCAGAGAATCTATAGAATGGGCTCAGCATAAACCTTGGAATACACCAGCAATTGCTGGCCAATTCCTAATCCCGAACGCCAGGGAAAAGGAGCAAAGACAAAGGATGAGGCGTTGTGTGAAAGACGATGCGAAATACAGTACCTATCTGGAAAACGGCAAACAGGGCGAAAGTAGATCGAAATGTCGTAAAAAACCTCGGGCAAAACGTGGCAACCGGAACCAAAAGCACAATATCACCATCTCACATCAAATAGGACCCATATGCTTTTTTTTGAATTTTTGTTCAGATGGACTCAGTGAAGTAGAGAACACCCATGTCCCAGCGAAGGCGAGCGATACACCAGCTTATAACGCATGAAGGCCCTTGCAATGCTTTACTCCACCCAGCCCAAACATCATCCCACAAATCATGAACGACGCGTTTAACCACCCTTCTTCTTGGAGACACCGACAGTGCGACCTCTGCGGCCGGTTGTCTTGGAGTGCTGTCCACGGACACGGAGACCCCAGTAGTGACGGAGACCACGATGAGCGCGGATCTTCTTGAGGCGCTCGAGATCGTCACGGAGCTTGGAGTCGACGCCGTTGGCGAGAACCTGGTAGTCCTTGCCGTCGACAATGTCGCGTTGTCTGTTGAGGAACCAGGCTGGGATCTTGTATTGGGTTGGGTTCTGGATGATGGTGACGATGCGCTCGAGCTCTTCGGAGGTAAGTTCACCGGCACTATGGAGATGTATCAGTTTCCAATTCCATTGTATTTCTGCTTCTTCTTCCTGTCTTCAATCGCGCGGAGGAGATGGCATCGCATACCGCTTGTTGAGATCAACATCAGCCTTCTTGCAGACCAAGTTGGAGTAACGGCGTCCGACACCCTTGATCTTGGTCAAGGCGTACATGACCTTTTGCTTTCCCTCGACATTGGTGTTAAGAAGTCGCAGGATGAACTGGAAGTTCGACTTCTCTCCGGATACGAGAGACATGATGGGCGACTTGTTGTGGTGAAGTCGCTGCCGCTGTCGATGCTTGCCGGAGGAAATCTTGAAGGAAGGGCTTCGTGAGGAAGAAGTGTGCGTGCTAACCCTTAGCGCGAAATTCGTTGCAAGCGAGGTCATGTGACCGGAACTTCGTACTTCCTCTCAATTCCGAGACTCATCCATCTCGAGAGAGGCCACACACGAAACAACACACGTGAAAACAACACAACATGGCATCTCGATGGCATCTCGACCTCATTGATGTGTTATTTGTTTATAATTTGGATTATAGCGTATAATTATCGAATAATGTATAATGTATATATTATTGCCATCACGACTTTCTTCCTTCCCGCGATGATCACGCCTGCTTCTTTTGACTTCTCTACTTCTTGCGACATTCCCTTGGACGACTTGGCATAGGTCTCAACGCGCACTCGAACTATTAAGCGTGCGGATGCTGAAGTGCTTTTTCTTCCTCATTAATTCTCAATCCGTCATTGTGATGGCCTACAACAGCTCGGGCCCCTTTATGCTTTATGGCTTCCGTGGAAGGATTCTTTATTCGGATCCTTGAAGCCAGGTCCAACACAACGGTGACAGCTGCGCCCCGAAACCATCCATCCAAACACTTCCGTCAACAAGGAAGGCATTATCCGGTCTGCCAAATCATGGAACGATAATGTCTTGGCCATTGCACCTTTTCTCGCTGTTAATCGCTATTATATAGATGACTCTCGATGCGCATCATACTGCGAGTGTTGCAGAATTCGTCTTGAGCGTCGTCCAAACGAGTGTTGTCTCGGGCACGGTCTCAGATGAGCATCTCCTAGGAGTCTTTCCCCAAGTCTTTCCACACTACAGCAGCATCGGATCAAATCAGGCTGCTTTCCTATTGGGTCCCCAACATTTCTCATTCTATCAAATTTGTCTGTTAATTCTCTGGAAACATATCGGATGAGTCGATACCGAAGTTAGAATGGAGCTCGCGATAATCATCACACATATGGCTTCTTGGATTCTTTTGAAGCTTCCTATTTCAATGCACATTTTTTTCCCTACGGAATTTCCGAGGCAGATAAGCATCGATCAATCTACTCACCACAGTCCATAGGCGATGTTAATATGTGATTCTCTATTATGGCAAACAGAACGAGATCCTGGGTCTCACATTTGTATGATCGTTCCTATGCAGCTGTGCTTTCCACAGGGCGTTTGGAAGTCAATGCGATATCTCCTTCTGGATCTCTTGTCCCTGATACCTCGCCTAACACATCTCTCAGTATGCGTTCCTTGCGTAGTTCTATTGAACCATTAAGCTTAACTGCAAGTTCAAAGCTTATGATTATGCTTCACGACCCCTGCATGGGAGTTGAAAGCCCAGGAAGCACGGCCTTCTTGGTATTCGACCGGAAGTCAACCGATCCGTTCAAGCATTTTCAGCATTCGATCTAAAAGATGATATATGAAGAGTGCAGACCTTCTTCAGCGGTGGAAAAAGAGGCATAGAGACAATCTTTAGCAGTGCTCGCTCATACATACTCTCACTAATTCCATTCTTTCCAAGCGCGCTGGTAGCCACCTTACTATTGTATAATTCATTTAATTTTTATTTCTCATAAGTCTCATAGATTGAGACTCTCTGCTTTATTGTCGTAATCATGCTTTTCAACACCATCACGGCTTTGTTGAGTCTCACTGCTCTCGTTTCTGCTGGTACGTGCCTCCATCCACCTGCTGCCTTGCTTCATATTGACATATCCCAGCACCCCGCCCTGAGTCAGGACTCACCGCGCGCAATGCAGCACTCCACTTCCACCCTCGTCATGCCCACGCCGTCGAAGCCCGCGACGAGCGCAAGGATGACATACGTGGACGAGACCAAAATTTCAATCGCTTCAACAAGAACCGCTTCAACAACGACGACGTCATCATCGACACTACTATCGTCATACTCTCCGACATCCAAAAGCAGCAAGAGGTAGACTTCATCCTGATCGTGCAGGAACAAGTCAAGCGACGCGGCGGGCGCAACTTCGAGAAGCGGAAGCAGAAGGACCAGATTCGCCGAAACCACTATCGAAACCGTAACCAAGAAGTGGTAAGTCTCTCTACCTCCCCACTCATATTTTCAGTACTAATGCGACCCAGAACACCGTCATCGTCGTCGTCACCGAGATCGTCGACGTGCGCGACCAGAACAACCGCCGCAACCGGTATATGACGCGCCAAGTGCGTGCCGACAACGGGCGCGCACAAGACGTCACCGTCGTCGTGCAAGACGCCGTGGCCATCACGATTTCCCTCGACGACAACAACGGGCGCAACCGCGGCAACGGGCGTGGCAACGGGCGTGGCAATGGTCTCAACGGCTTCATCGGATCCGCGGCGGAGGCGACGCGTACGCGCGGCGTGCTGGATCTGCAAGCCAAGGCGAGCGCCTCGGCGGCGGCGCTGAGCGCGATCGAGACGGTGGATCCCGCGGCGCCGTTTTTGGCAAGTAATCGCACGGTGCTGTTGCCGCCGGGAGCTGCATTCCCCGGGTTTGCGAGTGTGGAGCCGGATCCGGCGAGGATTGTGGAAGAGGGGGTTACGGGGGTTTTTGTGGGGAGTGTGTAAGGCGATGGAGGGGAGGAAGGGGCAGAGGAAAATTGGGGGAGGAAGGAGGGGGAGAGGGATGTCGTTGGCGTATTGATAATGTATACACACCTTATTGTGGCATGGGTTCTGCAAAGAAGGGGGATGGGGAGGATAGAGGGAATGGAAGAGGAGAGGAGAGGTGGGCAGCTTTGGTCAGTGATGTAGTTGTCCGTTTTGGTTGATCCATCGGCGTGATACCCTCTGATCATTCTGTTACGCAATGAATCTAGCAAAAAGAAAGATATATCTCCATATCAATATTCCCGCCATATCTGCTTGCTATCTATGCCTCTCTGAGCGATGCTCTGCCCTCCCCTCCCCTGTCCCTCATCCTCTTACAAATCTGCACTACTACAGATCCAGATCGCTTATGTAGAGCCTTCTCAGCGAGGTATCCTTACGCATAGAGTAAGTATTTATTTAAAGACAAAGATACCTTGACGACATACAAATTTACATGCGTTAGAAGTATTAGAGGCGATTTAGCAAGCCCCTACAACTAAATGTGGCCGTGCTTCCTTTATCAAAATCGTGGGGAAAGTTAGCGTGTGGAGGCCCGCCTGACAGCTGAGGATTCCCCACTACATAATCCGTTCTTCAAAATAAGCACATAGATGGGTATGCATGCATGTATGCATGCATGAGTTTATGGAAGTAGCTCAACTTAAGCCTCGAACCGTAGCCATCGCTGCGGTGCGCTTTCTCCTTTTCCGAGTATATGGTAATATACGCGCAATCTGAAGGACAGGAAGGAAGTCCTGGCACCGAGGGCCGAGGGTCTGCTGCTACCCCTCGTGGCGGCATCTCTTGACTTCAAACTACCTAAACGACTTCCCATCTGACTGAGATATTCCTGACATGGAACTCCAATTGTGCTTTTTAGGCCGGGCTTTCTTTGCACGATAGCCGGCGTGGCTCAGGACAGTAGATAGTCAGGTCTTGCGCGTCACGTTTTTACAGTTGGTAACGATCAGTATCTCAGTACCTCAGTCAGTGGAAAATTGATCCTTATCAACTAACAACTCTGGTGCCAGAACTACTATCACAATGGCCTGCCTCGAGCATCCCCTCAGACCCTCAGACCTTCAGACCCTCAGACGACCAGATCCTTCCTTAACGCCATGCCGGCAATGGCCAATGCCAATGTCCAAGCGCGCTTGAGTGCTTGGCAGAGACACCTCCGGCTTGTCTCCTCCTCTCCTCCCTGGCCCCGCCAACGGCCAGGCTGACTTGCTCCATATCGCATACTGCTGCAAGTGTAATATTGAGCCTCACAACATATGATATATTCAACTGCGATCATGATATGTGCTAGATTCTGTTATATCTACTCTATCTACTTAGCTTGGCCGACTTTGAAATCACTCGAAAGTCGTGTGGCTGTCTAGGAAGCTACACCAGCAGTCGATTGTTAAGGACAGCCAAAAAGTGACTCGCAAAAGGTGACTATCCTAAGCTACGCCCCGCGATGGCTAAGGGAATTCCGAATTACCCAGCATCATTTCTCTTTCTGAGTCCTCTTTGGCGTATTCCCCGCATATTCCTCCGCATCTTCCCCCGCATATTTCTTGTCGATCTTTCATAAAGTTTCCAAAGTATCTTCACTTTGATTCCATCCTCGATTTTATTTACGAATACAAGACAAATATACTTTTGGCGTCAATCAGACTTTATCAGCATGGCTCACAAGAGCGGCAAAAAGCAGAAGGTTACTCTGTATAATGTCTTCATTCTCATGTTCATTGGTTTAGGGTCTATGACATATGGATATACTGCTTCTATTATCGCAACGACTTTGGGTAAGCCAACTTGTGCTATCATCCGTTCACCAGGAAGCCATCTCACAAGAATAGGTCAACCAACCTTCATCGAGTACTTCGGTCTAGCTACCGTTTCAAATGGCACTGACCTTATATCTACCATGAACGGCCTCTTCCAGACCGGCGGAGTCATCGGCACTTTGCTTCTACCCACCGTAGCTGATAAATGGGGCAGAAAGTGGGCTCTCGCCGTGGTAAGGAGGTCATTTCCTGTTTCTTTAAACCATGAAAAGCTAATGAATAGCCAGGCTGCGTTATTGAATCTGGTCTCCGGAGCAGGACTTGCCAGTAGCACTCACATTGCGCAGTTTATTGTTTTCCGTTTTATTGCTGGAGCTGGTGCGTTCTCAATACTTGCGGCTGTTCCAGTAAGTCACTCGAGCCAGCGATATGAGAAACAGTGCTAAACGAGCCCAAGATATGGATGAATGAAGTCGTCCCGGAACATTTGCGCGGAGGTATGACTCTCCTGCCTGCTTCTCATGCATCTCGCTTGCCACAAGCTGACATTGACTCTCACAGGACTGGTTGATATTCACGCCGTGTTCCTAATCCTCGGCTACACCGTCCAAGGCTGGGTAGGTCTCGGATTCTATTTCTGGACGCAAGGTGGAAACAACACCTGGCGCGTCCCTCTGGCACTCCAATCCGCTTGGCCTTTGCTTCTTCTCTGTGGTCTCTACTGGGTCCCAGAAAGTCCACGTTGGCTGGTCATGCAGGATCGTATTGATGAAGCGAAAGTTATCTTAGAAAGACTACATTCAGGAGCGAGGGAAGCAGATAATGAGTATGCACTTGCAGAGCTATATCAGATCCAGAAACAGGTGGTCATTGATCGTACTCTCGGAAGTTCATGGGCGCATATGTTTAAAAAGCCGAGTTATAGGAAGAGGGCTTTTTTGGCAATGGGGACGACTGCTATTATTCAATGTTCCGGGGTACTTGTTATTAACAGTATGCTCTCAGCCCCATATACGTCCCACTTATTACTGACATCTTCACAGACTATGGACCTACCCTCTACAAGAATTTGTAGGTGATCTTTAGACTTTCCTCGCTATTCCTGGCTAACTCGATCGCAGAGGTTTCTCCACCGTCAAGCAACTCCTCTACCCGGCGGCATGGCTCACCTTCTCCCTTGGCATCAATATTATAGGCGTCTTCCTTGTCGACCTATTTCCTCGAAACAAGTACATGGCCGTTGGTGTTCTCGGCTGCATGGCTACGCTCATTGTCGAAGCCGCTCTAATCGCGAACTTCATTCCTTCCAACAACCAAAATGCGCTGCAAGCTGCCGTTGCTATGTTCTTCGTGTTCCAAGTCTTCTACGGCGCCTGCTGTGACGGTATGTGCTCGCCCTCCTTCCATCGTCCTCTCCCACGATTCCTTCACCAGCAACGATTACTGACTGCAAACACAGGCACGCAATTCGCCTACCTCGGCGAAATCTTCCCCACGCACCTCCGCGCCAAAGGCGTCTGCCTCGGCGTCGCGATGATCTCGTTCATGAATATAATCTGGCTGCAAGCGGCCCCGACGGCCTTCGTGCGCATCGGCTGGAAGTTCTACCTCTGCTTCATCATCCCCGGCACCATCGGTGGGGCGTGCATGTGGCTTTTCTGGCCTGACACGCGAGGGCTGCCCCTGGAGGAGGTGGCGGCGATTTTTGGGGACCAGGCCGAGGTGGCTGTCTATATGGCGGAAATCGAGATTGATCGGAACACTCGTTCGGTTGTTTTGCACCACGCGGATGGGGAGGGGAAGGAGGCTGAGATTGAGGGAAGTGCGGTGCGTGTCGAGAATTTGGGGGACGAGAAAGGGGATGCTGGGGAGAGGGTTTGAGGGGTTTGGCGTCTCAGTAGCTACTAGTCTTGATATGCTTAATGGGCAGCTGCAATGCTTTTGACGTTTACGAACTCACGAGACTCGAATAGTCCATGTCTTCCTCAAGGTCGTTACATAGGAGGAGCTACATTCTGTAGCATCTTTGCTGTAGTCAAGCCTTTATTGGTATTATGTAGGATAACCAGGACAGAATATAAGGACGCATCAAGATATTCTTATTGGATAGTGGGGCGTTTGCTCGGATATTCCAGGAGACGCATGGAACACTCCATGACGCCTATTCTTTGATCCTGTTGTTTGGGCATCACCTCTATCGACAGTGGCCCTAGACAATAATTTCGATAAATAACCCAATTTGTTCAGATTCAATTCTACAATTCTATACTCTATTATTAAACAGATGAACGCTAGCTACTCTCTTACCTCCTTGATCGGGCCATTGTACGTGAGCTTCCCGTACGAAAACCACGCCACAGCGCTGAAGATAAAAGTCCCTCCGTAAACAACGCTTGTATAATTCATGTTCAACGCAGTGACGGGTATGGAGGCGGGGAAGAACATCCATATCGACACGAAGGCGCTGTAGATGATCGAAAACATGTTGATCGCCAGGCCCCAAGAGCCCAAGTGCCATGGGCCGAACGGGATCTCCTGCTTTGAGAACCGGCGCATGACGAGGAGGACGAGTGGGATGAGGTAGGTCGTGTACAGGGCGACGGTTGCGAGTCCCGTGATGGCGTAGAAGGCCGCGGTAGAGGCAATGTTGATGAGGCCCATGAGTAGCAAGGCGATGGTGGTGAGGACGATAGCTCTAATGGGTATCGCACGCGTGTTGTGAACCTGGATATCGTGGATTAGTGAGGATCAGGAGAGATTGAAGGGACGACTCATACATGTGCAAAATATGTCGAGTATGGAAGTCCATTGTCGCGGCAAAATGCCCATGTCATGCGTGAGGCTGCAGAAAGGAGGCCCCAGGTGGATGTAATGGCCGAGATAACGATGCCAGTACACATCAGAGTCGCTGCCAGCTTCGACCCCGTGGCTGAATAAAAGATCTGAATGATCGGGTAGCCCGTCGGAGTTTTCAATGCTGCGTATAGATCGCCCATGCTGAACAATAGAGCGATCAAGAACCCAAAGCCGAGGGAGCCGTTCAGTACTATGCTCGTCATCATAGCTTGTGGCACGACTGTGACAGCGTTCTCGATTTCTTCGCTCATGTGCCATGCACCATCAAAGCCTGCGCGCTATGTGAGGGATGGCAATTTTGAGCGTTGGGGACAGGACTCACCAGTGAACGGGAATGCGCTGGTGAGAAGACCGACACACCACGACACACCATTGTTACTCCACCCTCCAAGGTTCTCGAAGTCGGTAAATACCCAAGTTGCCGAGTGCTGGGGAGCCAAACACACCATCGGAATCAACAGGAGGAACCAGAGACCAATGTGAAGCAGAAGAATGACGCTCTCCAAGTGAGGTAGGATTTTTATGCCGAAAATGTTGACGAAGATAGCCGAAAATATGATGGCGCTATATATCAAAGTTCCGTGCCATCGTTCAAAGACATAAGTATCATCGTTCAGAACCAAGAGGCCCTGGATAAGAGTTCCACCGAGGAACGCCGGTGCAGCTGTGGCAGCCACCCAGGCCAACACAGAGACCCAACCTGGTATTTATAAGGACCCTGCAGGAATTCAAGGGGAGTATGGGCTTGTTACCGGTATACCATCCTAATAGTATCGAATACTTGCGTGGGGCGAGCTGCGCAACCCAATGGTACTGTCCTCCAGATGTCGGACTCCTGCAAGTCAAGATTGTTTAGAGACAGTCGTGAAAGGTTCTCACAGCAGGGGAACTCACATTGATGCCATCTCGGCCAGAGATGCACATGTTGCAAGTGTGCCAAAGAAGCAGAGTATGAATCCATACACCAGCGAGACAGGGCCGCCATTGAGAAGGCCTCCCTGAAGCAGACTATTGTCGACCATCAGCTCTTGAAGTTGGTGTGACAGACGAGTTTACTGACGCTGACAGAGGCTCCCATGTAGCCATCAACGTGCTCGAAAATCCCTGACCTCGTTGTCAGTGTTCTGGTTATCGGTATAAGTGTAACTCCAAGGCTCCTCGTACCACCATGGATATGAACCCAAATGTCCGCTACTATTTCTTAGCTATTTTCTTGCCAAAACAGGCCAGGAATGCTCACCTTCAAAGCCTGCTTCTTTCCCAAGTTCGCCAGCGTCTTCCGGTCCCGGCTACCAGATGACGCTGCTTCTTCCTCGCCGTTGGTTTTGGCCTCTCTTCCGGCATTATTCCTGGATCGATGCGCGCTCATCTCATATTCGGCCGGCATGATTGCTGCAAGATATATCAAATGAATCCACGATGGATTGAAGGTTCAAACTCGACTGAAGGTCTCAAATATCAATCAATCGCATTCTCAGCTTTCTCCCTTGAAAGAGGCCTTGAGTTGGGGATGTTTAACAAGAACTCCAAGAGGGTGGAAGCTGGACCACTTAAGCTACGACAACAAGCCCAGCTGCGTGAATTTGTCCTGCTAGGATGTGAATGTAAGATGCTATGCTCCGCATTTGGTGATGGCTTCCTAAGTGTGGGTTATTGTATTTGGAATTGCTTGTACTGTAGTATTATACAAGGTAGATGAGTGTTACTTACAGCCGTATGTAACAGGAGAGTAGGGTTCGTCGTTCCTTGGGTAAGAAAGTGATATGATTTGATTTAATCCAGTTGAGTGAGCACATATGTTCTCTCACGACTTTGACGGTCAAGACCCGTCCAGAACAACTGACAAGGTATCCGTCTTTAATCGTCGAGCTCTCTGCCCTGTCCCTTGGCTTCGAAGCATCGATTGGCTCCTTGAATTGAGATTGTGGATTGTGAGAAAGAGGCATCATATCCGTAGGAAGGCTTCACGAATCCGGCTAAAGTCGCGAATCCGATCCAGAAGCAACCTTTCTTAATTGACGCATCGGACATTTGTCTCAAGAACAGCAGCGAGGCACCGGAGGCACTCCTATCACATCCATAATTTACACTGCAGATCCTGGGCCGGCACAGCATATATGTACATAGCGAGTGTATGATGTACTGTATGTGTATGTGCATATGCATGTTCCTTGAAATTGTGGATCTAATTCCTGTCACGTACATATGTATGTACATACATAGGCAGGTACTCTCTGATATACTCCGTACCTACGCTATCGTACACAGAATAAGAAAATATCTGAGAAAATATTTCCAAAATATCCTGGTCCGTGGCGGCATGGCGTGTAAGCGATCTGTTCCAAACGAGACAGCAGAAGTACCGACAAGACGCCACAAACCCGCGGCATATGGATACTGCATATGCATATGCATATGATACCCATATATATGTTCTGATATGTGTTCTGATATGTACATACTCCGTACTGCGTATGCTCCAGAGGCGATAATCAAACCATTGCATAGAGATGTCTTGACGGCCTGTGTTTCGTACAGCCCCCGTGACGAAACCATACATACATGCATACATACATACATACATATGTACATACATATTCGTATATCTCGGGCATGAGATACTACTCTACTGTGTACTCCTTACACCATACTCCGCACCCCGTACTCCGCACACAGCAGACACAAACCACCGTCCATTAAAACTGGGGTGATTCTTGGCACATTGCCGGAATTTCAAGCGGGCCCGCGCCGTTCGAGAATCCTTGTGTGTGGCCATCAGCAACCTTATTTCTTCTGTTATCATTATCACATTTGACTGGCCTTTCATGCTTTCATGGCCGACACATTTAACCATATTTCGCAGACAGACTGCTTCCACAACACGCGCTTCATCATCCCCTTTGAACAATCTTTCTTTTCCCTTCTCATCATTCTCCTTGTATTCTCATCGCTCTTCAGTCTTCACTCTGGTGTTCAGAGGACTTCTCATTGTACAAGTATTTTCATTACCTTCGAAATGGCGGATGAGGGGGATCCAAATCCTCTGGCGGTTTTGTCATCTCCGCATTGGGTCATCAGCGACTCTGACCATGGCGGATATGTGATCATAGCCAGCTGGACGATGATGTCCTATATGGTTTTAACAGTGATTGTCCGACTGGCCAGAAAGATCACCATCAGATCGTGGAGTCTTGATGATAACATAATTGCTGCTGCGAGCGTAAGGGACCCCTCCATTTATTCTCTGGAGCTTTGTGAACCCTCAATGCTGACTGAATATAGGCCGTCGGACTCATTCAATGTGGCATTCTACACAAGGCAGTCCTTGCTGGTCTCGGACGACGCGAGGCGAGCCTCTTTGATACCGAGCTAGATATGTTTAACAAATATAACTATGCATACCAGATTTTGTTTGTTATCACCATCTGTCTCTCAAAGATCTCGCTATTGTTATTCACCATTCGATTGACGCCAAACACCACCACTATTAGGGTAGGAAAGATCCTGATGGGCGTCATATTACTGTGGGGAGTCGCAACTGTCTTTGCGCTCGCATTTCAGTGCTCTCTACCACAGCCATGGAACGTCACCTCTGGCGTCTGTCATAACCAGGGCGTCCTGGTCTCGGTATCTATCATTGATATCATCACTGACATTGCAATCACATCGCTGCCACTTGTGATGCTGTGGGGCATCCAGATCCAACGGGGCAAGAGAATAACTGTTATGGCTGTGTTCATGTGCAGAATTTTGTAAGTTTTCTGGATGACGTGCCTCAAAGAACTGTGGATAACAAGACTACGCAGGGTGTGCTTCGCAGAAATTCCTCGCCTGTTCTATTTGGCGAGCTATCTACGATCCGCAGATCAAACTTGGGAGAGTGCCAATCTCAGCATCTGGACTCAGTAAGTAGCGTCGTCTCTCAATCTACGAACGCGTCCGAACACGTCTGACCCCTTGCAGAGCGGTCACCCACCTGAGCATCATAACAGCATGCATCCCATGTCTGCAGCATTTCCTCGCCAGCATGCGATCAGGAGTCTTCAATACCGCTCTCCCTGCGGGGTTCGAGGACGGGCTCTCATACACACTCGATTCCGTCAATGAAAACGGCACGCTTGTGCGCGACCTTTACGGGAAAAAGAAGGTCAATACCACTCAGACGATTGTCGAGTCGGGAGCGGTGCTGCATCGTTCAGAAAGCGAGACATACTTGGTGGAGGAGGGCCAGATCTACAAGACTACAGAGTTCATGGTTGAGGCTGATGACGGCACTGGCAAGCGATTCCGAAGCTCGCCAGGTGAATAGGTGGATGTGTCTTAGTTAATTTTCTGGATATCGGGTCGATTTTTCTGAACTGGATAGGGTTGTACAATACAATGCACCTGTGATATTATGCAGACACCAGTTGGATCCCCTTTGCAACGAGTATACAGTATTCAGGTGGCGCATTGGGCAAGCCGCCACGCGTTTGCTGTGGTATTCGTTGCCAACCATTTGTATCCATGCTTATGGGACGCATATGGTACCTGCAGACAAGATTGCGATTCGTGGCGCAATATCTGCGACCATGGTGTGTAATTGCACTCCATGTACGATATAATCGTTGGTTTTCCACAAACTCTACTTAGGTAGAGTTGGTCCCACCAAGCTGAACGACGTAACCGAGTTTGAACCATCCCAGAAGATAGCATTTGCACTGTGAA
>Ga0209512_1000389_pt1 | contig 76704 bp, 65 predicted proteins | sample frozenSSSSmetaG_FD_184142 | JGI IMG/M metagenome (GOLD analysis project Ga0209512, IMG submission 184142) | Glacier valley bacterial and archeal communities from Borup Fiord, Nunavut, Canada, to study Microbial Dark Matter (Phase II) -... | ecosystem: Environmental > Aquatic > Freshwater > Ice >...
TGGCTGCGATGATGATGGAACGCTACTTTGCGTCCTTCTATCTTCATTGTTTCTGCACCTTCAACGATGGGATTGACCCCGTGCCCGTCTTCAGGACAATCGACCATATCGCCGACGCAAGCGACACCACGACCTTCAATGGTGTAGCTGGTTGATGCTTCGACGACAGTGCCATTTTTGGTGTTTTTATCGCCCAGGCGGATGACGCGGTGCTCCATTGAATATCTCCAGTTGCAATGCTATTTTTATAAACCGAACGTGGCTTTATTTGCGTTCCAAGCATCCTGAACAGCTTTCGCGGCTGCATCTACTGTTTTACTAATGGCGTCCGTCACGCGCTGATGACTTTGATCCATCTGCTGTTCCAGCACAGCTGCCTTTTTCTGCATGGTATCCACTGAGCTGACCATCATTTTTTGACCTTCGTCTATGGCAGTAATGATGATCTGCTTACTGGTTTGGAAGACCTCGGTGGCGTATTTTTCACCGGACTGCACTTTATCGATCACAAATTTTTCACCGACCTGATAGCTTTTTGTCGCTGTCAAAACACCTTGTTTCCAAGTCTCAACCACGACACCTTCCGCGTGGTAATAAATTTTGATGACATTGTTCTTAGCAGCCTCCACATTCTCATCTAACCATTGCCAACCTTTAGCTAAAACATTCCGGCTGGATTCGGATATTCCGCGAGAGCGGAAATAACTGAACGGTTCAACACTCATCAAGAAACCCGATTTGGAATCGTGGATGTAATTTTGTATAAAGCTCAGCACGGCCTCATTTGAGGTGCTGTTCCATGCTTGCAAACGCCATGCATCCGGCTTGACGACTTGTCCATAAGTGGTACCAATATATTGGATCGCTTGTGGCACCGCAGCGATGGGAGAAACTACACGAATCGCTGCGGTCTTAACCGCTTGTTCGCGCAACAACGCAGCGCCTTTTACCGGATGCAGCAAGGCTTCAGCTTCACGCGCCATGCTGACATGACCAATTAAGGCATGTGCTTTTTTGTTTTGTTCCAGAACTACATCCGGTGTTTTTATTCCCTTGCGTGCCATCGTTCCATAGGCGGCATACAGCGCTGTCATATGGGTGTTTATTTTTTGTTCTACTGTGCCGCTGGGTGATACGGCTGACATATAGAGATTGTAGGCATCTTCGGTTTTGGGTTCGATGGCGAAGCGCTCATCAAAAAGCGCTTTTCTATTTGGATCTTTTTCGAGATCGCTATACGGCAACATGCGCACTCCGTTTATGACAGCTTCACGCATCATGTCGCGCATAGGAATGCGAGCGTAATTGTTAGATATACCTTGATGATCAGCTTCGCTGTTAGATTTATTATCTTCCGCCAGTGGCCTGTAACCTCCACCAACATCGGAGTGCGACCCGGGGTAAACTTCCTCCACCCAGTTCGACATCAGCTGTCCATTTTGGCAAATTAAATCAACCGGAAAGGAAAAGCGTAACTCATGCGCTGCCACATAATGTACGCAACGCCCTACTTGGCCGGGAATTTTAAGATTTTTTTCTGTCCAGGGCCAATCCAGATTGGCTGCGGGAATACCGAACGACGCCACAGTATCAAATAAACCCATAAAGTTGATACTGATAGGATAGCCTTCATAGATTAGTTGACCATCGCCATCCTTTTTACAGAGCTGTAAAAAATCATTGCTAAACGCGCGTGCCAATGCGGCACCACGGGAAAATCCAAAGATGGATAGGTTAATGACTTTAATTAAACGATGTGCTGCTAACGCTTTACCAAGTTCTGACAAACTTCGGTTTTGACTTTTAACTGCATAAGCCTTTGTCGTTTTACCTAATTTAGTTGCATTGTTGAGCAGTACGCTGCGCAACGTATTATTGACGTTGTGTTGTCCAAATTCTGTACGTCGGCTACCACCTGCACCAGCAACACCACCAACAAGAGCGTTGTCTTGGCTTGCAACAATTGCTTTATCTAGCCAATCGGTTGCCGTGCCATTAAAAGGCGTGCCAACACCGGAGATGTAAAAGGCATAAGGCCCATTGGGTTTAGCTAATATTTGCGCAGAGCGCCACATCCTTGCGATATTGCTCCATTTTTTGGGCTGTTCATCTAAATCTTTATGATTGCCAGTACCATCAAAAAAAATACTAATGTTGACTACGTTAGAGCAGTCTTGTGTTGCACCGGGCTTATCAGTTGAAACATCTCGATGGCAAGCTACTGCAGCCAGCAAAAGTTCTTTAGCGTCCATAAAGATGATTCTCCTTATAAATTTGTTCACCTCTAATTGAGGGTTGCGGTAAATTTTCTGAAGTCATTAATTCTGCTGTGCTATCTGGGTAGATATGAACCGCAAGATAATTTGCATTGGACTGAATAGCTTCAGGAGGCAGGGTAAGCAAATTTTTAACAGAAAAACTTTTTCCCGAACCCGCATCACGCCAATTTAATGTTTGTGTACCAAGGGGGATTGTGACACCTGTCATAACTCCGCCGCCGCCGCCATAAGGGCCAGCGACTCCTATATCACCACCATTAAGATGTACGTCAAAAATAGTTATTTTTAAATAGCTGAACAACACGACATCCAAAACAACTTCTTTTTTCATAAATAAATTTCCTTTTCCGCAAGCGGTGAGTGGGTAAAGCAAACTGAGACAAGCCAGATTGCCAAGAATTTTACGACGCGATTTATTCATCATTATTTCTCCATAGATAAATCGCGGTTACAAGCTAGTGCTGCCTCACGAGGTTCATTGTTAGAAGCCATTTTTTTCAGCCTCGTTTAGAATTTTTTCACCCCGTGGTGTAGGAGAAGGCAAATAGTGAGCAAACGTCAATTCTGCAGTGCTATCTGGATAGATGTGAATAGCCAGATATACAGCATCGGATGGAATTTGTTCACGTGTCAAAGTTAGTGAGTTTTTAACAGTAACCGTTTCACCGTTATGCGCCATCCCACGTGGTCCACCTAAGCGCCAAGTTAAGGTTTGTGGACCAAGAGGAATGGGGACGCCAACAACAATTGCATTTCCTCCCCCATAGGCGGGTCCACCACCATCAAGTTTGTGATTTAAAAGCACTTCAAAAATGGGGCGGCTAGTGTAATTAAACACAACCACATCCATGAATACTTCTTTTTTCATAAATAAATTCCCTTTTCCACAAGCGGTGAGTGGGTAAAGCATACTGAGACCAGCCAGATTACCAAGAACTTTACGTCGCGATTTATTCATCCTTAATTCCATTTCTATCGGTTAGTGCCCGTATCATAAAAAAGACTAATGCTACTAACTCAGAGCAGTTTTATTTTGCGCTTGGTTTGCCTGTTGGCACATCGCGGTTGCGGGCTAACGCACCTAGCAAGGATTCTTTAGCGTCCATAAGGCTGCTTTTCTCCTTATAAATTTGTTCTCCACGCGGTGTTGGTTTTGGTAAATATTCGGAAGTTACCAATTCTGCAGTGTCGTCTGGGTAAATATAGACTCCAAGATATTCAGTATCAGATGAAATTTGATTATGAGTAAGCGTCACTGTATTTTTAACGGCAAACGTCTTACCTGAACTCGCATCACGCCAGGTCAAGCTTTGTATCCCAAGAGGGATTTTGACCCCTTTCATAACCTCACCTCCACTACCATAAGGACCAGCGACACCTATATCACTACCATTGAGATGCACGTCAAAAATACCTATTGCTAAGTAACTGAACAGAACGACATCTAAAACAACTTCTTTTTTCATAAATAAATTTTCCTTTCCACAAACGGCGAGTGGTAAAGCAGACTTAGGCCAGCCAGACCGCTAAGAATTTTACGGCGCGATTTATTCATCATTCATTCCCTTTACCGATGTTTTCCTATTGTGGAAATTGCTTCAACGCTTCTGCCAAATTCATTTCCTTCCGCTTCACTTTTTCCAGCAACGCCGTCACCGTACTATTTTTTTGCATTTGATCCCCATAGATCAGGGCCGCACAAATATAGTTAACCATGTCTTGCATACCGAATAATTTGAGGTGTCGTGCTTCCAGCAGATGTTTTTTGATGCGTTCATATTGTTCAGGCGCGGAGAGATTCATGAGCAATTGCGGTTGGTTTTCTTTGATGTACCCAAGAAGATGATCCGGCACGCTCGCTTCCACCAACATCTCTTCCTGAACTGGTATTAATTTAAGTGGTAACACAACGTGATCGCTAACACTCTGAGGATCAGCATCTTTAATTTGTTGTAATGCGCCATAGCGTGACCAATACCACCAGGCACTGATACCGGTGAGGAGTTTGGTGCGTTGCGGTGCCGAGAGTACAGGGTAAGGTATGTATAACGTATCGTCATCCTTTTGCCCGACCAACGTACCTAAAATAGCAGGATCCCAAAATGCAAAATATTTTTCTTCACCATCGGGCAAGATGATCTCTGTGAATTGTGCTAAATGGGCATACAACGTCGCAAAATCCGATGCGCTGGCAATCAGAGTAAAACTGGCCGGGAATTCTGCCCCTTTGCGTAACAGGGATATCCAAAGTTTGGAATCATCTTCATAGGGTGGCAGCGTCGCTAAATGCGGTGCAACCTTCGATAAATCTTCTGAGTCCCTGGCATCCTTTAGTAAGCATCGACTTTGCGTATCCGGCGTTACTCTTTCTAATGCAGCAAGGAGTTGCGGGTCTTGGGCGAAATCAATGAGGATGTATAAGTGCAGCTCCGGTTTGTTTGGCAGTGCCCGCAATTGCTCTTTGAAATTGTTCATCAACATTATTTTGTTTCCTTGTGGGTAAAGGCAAGGCGATATGTAGCGCGTTTTTTCATGCATTCAACACAGCTATCCTTGGATATCTGCGGCAATAATGCAGACATCCCTTTCGAAGTTACGATTTCTTTTTTCATCAATAAGTTCCGATTTCCACAAGCGGCGAGTGGGTAAAACAGACCCAGAGCAGCCAGATTACCGAGGATTTTGCGACGTGATTGGCTCATCATTATTGGGCTCCCTTATTGATAAATGCAGAGCGATGATTGGCACGTTTAGCCAAGCATTCAACACAGATAGTTTTTGGCATCTCTGGCAATGGCGTAGGCAATCCCTTCGGCCCCGGCAGCGACCAGGCCGAGTGATGCATAATCCGCTGCCCTGTCGTGATATCCGTAATGCCGTCTTCATTAATTTTGATAGCGGATCCGCCCGCACCAAGTGTAATTTCCTTCTTCGCCCACAATTCAATCTTGTCGGTGGCGGATATCAACCGCAGTACTTTGTCGGCAATGATGTCCAGACCATCACTTTGCGATTGGATTTCCACTTTGCCTTTAGAGGCAAATAATTTCATGCCACCGTTAAACACAAACAGGCTGAGTTTTTCTTTGATGCTGGCGACCAGACTTTGACCGACCGCCAGATTGGTGTCCGTACCCGATGACAGTGTGATGTTGTCACCACTATGGATATGCGTACTCTCCGGTGTAGTCAGGCCGATACCAGCAGGGGAAGCTGCCAACAGTATCGGTGCTTTGAAACGATTGGCTTGTTCTTGTCCACGCCCGGAATAGTTATCTTGCGTGGCATCGTTGAAGTGTTTCAACGCATCCTGGCCAGCTAATGGTTCGGCCTGGGCTTTGACAGCGGTGTCCGACAAGGCTTGGGTAAGTTGATGCCCCACTTCCAATTGTTGATGTGCTTCGTTGACATCCAGCTGTGAGCCTGTTGCACCGGGTTTATTGTAGGTGCTGATGTACAAGCCCTGATTAGCGGTGATGGCTCCGTAAGCATCCGTATTGAGCGCAAAACCTGAACCATAAAATGCCTGACGCTCGTTGCCTTGTTGCCCGACTAAATAACCTAAATTGAGTTGTGCATTCGTGTTGCTGCTGTAGAGCTGTACCCGGTTCTGACCGGTGTTGTCGTCCATCACCAGCTGGTTATAACCGCTGCCTTTAACTTCCTTGGATTTCACCCCGGAGAGTTTGCCATCGGTGTGCCAGTGCGGCGTCTGGTTGCCGTTGTAGACCCGGCCTGTGATGATGGGTCTGTCGGGATCGGAATCCAAAAACGTCACGATCACTTCCTGCCCGATGCGCGGAACGTTAAGTGCACCGTAATCATTACCCGCATTTGGATAACTGACACGCACCCAGCAGGAGGCGGCTTCATCGCCGGGGTTTAACTGATTCCAGATAAATTTAATTTTGACGCGGTTTAATTCATCGGTATAAATTTCTTCGTTTTCCGGTCCGGCCACGATGGCGGATTGCGGATGCATCACCGGTTTGTGATGTTCCCGGGGGCTGCGATATTCAACCAGGTTGCGTTGCACTTCAATGTGGTTAATACAAAAACCGCCACCATAATAGTTGTCGGCATTGGCGCCGGATGTTCTTCGATTTGCGCTACGGTAACCGGCAGTTTGTTTTACCGTTTTTTCTTTAATCCCTGCAATTTGTTGTTGCAAACTGCCGGGAAAATCCGTGGTGGTGGTGCCCAGCGGCAGATTGTTTTCGATAAACCACTGCAAGCCAATGATGAAAAATTCACGCTGTTCAGGCGGATCATATTCGTGGTCAGCATGGCCTTTAAAATCAAAGCAGTAACCCACCGCCAGGTGACGCACGCCGGAACTGGCGAAAAAACGTTTGGCTTTAGATTCCCATCCTTCAACGGTATTTCTTGCCTGCCTGTTGCCCTGTTCATCCAACCCATAGGTGTAGGCGCCGGTGTATTCAAACACCTCGAGTTGCGCGGGGATATTGCCATGACCGGGCGAAATCAATTTAACGGGATCTTTGGCATAGTGCGGTGCTTTGTAATCGAAGGTAACCGTTTTTAGTGTGGTGCTGATTAGCTGGCGTTCACCACGCCATTGGGTGATTTTATCGACGTCGTCATCGCTGCCGGCATGATGAAATTCGATAGCTTTGGGTGTCAGCCATGGCAGCTTACGCACGGTATCGACGATGACCAGCGTGTGGTCTTTACCATCAGCTTGTTGTTCGTGATAACAGGTCCAGCCTTCCTCTTCCATTAACCGCATGACGAAGTTCCAGTCGGTTTCATATTGCGTGCAATACGAACGTGAAACAGCGTCACGTTCTAAGGCAAAGCGAAATTGTCCGCGGGCTTGCGGATGGTGATTAAAAATTTCAGTGAGAATATCGTCCGCGCTTTTGTCCTGCCAGATGCGCGCATCTTTGCGATGTTTTAAGAAATGCAGCCACGATGAAAAGGTCAGCTGATATACCGCAAACTCACCGTCAAAACCCAGCTTGCTAACGCGATGTACATAGCCATGCACGGGCAAATAATCATGACTGTTCGCTTGCTGTATCCACAAGGTGACGGGTTGTGCAATAAGTTGCTTGAGCTCGATATCTTTTTTTAACGACAATACATCCAGCTGATATTCATAGCCACGGCCTACCCTGTCTTCGGCTACTAAACGATGCGGCAGGAGAATATTCTTGCCAGCAAGGGTGTCTAGTTTTAAGAGACGGCCATCCTGGCTGATGCCTCTGCGGAGTGCTTCAACTAAATCGTTTATCGTTTCCATAGCTGTTTATTTTTATCTTTTTATGAGGTTATACGGCCACAATTTTTGAGCCATTCCGGTCCCGATTCACGCTTCCAAATGGATAATTTGCCGCCATTGATACATAGCCGGTGAACTTGTTATCCACATCGTAATTTTCTTTTCGTAACGCTAACGCTTCGTTGCAGACGAACCGACACGGACCAGCGAGCGGCGAACCGGCGCATAGCGTGCTTCTGTTCACCGTTTGAAATTAGTTCGTATTTAAAGAATTGAAGGCGTTAGACAGGTCGACATTCTCAAGCAACCATTATTTATTTGCAAGTATATTTGACAATATTAAATGCCACGCTCACTGGAGACGAGTGTAAGGACGGCTTGCCGTTCGCGCTACATTCTCGCCTTGAACAGGCTGTTGCAAAATGGTGAAAAATGAGTTGAGAAGTCGTAGCTTGGGCACGCTTTTGTGCCCGTCCTCGGAAGTTATGGTTCATTGACGCAATTCTGGTGGTCAACGTTCGGCGACGGTCTCTTCCATTAGCATTAACTGACGCGTGTTGAAAATCGATTCCGTATCGCCTTTAAAAAACGCGTTACAGGACGGTTTTCATTAACGTCAATAGGAACAATTGATGCCATTTGTTTGGGTAATATTTTCACGCCCAATTGAATAGCCTTATCTCTTATTTGAGAATTGCTGTAGTAGCTGGTGACTAGGGTAGTGTTTTTTATTCCGCTCTCTTCAATAATCTGTAATCCATTTTTAGCTTGTCGCAGTAATTCATAATCGCTTAAAAAAACGACGTGATCTTTATCGTCTGGATTGAGTGACTTGAAAAAATCTAACGCTTCCTGACCTTGTTTAAAGTGATGTAGATTTAACGTTAGATGCATCCTCAAATACAGTGCGAAACGTGTATCCCAAGCACCGTGAATGGATTCTTCATCGTCCAGAATGACGATGATGCTGCCCGGTCCAAGATGAATTGTCTGTGCAATCCAACTTGCTGCATCTATTCGTGGAAAGGTAAGTTGAATCGTTGTTCCTTCTCCCGGCGTCGAGTTCACTGTCATTGTTCCCTGGTTATTGTTCAGGGTGTCCCAAACCTGCTGCAAACCCAAACCATGCCCGTGCTCTTTACCTTCAGTAAAACTCTGGCGATTCAGCATTTTTTCTATCATGCCGGAGGACATACCTTTGCCATTGTCGTGAATTTCCACCACAACGAAATCGTCATCCGCTGTTAATTTAACCATCACGACGTCGTGGTCTTTGTTGGCCAGCGCATCGACGGCATTGTTGATCAGGTTGGACAAAGAACGTCTGAATTGACTGGTCTGCAGTTGAGCAAAAGCGAACTGTGCCTCGTTCGCTATTTCTGTTTCGAACCGAACCGCGTGATTACTATATTGGGCTTTTTTCTCACTCAGTAATTGAATGACCAAATCAGAAATCAACAGTGGTTGAGGTGGTTCAACGTCTGAAGTCGCCCGTTGTTCCTCATTTCTGTATGTACTCAACAAATTATTAGCGATATCTAAAATACTTTCGGTCGCTCTTTTGATGACCGTGCGTTTGCTCTCTTTCAGTTCATCACAAGCATGCATCATCATATTGAGTGCAGATAAGGGAGAGCTGATATCGTGCGCCACGGTGTGGGCTAGCGTGATGAGCTTTTGTTGATATTCAATTTTTTGATTTTTATTTTCTACCTCTAAACGCGCTACTTCTTTTTTTGCGGTGATATCAATTGACGTACCAATAATGCCGATGATATTGCCATCATCATCACGCCAGGGAGATCTGATGGAAGTGTAGTACATGGTTCGGCCAGTAAGAACATTTACGGCCTTTTCTTCAAACTCAATGGCTTTTCCTGTTTCAATAACTCTTCTGTTATTTTCGTTTAAAACTTTTGCTACCTCCACCGGATAAAAATCTTCATGCCGTTTTCCTATAACTTTATCGCGTACAGCATTTAATTCACCATGCATATTAGCCATTGCATCATTGAATCCCAAAACAATACCTTTGGTATCAAGCCAATAAAGTGGTGCTGGCATAAAGTTAGCAATATGGTCTAGCTCTTCAAATAATTGAGTTGAAGATATCTTTCTGGTTTTGCTATTCATATAGTTTCTGCTATCCAGTTCACTGGTTTACCGTGTAGAAGGGCAAATTTGATTTTTAATGCCGGAACTAACTTGATGATGAATTATCCGATGCTTGTTCAGGGATGGGAAACAGCGTAGCTAGATCAACCTCAATCTGAACAATCGATGCCATTTGTTTCGGTAATATTTTCACGCCTAATTGAATCGCCTTATCTCTAATTTGAACGTTGGCGTAGTAACTGGTGACCAGAGCAGCGTTTTTTATTCCGCTCTCTTCAATAATCTGTAATCCGTTTTTAGCTTGTCGCAGTAATTCGTAATCACTTAAAAACACGATACGATCTTTATCTTTTGGATTGAGTGATTTGAAAAAATCTAACGCTTCCTGCCCTTGTTTAAAGTGATGCACATTTAAGGTTGGATATAACCGCAAATACAGTGCGAAACGTGTATCCCAGGCACCGTGAATGGATTCCTCATCGTCCAGGACGACGATGATGCTGTTAAGTTCAAGATGAATTTTTTGGGCAATCCAGCTTGCTGCATCTATTCGCGGGAAAGTAAGTTGAATCGTTGTTCCTTCGCCCGACGTCGAGTTCACTGTCATTGTTCCCTGGTTATTGTCCAAGGTATCCCAAACTTGTTGCAGACCCAAACCATGCCCGTGCTCTTTACCTTCGGTAAAACTTTGACGATTCAGCATTTTTTCTATCATGCCGGATGACATACCTTTGCCATTGTCGTGAATTTCCACCACAACAGAATCATCATCAATTGTTAATTTAATCGTCACGATGGCATGATCTTTATTTGCTAACGCATCGACGGCATTGTTAATTAAGTTAGATAGGGAACGTCTGAATTGACTAGCCTGCATTTGAGCAAAAGCAAACTGCGCATCGTTAGCAATTTCTATTTCAAACCTGACCGCGTGATTACCATATTGAACTTTTTTCTCACTCAATAATTGAATGATCAAATCAGAAATTAACAGTGGTTGACGTGATTCGGTATCCGATGCCGCGCGTTGTTCCTCATTTCTATATGTACTCAACAAATTATTAGCAATATCTAAAATGCTTTCGATTGCTCTTTTGATGACTGTGCGTTTGCTTTCTTTTAGTTCATCGCAAGCGTACATCATCATATTCAGAGCAGATAAGGGCGAGCTGATATCGTGCGCAACAGTGTGTGCGAGAGTGATGAGTTTTTCTTTTTCTTGTAGTAAAACTTCTTGCTGAACTATTTGTTGATGTTTGATTTCAAGTTCAAGGAGATGCAATTTTTTTTCTGCGGTGGTTTCAGTTGAAGCATTGAGCATTCCAATCATGCGAGATTCATTGTCGTACAAAGGGGTTTTTACCGCCGAAAAATACTTAACCTCTCCCGTTTTAAAATCCCTGATCCACTCTTCTTGAGAAAGTGTTTTTCCAAGCTGCATCACTAAATCATTATGAGTAACAATATGATCAGCAATATCTTGTGGGTGAAACTCGTGAATTTTTTTTCTAATAACATCACGATATGACAGTCCTAAAGCCGCTATTACCAAGGAATTTGCACCTAATATCCTTCCTTCTCTATCAAGCCAATACATAGGTATCGGAATAATTTCAGCGATTTCTTCCAAGTGATTAAATATGGAATAAGAATATTTCTGTTTTTTTGATTTAAATGGAAGCAATAAAATTCTGTAGTACTTCAACATTAATTTTTGAATATACAAGTTTAGGTTGCGAAAAAATTCCATTCATTTTCCTTTTAAAATTAAGAAACTATTCAGTTCACTGTATCAAATATTATTTTGATCTCTCACTTGATCGTTCCGTCAAGTCAAGTGATTTGTGGTGTGGAAAGACAATTTAATTTTATGCCGTCACCAATTTGAGAAGTGATTACTCATCGCCTTTGCAAGAATGGAAAACAGCAAAATTTGCAGCAACCTCAATCGGCACAATCGAAGCCATTTGTTTCGGTAATATTTTCACCCCTAATTGAATTGCCTTATCTCTAATTTGAACGTTGGCGTAGTAACTGGTGACCAAGGCAGCGTTTTTTATTCCGCTCTCTTCAATAATCTGTAATCCATTTTTAGCCTGACGCAGCAATTCATAATCGCTTAAAAATACGACACGGTTTTTGTCCTTTGGATTTAATGCGTTGAAAAAATCTAACGCTTCCTGGCCTTGTTTAAAGTGGTGCACATTTAAGGTTGGATATAACCTCAAATACAACGCGAAACGTGTATCCCAGGCACCATGAATAGATTCTTCATCATCCAGAATGACAATGATACTGTTGAGCACGAGATGAATTGTCTGCGCAATCCAGCTTGCTGCATCTATTCGTGGAAAAGTGAGTCGGATTGTTGTTTCTTCATCTGGCGTCGAGTTCACGGTCATTGTTCCCTGGTTATTGTCCAAGGTATCCCAAACTTGCTGCAAACCCAAACCATGTCCGTGTTCTTTACCTTCAGTAAAACTCTGGCGATTCAACATTTTTTCTATCATGCCGGAGGACATACCTTTGCCATTATCGTGAATTTCCACCACAACAGAACCATCGTCAATTGTTAATTTAATCGTCACGATGGCATGGTCTTTGTTTGCTAACGCATCAACGGCATTGTTAATCAAATTGGACAGAGAACGCCTGAATTGGCTGGTCTGCATACGAGCAAAAGCAAACTGCGCATCGTTCGTTATTTCTGTTTCGAACCGAACCGCATGATTACTATATTGGGCTTTTTTCTCACTCAATAATTGAATGACCAAATCAGAAATCAACAGTGGTTGAGGTGGTTCAATGTCTGAAGTCGCCCGTTGTTCTTCATTTCTGTAGGTGCTCAACAAATTATTCGCAATATCTAAAATGCTTTCAATTGCGCGTTTTATTACTGTGCGTTTGCTTTCTTTCAGCTCATCACAAGCATGCATCATCATATTGAGTGCAGATAAAGGAGAGCTGATATCGTGTGCAACGGTGTGCGCGAGGGTGATGAGTTTTTCTTTTTCTTGCAGTAGCTGCTCTTGATTTTTTATTTTCAATTGAGCTGCTTCTTTTTCTGCTTCGAGTCTTAATCGGTTCTCAATTTTTTCTCTTGTGATTTCAATGGATGTACCAATGAGGCCAACAACATTTCCTGCATTATCTTTAAGTGGCGATTTAATAGCCATGAAATGCCTTATGTTGCCATAAGCATCGACAATCGTTTCCTCCTGAGAAAGAACATCAGCTTGTTGTAGTACGTGGATATTATGTTTGACGATTTTCTCAGCCATTTCGTGAGGGTATAAACCACGAATAGATTTGCCGACAAAATCGTTATAGGACCTCCCTATAGTTTTACGACCATATTTGTTGACACCCAAAAAAATGGCGCCATCAGGACCAATCCAATAGACTGGTGTGGGTATAACCTCAGCGATACGTTCTAACTCTTCAAATTGCTGCGCTTGGGTTCTTTTCTTAACTTCATTGTTCATGTAGGTCATCTCCGAAATTGTTCAATAATATGGCGATTGCAGTAATGTGATCGTGATCGAATTCGTGCTTTTCTTTTCTGTGGATCCCCGGGGGAATATTGTTTTCATATTTGCTTGGCCATCTTGCAAAGCGGACGTAAACCCTATTCTACGAAGTGGATTTTGTCACTTCACAAACTACCATCCATAAAACCACATCGAAAAATAACTGGTTGCTCTCCCCCGACACGACGTGAACCACCATTAATTTTTGGTAACAGACTCTCAATACGGTATCCGTGCCATTTCCTGCTCACCCAAGCTCCAAATTGTAAGTGAAGATACAAAAAAGATAATATTTTGAGCTAATGTTGTGGCATTTGAAAGACAGATGTCAACACAACCCGTATATTAAAAATGAAAAATCAATTGGTTATTGACACCAGACTCAGCGGTTTATTTGACCTCAAGCTGTGACACGTAAGGGTTTACTCGGATATCCCAACCAAAAAAATTGGTTTAAAAGTACCTGTTGAGGCAACTCGCGCAAGCAAAGTTTTCGCCATGTTCAGGCATTACATAATTCAATTTAAACCAAAAGTATCACCATTTACAAAATAGCAGCGCCCTTAGATCAATCAGAAGCCGCTTCAAGACTAGCTTATCGGGCAGAGCGCAATAAATTATTAACTAGAGTTTTCTGAATTGAATTCAGATAAATGGCGTGACTAAATTTCTAGCTACTGAAGTGGATTGAACAAAATTAGCGTCGGCAAAGGTATACGACTATCGTCGTTTAACCTGCAACTAATCAGGAGACGATCGAAATTATCGTCCTCGAAAGTATCTTTTACCAAAGGTGAAAAATATGTACAAACTTAAGTTCCCCCCCGATCCCAAAACACCTCCAACGGAATGGGTATCAGAGTCAGAAAGCGACAACCACCATATGCCGTCCGCGGATCAAAATATCTATGGTCATTTGGAAATTGTACGGTCACCCACAACATTAATTAAGTTATCCCCCTACCATGAAATTTTTTATAATGAATGGAAATTAAATCCACAACGCAGTGATTACAACATTGTGATCGACAACGAGATGCAGGGAGAATTAGATCCTATTCGACTTGATCAAGCGCTGCAGCGCTTGTCTGAGGATTATTTTCTATTACAAAGTAGCGTAAAAGAAATAGACGGTCTTTATTACTGGGTGCCGCGTCCAGATAAACACATCAAATTAGATTATTTTGATACCTTACTCAGTCACAATGAATTATTAGCTTATGTAAAAGCGCCATTTGATTTAACAACAGATGCGTTGTTAAGAGCTGCCTTAGTTAAATTGGAAGACAAGCATTTCCGGATTGTTATTGTTGTGCATCATTTGATTATGGATGGTGCCAAAGTTGATTTTATGGCTGAAACACTTCCACGTTACTACAACGAAGAAACATACCATTTTAATGTCACCATTGAAGATCAATGTAGAAAATTACATGATCTCACGCAGCACCATACCAATTGGCTAAAAAACACGGAAGAAGATCACCAACAATTTTGGCGCTCCCAACTTTCTGACGTTCCCGGAGTCAACCTTCAATTTTTAAGAGCATCTGCGGAGAATCAGGAAATAGAAGGAAACTCTGTGGGAGAACATCTTTTTACTTTCAACGCAGAAGTGTCTCAAAAAATAAAACACGTTGCGAAAAAAAACGCAACAACGCCGTATTTGCTTTCCTTGTCAATCCTTGCCATTTTTTTACATCGACATACTCACCAGGAAAAATTTGGGCTATGCATGTCAGTAGCTATTCCTGAAGGCGCAGAATTTATTTATGGAACACATGTTAGTACCTGTATTCTTTCTTACCAGTTTAGTCATGCTGTTACATTGACGGAAATGATTAAGCAAACGAAACAATACTTTAAGGCGATTAAATCAGAGAATCATTACCACTACCCTTTTCAAAAAATATCTAAGGCTTTTATCAATAAAGATTTAATGGAAGTCGGATTTACACAGACAAATTTAAAAAATGGTTTATTTGGTTTCCAAGGCACGTTCAATGAAAAAGCCAACTCCTCGCTTAACATTGATCTGGCCCCGAAATTACTTTTTTTACAAGAAGTAAAAGATAATTTAGTTCATTATCGAGTGATGTACCAGAAACAATGTATTGACTCAGATATATTCTTCAACTTTATCAATACCTATCAACGTCTGTTCGTTGAAATATTGGATGATCTGACTGATTACAAAGAGAACACGCCGATTTCTAAATATAGTTTACTGGATGAAGAACAGCGTCATTTAATTACACAAGAATGGAATAATACAGAAAGCCCTTATCCCCATAAAACGCTACATCAACTGTTTGAAGAGCAAGCAGTAAAAACACCAGAAGCGATAGCGTTGGTATATGAAAATGAAACGTGGACGTATGCTCAGTTAAATGAAGCATCAAATCAACTAGCGCATTATTTACGCAGCAATTTTCACATTCAACCTGATGATGTTATCGGTTTATGTTTAAAGCCTGGTTATCACATGATCATGACGTTATGGGCCGTTCTAAAGTCAGGGGCTGCTTATTTGCCGATTGATCGTGCACATCCTGACGAACGAATTAGTTATCTACTTAACGATACAAAAGCAAAGGCTATTCTTACCGACCAACATAGTGTGAATCGATTCAGTCATGTAGTTGCGCAGAATAAAGTTAGTGTCATTAATTTAGACGCACAACAAACTAAGTTTGAACTTATCAAACAATCCAACGAAAATCTGAATCCCATTTCGCTACCGCATCATTTAGCGTACGTAATTTATACCAGTGGAACACAAGGCCAACCCAAAGGGGTGCTCTTAGAACATAGCGGCGTGGTGAATTACGTTACTGCTGTAATAAGCGACAATGAACTTTCAGAAACAAGTGTTTGGGCGCAGTACGTTTCATTCAGCTTTGATTTTTCCGTTCTTGAAATATATCCCGTACTACTTTCTGGTGGAAAACTGTGTGTTATCAAAGAAGAGGATCGAACGGACTGCAAAAAAGTAAATGATTTTTATCATCAACATGAAGTAACGTTTGCTTTCCTTCCAACGCCATTTGCCGAATTATTTTATGAATTAAAAAATACCAGTTTAAAAAAATTAATGGTGGGTGGAAGTAAGTTAAGTAAGTATGTCGATTCTCCTTATCGCATTATTAATGCTTATGGACCTACTGAAGCAACGGTACATGCTACTCAATTCTCGCTTGATAAAGCCAATGAGAATATTCCCATTGGTAAGCCTTTGAATAATGTTAAATGCTATGTGGTAGATACGCATTTAAATCTATTACCTATTGGAACGATTGGTGAGCTACTGATAGGTGGAGAAGGATTGGCAAGGGGATATTTAAATCTTCCTAAAGTAACAGCACAAAAATTTATTTACAATCCCTTTCAGTCAGAACAGGAAAAAGCTGAAAATAAAAATGCACGACTATATAGAACTGGCGATTTAGTGCGTTGGCTCCCCGATGGTAATTTAGAATATATTGGCCGAAATGATGATCAGATTAAAATTCGAGGTCACCGCATCGAATTAAGTGAAATTGAACATGGTTTGATGCAATATCCAAGCATTCAGCAAGCTGCCGTCATCGCTGTAAATAAGCCAGACAAGTCAAATGAAAAACATATGGCTGCTTATTATGTAGCACAAACATCTTTAGATCAGAACAAACTAAAGGAACATTTATCAAAACAGTTTCCTGCATATATGCTTCCAGCGGCTTATATGCATTTACAAAAAATGCCACTATCAATCAGTGGAAAAATCGATAAACGCGCTCTTCCGACGCCCCATTGGAATGACGAACAACCTTATATTGCTCCAAGCACTTTTTTAGAAAAAACGGTATGTGCAGCTTATGCCAAAACCTTGAACTTAGAAGAAAATCAAGTTGGTGTTCACCATGATTTTTTTGAGTTAGGCGGAGATAGTCTTTCAGCGATACATTTAACTTTTTTGTTGGGGCAACATTTTAAAATTAACGCTACCGATATTTTCAATCTAAAAACGCCCGCTAAGCTTGTTTTAGAATTACCACCTGCAAAAGAAAATTTTCTTCAAAAAAGTTCACAGATAAAGCTGATGTATCAAAACAAAATATCGTTTACTTTACAAGATATAGAAACCAAAACCTCAGATCAGAACGTACTTCGGCAATATCAGGATTACCTGGAACAGGCCAAAAAATTCAATCCAGATATGGTTACACGTAATAAAATACAGTCAGTGTTTTTGACTGGCGCGACGGGATTTTTAGGATGCCATTTGTTGGCTACCCTATTGAAAGAAACACCATATACCATTTATTTACCAGTGCGCGCTGCATCCGATGCAGCTGCTTTTGACAGACTTAACCAAAAATTTAAGTATTATTTTAAAACTGGTTTAGAAAATAAATTAAATCGGATAATGGTTTTCGCCGCATATCTGGATAAAAAAAATCTAGGTTTGGAACTAGAGCAATATGAAGTCATAGCAGCTCAAGTGAATAGCATCATCCACTGTGCAGCCTTAGTTAAATATTATGGTCATGATGAGGAATTCCATCAAGGTAATACTCAACCAACTATTAATTTACTTGAGCTAGCTAAATTAACTACTAACAAAGACTTTCATTATATTTCTACCGTTGGGGTTGTATTGGATGGCCACGTTACTGATCAAAATTATTCTATCTTCACTGAAGATGATGACCTAAATAAATTAGTACGTGGGAATACCCCATATGTTCAGTCTAAATATAAAGCAGAACAGTTGGTAAATCAGTCCCGATTACAAGGAGTAAATGGAACGATTTATCGGGTGGGCAATCTGGTAATGAATTCGCAAACACTGATGATCCAAGAAAATTTTGAAGAAAATATGTTTTTTGCGCATCTTAAGGCGATGGTAGATTTTAAAGTAACTCCTGAAGAAATTATGCAAATGGAAGTTTCCCCTGTAGATTACACAGCATTAGCTTTAGTAAAGCTGTTTGACAAAACAGCTTTATCGAATCAAACCTATCACGTGTTTAATCCCAAAATAGTCGACTTACACAATGTGCTCACTTACTTTATGAATTTGGGAAAGTATGAAAATTCGATGGAAAAATTTATCGAGAAAGCTCTAGCAAGTATTAGAACGAGTGATGATATAAATAACCATTCAAGTTTATTTATGTTGTATCAATTTTGGCTACAACAAATCGATGAAAACCATACAACAGCTATAAGGATCGCGCAGAAAAAAACCGAGCACATTTTAGCCCAATTAGGATTTCAATGGCCGGTGCTAACTCCGGCGATGTTTTGTGAATTAATGAATAAAACATCTTATTTATAACCTACTAAAAAATTTCAATTATGCAAATAAACTCAGCTGTTATTAAGCAACTTGAAGAGATTGCTGAAGTTCTTCCAGCTCCTATTTATTGGATGGATACTAATAGCACTATCCTGGGAATAAATACATGCTTTTTAAAAGCGATGGGTGCGTCACACTTGGATGAGGTCATTGGTAAAACACCCTACGATCTCTACCCCGAAAAATTAGCTGAACATATTGTGAAACATAATGAGGAAGTAATGACAAAAGGGATTCCCTTGTCGCAAGAAGAAAGTATTCAAGATATACAAACAGGAAAAATGCGTCATTACACGGCTTCAAAATCCCCTTTGCGAGATGAAAATGGAAAAATCATCGGTTTAGTAGGGAGCTCTATTGAAGTCACTGCAGAAAAAGAAGCCGAAACATTGAAATTAGAGGCACTTAGAAAAGCTAATGTACTTAAACATTTGGAATTACTTGCTCCTTTGTTTCCTATTCCCGTTTATTGGAATGATCTTGATAGCATGGTTTTGGGAGTAAATGAACACCTGCTATCTGCTGTAGGAGCTACGAGTCTTAAGGGTAAAACACCTTACGATATGTATCCGAAAGAGATAGCGGAGCACATAGTTAAACACAATAAGGAGATAATTCACACTGGTCAAATACTTAGCCAGGAAGAGCCGATTAAGGATATGTCGACAGGACGTATGAGGTATTACGATGCTTTTAAAGCACCATTACGCGATGAGGATGGGAAAATTATTGGTACGCTGGGTATTTCAATAGAAACTACTTCTAAAAAAGAAGCGGAAAAACTTTCATTTGAAAATGACCGTTTGAAATTTGAAAACGAAACTCAAAAAACAATTTCACAAGAACAAGAAAAATTCAGAAAACTTGCCGGCCAGGTCGCCCATGACATTCGCTCACCGTTAGCCAGTTTGCTAATGCTTGCAAAAATATGTCAAACCCTTCCCGAAACTGAACGCATCGCTTTAAGAGAGGCTGCGAACAATATCGGTGATATTGCCAATAACCTGTTAAGCAATTATCAAAAAAAGGAAGCTGAACATGATCAGGCTTCCACAATAGAAGAGCGTGAATCGATCCTAGTTTCTCCCTTGTTATTACAAATACTGACCGAAAAAAAATACCAATACCCAAACCGCTCCGTCAAATTAGACCATCATTTCAGTCAAGCTGGAAATTTTGCCTGGTTTAAGATCGAACCCACTGCTTTTAAACGCATGCTCTCTAACATCATCAATAATTCGGTTGATGCGTTCGATCAAAAAGAGGGCAAGATCACTTTATTTCTTGATGCTGATGATAGCCATGTACACATTACGATTGAAGACAATGGCAAAGGCATGAATCCTGAGTTAGTGGAAAAAATCTTGAGCCGCGTTGTTGTCACCGAAGGTAAGGAAAATGGTCATGGCATAGGCTTAACTCAGGTTCGTGAAACTTTAGAAAATAATCAGGGCGAATGGGTTATTGATTCCCGGATTGATCAGGGTACTAAATTCGTTTTAACTTTCCCACGAGTTCAATCACTGAATTGGATAGCAGAAACACTGCAATTAAATGATGATGACACTGTGGTAATTTTAGATGATGACACTTCTATTCATATGGCATGGAATCTACGGTTTGAGGCCATTAAGAAAAAGTTCCCACACTTAATAATTAAACACTTTGAGCTGGGTCAGGAAGCGATTGATTTTATCAACGACCACGCACCTGATAAAAAACAAAAAATATTTTTATTGGCTGACTATGAATTATTAAAACAAGATTTGAACGGCTTGGATGTGATTAAAAAAACGCAGATTAGCCGCTCTATCCTGGTAACGAGCCATTATGCAGATAAACAAGTTCAGCAGTCAGCAGCTCAAACGAATACTAAAATATTGCCTAAACAATTGGCCTCTGATATTGACATTGAAATCGGTAAAGCAGCGCCGGATGAAATTATTGCCATACTGAGTAATGAGGTTAAAGAAGTCGATGTGGTTTTTGTTGATGATGACCAGCGCTTATTGGATAGCTTTACTTTTTTTGCTTTTAATAAAAAAGTCGCTACTTACCAGGATCCCCGGCATTTTTTAGATAACGTCAACCAATATCCCAAAGATACCAAAATTATGCTGGATAACCATTTCGCTAATTATGACCGGAAAGGTATTCAAATTGCCGAACAGTTACATGCTTTGGGATTTACTCAACTTTATTTGCTTTCGGGTGAAAGTTTTTCTAAGTGTGAAGTTCCGAATTACTTAACCGCCATTATGAAAACTGATCTGGATCAGGTTGAGGCTATTTTGAATAAATGATCGGGGCTTGACTAACTCTTTCGTCATTCCAGTGTAGGCGCACTGCTGTCCGGAATAATTTTTAACTTACTTCTGAAATTCAAGCCAGCTCTCCGAAAAATGTAAGTCTACTTCCCTCGATTTGTCCGCGGGATCCTTATTTATTATATGCCGTACATCGGATAGATTGGAAAGAGAATGCAGAGATATTTTACGTCACGGTCTTAATCTGGATTCCGCGAACAAGTCGCGGGAAGTAGACTTAAAAATTATCCGGACAAGTAGTGCTTAAGCAACCCATCACATCAAGAGATTTGGAATGAGCTTGGAAGTAACGAATATCCCATCACAATCAGTCGTCGCGTTCTGATCACCGGCGCAAACTCCAGAATTGGATTTCACACGGCTCTCGAGCTTGCGCGTCGTGGTGCTGAAATTATCCTTCATTAATGGTTCGATGGAATTGTTGCAATCAGACTAGCGATCTTTCCAAACAGATAAAGCGGACAATTCAAAATCCTGCCATCAAGCTTCAAATTCATTGGCGATGTTCTGATGGCTAAGCCCGGCTCATATTTTTGAGTGTAGGTTATTAAGCTTTTCTTTTTCGTGGAAGCACCAGATTTAACTTCAATGGGATATATCTCATCATTGAGTTGCAAAACAAAATCCAATTCCGCCTGGCCTGAGCTCGTCCAATAAAATGCGCCATGACCTTGACGGGCTAATTCTTGTGCTACGTAATTTTCAATAAACGCGCCTCGAAATTCCTGAAAAATTTCATCTCCATAAATAATTGTCTTTGCAGATAGTCCTGACATAGCGCCCAACAAGCCGACATCAGCGAGATAAATTTTGAAAATAGCGTGGTTGATATAAGCGCTTAGTGGAAGCTTTGGCGTGGACGTATTGTAAACTTTGTGAATTAGCCCGGCCTCAACTAACCACTGTATGGCAACTTCAAATTCTTGCGCACGTGCACCTTGTCGCATGACAGAGTATATAAATTTTTTATTTTCTTTGGCCAGTTGGCTTGGAATGACATCCCATACCTGATTAATTTTCATTATCACACTGGTGGGGGCGTGTTTCGCGAAATCCAGACGATACGAATCGAGTATATTTTTTTGAATAGATCGGATTGAATTTATATTTTCATTTTCAATGTAGTCAAGTACGGCGGCGGGCATTCCGCCTGTATAAATATATTCCTTGAATAACTTCAATAATTTCTCATGCAAAATACCTGGCAGCGGTTCAATCTTCACAATCTTATCCATATACTGAATAAGATTTTCATCGCCTTTTGCTTGTAAAAATTCATCGAAACTGAATGGATGCAGATTTAAAAAATCAACTTTACCAACAGGGAATCCTTTACTGTTGGCGAGTGTCACACCCAAAAGAGAACCCGCGGCACAAATATGGTATTCATTAGCTGATTCATTAAAATATTTCAAACTGTTTAATGCAGCGGGACATTCCTGAATCTCATCAAAAATAATCAACGTTTTTTCTGGCATGATTTCCATGGACAATTCAATTGCCAGGATTTTTATAATGTCTAGGGGATTTAAGCTTCCCGAAAAAAGATCATGCAGTTGTGGCGAACTTTCAAAGTTGAAATAAGCAACATTGTTATATTCAAGCGAGCCAAATTCCTTGAGGATGTACGTTTTTCCTACTTGCCTTGCTCCTCTGAGAATGAGAGGTTTGCGAGATTTATCCCGCTTCCACTGTTGTAATTTGATTAGAATTTGTCGTTTCATGTAGTAATATTAGCATAATTTTCAATTATTCATTGATATAAATGTATTTATATATATTTATTCGTTTGTAAAAATGTAGTTATTTACATTTTATTGTTGATAAAAATGATGGATGATGACAGCCGTACTCACAACTTTAATGCACTTTATTTTCTTTTAGCGCATAGAATCTGCCCTCGAGTGCTTTAGTCGGGGTTGGGATCTATTAAAAATGAACGCCAGATCAAACATGTTAGACTCCGCAGTCACCGCATTATCATTTGACTCTCCATGCCCGTCCGCATTATTCCCATAGTTCCGCAAAATTCCGCAATCAATTTGCAGCACGCCGTTCCAATCGTTGCTAACGGCATTTTGCTCGACACCTTGCAACGTCCCTTGCGCGACTTACGTATTTCCGTCACCGATCGCTGTAATTTTCGTTGCGTGTATTGCATGCCACGTGAAGTTTTTGGTCAAAATTATCCCTATTTACCGCACAGCGCGTTACTTACTTTTGAAGAAATTAATCGCCTGGCCAATTTGCTTGTCGCACATGGCGTGACAAAAATTCGCTTAACTGGTGGCGAACCTTTGTTGCGAAAAAATTTGGACCGATTGGTTGCGATGCTGCGTCAAATCGATACGCCCGACGGAATTCCATTAGATCTGACGCTCACTACGAACGGTGCTTTATTAGCGCAAAAAGCGCAGCAATTGAAAGATGCCGGGTTGGATCGCGTCACGGTTTCTTTGGATGCATTGGATGACGCTGTCTTCAAGCAGATGAATGATGCGGATTTTTCAGTCGCGGAAGTGTTGCGTGGTTTAGATGTGGCGCACCAGGTTGGTTTGGGACCGATCAAAGTAAATATGGTGGTGAAAGCTGGCGTCAATGAAGGACAAATTATTCCGATGGCGCACCATTTTAAAAACTCGCCCTTCGTCTTGCGCTTCATTGAATATATGGATGTCGGGTCGTCAAATGGTTGGGCGATGAATGAAGTGATTTCTTCACGAGCTGTCACTGATCTGATTAGCCAGTCAGCGGATGACATGCAGCTTATCCCTGCTCAATCAAATTACAGCGGAGAAACAGCGCAGCGTTGGAAGTATCAAGATGGCGTTGGTGAAATTGGCGTTATTTCCAGCGTCACACAAGCTTTTTGCCATGATTGCACTCGTCTGCGGCTTTCTACCGAAGGCAAACTGTATACCTGTCTTTTTGCCAGCCATGGTTGCGATATGCGCGAATTGCTTCGTAGCCGTGCCGATGATGCGGCTATCTCAAGTGCGTTGGCTTACGTTTGGACGACGCGCGGGGACCGTTATTCTGAATTGCGTGGTCAGCAAGTCAGTTCGCAAAATAAGGTTGAAATGTCTTACATCGGGGGATAGCGCCCTGCCGTTCCTGCGGTTTCGGGCACGCTGCCATTAATTAGCTACAGGCAAATAGATTTGCTCAACAAGTAAGAGTAAATTAACCTGAGTTCGGGATAAGAAAAAACTCAATACTCTTCTAATCGTCATTCCCGCGTAGGCGGGAATCCAGTGGCACGGAGTGCCTTTTTGAGCGATGAGTAACTAACTGGTTGAGAAGATTGACCGCTGAAAGCGCTGACGCGCACTGGATTCCCGCCTACGCGGGAATGATGATAGTTGAGGGTCGATTCTTATCCCGAACTCAGGTTAAATTAATAACATGTTGACAAATAAGTTGGAGTGTGTTTTGCGTACCAATCCACATCGGGCAAGTTCAGTTAATGCCTCAGCTCACAATATAACCGGACTAATTTTAGCCGGTGGCTGTGCTCATCGCATGCATTTTTGCGATAAAGGCTTGCAAGAATTGGATGGAAAAAGTTTAGTCGCTCACGTTGTTAGCCGACTTACGCCACAAGTTTCTACACTGGTAATCAACGCGAACCGGCATCTTGATGAGTACGCGCTATTTGGCTTTGACGTTTGTTCCGATACCAACCTGGTAGCTGCTTCAGAACCTGGCTCCGAATTTAACTACCGAGGTCCGTTAGCTGGTTTGGAAGCAGGATTAATCCATTGCAAAACACCTTATTTACTGACCGTGCCGTGTGACTCTCCGTTTTTACCAACGAATTTAGCCGCACGTTTGCTCGCCGCACTACAACAGCAAGAAGCTGACATTGCCATTGCATGTACCGGTGAACTGAAACACCCACGCGCGCAACCGGTGTTTTGCTTGCTTAAAAAGACCTTGCTTGAACAACTTCAACAATATCTGGCCAGTGGCGGTCGAAAAATGGATGGTTGGTATGGCCAATTATCTGTGGCAAGAGTGTATTTCCGGGACGAGGCTGAATTTAAAAATATCAATACGCTGGAAGAATTGCAGGCATGTTCGAAGGTGAAAAAACCAGATTAATTCGAAACATTGTCTACACGAGAATGGTGGACACAATTCTTAATATATGTCCCGGTTTGTCGATGACCGCGTGGGCACAACAGCGTGCCCACCCTACAAAAAATTGTTACGCCTTCGCCAAATCAAACGGTAACTTACGCAAGCGCTTACCGGTAATCTTGAAAAGCGCATTCGCAAAAGCCGGCGCTAACGGCGGCAAACCTGGTTCTCCCATTCCAGTTGGCGCATCAGCAGAAGGGACGATGGCCACTGAAACTACAGGCATATCCGTTATTCTAGCTACCGGGTAATCGTTGAAATTACTCTGTTCCACAACGCTGTCTTTTAAGGTAATTGCCGCGCCTGGCAAGGTTGTGCCCAATGCCATTAACGCTGCACCCTGTACTTGCGCTTCTATCGTGAGTGGATTAACTGCCTGATTGCAATGCACGCCAGCCCACACTTTATGCAACTTAGGTACGCCGTTCGTCACCGAAGCTTCCACGACATAGGCGACAACTGAATTGAATGATTCATGCAACGCCAGGCCGAATGCATGTCCTTTAGCTAGCTTACCTTTACCGTAACCAGAAATATGAACAGCCAATTCCAGTGCCGCAAGATGACGTGGATGATCTTCTCCTAACAAGGTTTTTCGATAAGCTAGCGGATCTTTTTCGTTTAAATGTGCCGCTTCGTCAATCAACGTTTCCACTACAAAAGCAGTGTGGGTGTGACCAACTGAGCGCCACCACATTACCGGCACATTTTCCTGCGCATTATGAACGGATATTTTCATGGGAACATGATAAGTTCCACTTAATCCCTCAATCATGGTTGGATCTACACCGTCTTTTATCGCCGTTTTTTCACGTGGTGTGCCAGACAGAATCGACTGACCGACAACCATGTGATCCCACGCCACTATATTGCCTTGCTGATCAAATCCAAGTTCTGCACGATGCACATGAGAAGGACGATAGTAACCACCTTTAATATCATCTTCACGACTCCAAATCACTTTGATGGGTTCAACATTACCAAGCGCCTGATACGCTTTAGCGAGGTTCACCGCTTCCACAATGTAATCCGAAGTTGGCACACCGCGTCGGCCAAATCCACCCCCTGCGATCATCGTGTTTAACGTGACTTGTTCTGGCTTTAAACCAGCAGTGCGCGCAATCGCGGCATGAGCCACCGTTTGAACTTGCGTGCCAGCCCACACCACGCAGGTGGATTTGGTGAGAGCAACTACGCAATTTAATGGTTCCATCGGTGCGTGCGCTAAATACGGAAATTCATATTCCGCTATTATTTTTTTATCCGCAGTAGCCAGAGCTGAAACATCAGCCGCTTTAGCAACGATGCCTGGAGTTTTGGCTAATTCTTTATATGACTCGACTTGTTTATCGGTAGTTACGGCAGGAAAATCGCTACTGTTCCATTTCACCACCAATGCATCTCGCCCTTGTTTAGCAGGCCAATAACCATCCGCGATAACTGCAATACCTGAGCCACCCCGATCCGTTTTTACTTCCAGAACATGATGCACACCTTTAATCGCCAAGGATTTCTTAGCATCAAAACTCGCCACTGTTCCACCAAAAACAGGCGCTCTGGCGACGACCGCTACTTTCATCTTGGGTAATTTAAAGTCGATACCGAATTGCTGTGCACCGGTTGATTTAGCCCGGCTGTCAATACGCCGGGTCGGTTTGCCGATCAGGGTAAATTGTTTAGGGTCTTTGAGGATGACTTGTACGGGTAACTCTTGCTGCATCGCCGCTTCTGCTAAAGATCCAAAACTTGCTTTGTGACCGGATGGCCCGATCACTATGCCTTTATTGGTACTGCATTGATCAGTAGCGGCTTTCCATTCCCTGGCAGCGGCGGCAATTAGCATCGCTCGCGCGGCAGCGCCAATTTGCCGATATTGGATGTAAGAATTTTTTATGGAAAAAGATCCACCCGTCATTTGCACTCCCAAAACTGGATCTTTAAATATGTCGTCCGCCGATGCTAATACAGTGCGCATTGCTAACCAATCCGCATCCAGTTCTTCGGCGATTAACATCGCTAAACTCGTTGTGATACCTTGTCCAAACTCCAATCTGTTAATCGAAACAGTAATGGTGTTGTCAGGAGCGATGCGTAAAAACGCATTGGGCGCATATTTTTTTTGTTCTTTTTCTGCATGGGCAAATTTAGTTGTGCCGGGGACAAAAAATCCAATCACCAAACCACTTCCGGCTGCACTTGTGGCCTTTAAAAATCCGCGTCGGGAAATACCACTTTGTTCACTTTGTTCAGTTTGTTCAGTTTGTTCAGTTTGTTCAGTTTGTTCAGTTTGTTCAGTTTGTTCAGTTTGCTCAACCTCACTACGCTGATCATTCATCGATTCGACATGCATAACAACTCCTTTTGAATTAGTTAAGCCAAACTGCCAGCAGCATCTTTAATCGCAGCGCGTATTCGCTGATATGTTCCACAACGACAAATATTGCCGCTCATGGCTGAATCGATATCTGTATCGGTAAGTTTTTTATTGGTTCTCAATAACGCGACGGCACTCATTACTTGTCCGCTTTGGCAATACCCGCATTGCGGCACATCGTGCTTAACCCACGCATCTTGTACCGCTTTACCAATGACATCGGATTCCATTGCTTCGATCGTGGTGATTTTTTTTCCATCAACAGCTGAAATCGGGGTAACACATGAACGAATTGCCTGTCCATCCAGATGCACAGTACAGGCACCGCACAACGCTGCACCACAACCAAATTTGGTGCCTGTCATATTCAATGTGTCACGTAACGCCCACAAAATTGGCGTAGATGGATCAAGGTCTAACTGTTTGTCCTGACCATTTATAGTCAATGTGATCATGTGAGATTCCTTTTGTTGTGAATGTTTATTTTGTGTGTGCCACTCTGCTCGTCTAAATCAGATAAAAAACACGTTCAAAGTTACTGTAATTTACAAAAGCAAGTAAACTACCCGACCTTTACTTCACCGTCATTAACTATCTCGTTATGCATAAATCACTCCTGCTTTTCATCTTACTTGCCACGCCCCTTTGCTACGCCGCTAAAAAGGCGCCAACAAACGATTCCGTTATTACTGTCTACACCGCTGGCGATATTGCCGATTGCAGCTCTAAAAAATTGGCGGCGCACTCCGCAGCAACGGCTGAAATAATCAACGCAGGAATTGCACAAAATCCAAAAGCAATCGTGCTTACTTTAGGTGACCATACTTATCCGGTGGGAACGCGCGCCGAATTTCAACACTGTTACGACCCAACGTGGGGACAATTTAAAAATCGTACCCATCCGGTCCCGGGTAATCATGAATATTACATTCCCAGTGCTTACCCGTATTTTGAGTATTTTGGCGAAGCGGCCGGTTCCCAGCAACAACCGTATTACAGTTTCAACAAAGGTAGCTGGCACATCATTGCATTGGACAGTAATTTAAAAAAAGAACAGTTACAAGCGCAATTAGACTGGCTGTCAGAAGACCTGAAAAACAATCGCTCGTCATGCACTTTAGCGTACTGGCATCACCCTATGTACAGCTCGGGATTACATGGCAACAATTCAATAATGAAACCGGCCTGGGAAATATTGATGGTGGCGAAAGCAGATTTAGTTTTATCCGGTCATGATCATTTTTATGAACGCTTTGCTGTGCAAAATAGTCAGGGCGAAAAAGATGAAACAGGAATACGGGAAATTATCGTCGGCACAGGCGGCGCTAAATTAATGCCCGCTTTGTGGCAAAGAAAAAATAGCGAGGTTTTAAATACGAAAGTGCATGGTGTCTTGAAATTAGCATTAAAAAAACAAAGCTATGAATGGCAGTTTTTACCTGTGGAAGGGAGTACTTTTACCGATGAAGGAAACACAAATTGTCACCGCAAATAAAGTTTGTGAGATGACAAATATGTCGACATTCCTCTCAGAGGTAAGTTATGCATATTCAAAGGTACATTAAGCGCACTGGCATTCGTTGCCTGGGTTATCACCATAAGCTCTTGTGCGCAACAAGATCCTTCTGCAATAAAGGCAATCGTAACGAACAGCATGTCAATTGGTTTACCCGAAACGATAACGCAGGAATTTTTTGACATTGTTGAATACGGAAAATTGCAACGCGATTGGTACACAGAAATTTTCAGTTTATTTAAGAAAATGAATTCTGCTCAAGGTCAACTCGACGGCACAAAACCAACATCGCCGCCCATTCCGGCACTTCCGGATAATGATTATGTGGCCTTGGTTCATTCACCAAAACACCTTAGGAAGACAGATATCAGAGAGCAGTAAAATTTTCGCACCTTCGGCTCGCATTTATTTACTGGTACCTGACATCTGCCCTTTGACTTCTGGACGAGGCATCCGTTTAAAAATTTCACCATAAGCTCCGGGATATTGTTGTGCGTAACCTTCCCACAGTTTATAAATTTTAGAGTAAGCACCTCCATTCAAACGATGAATTGCTACCAGTACTTGCAATGCCTCAGTCGGTCTTTGATTAGCTGCATAAGCCAATGCTAACCGCCCCAACACAGGAGTAAATGCAAATCGCATCGCAACACGCTCCATAAAGTGGATATCCTCTACCGGCATGCCATGTTCGACCTGGATTTTTGCGATCCGGAAATAATCATAAAACTGCGGGAACAAGGTCAGTTCGGGTTTTTCTGTGCTCCCTATTCCTTCTTTTTCTCCCGCCTGCTGCCACGCTAGCGCCACAAAACCATTCACTACCCGGCTGTAATCCCACGTAATAGCTGAAATCAGTAACACACTTGAAATAAGAAAAGAGGCAACCCAACCTTTGGCAATCTTCGCGTCCCGGCTACCCAATTGCTGAACACTTAATACCCCAACCATCACGCCAAATGGAATTAACATATACGCAAACCACAGCGGAAACTCCACCAAACTATGTAGCATCATCGCCAGCAACACCATGCTCATATAACGTACTGGTAAATTTTTCCAACGGCAAAAACAGCAATGGTAAAACCAATATAAAGAGGCCGAAAAAATCAGAATAGTGGCAGGCCATCCAATTTCAGAGGCAAGATCCAACACGATGTTGTGCGCATAATCGCTATATTCCGTTGGTGGAAACAGGGAAGATAAAATCGCTTGCTGTGCTCCAAACTGGAACCAGCCAGAACCAAACCAGGGATGCAATAAACTGATAGTCCAGGCTTGTTCCCATAACACCAGACGCACCGACATTTGTCCCGCACGTTGTTCAGCGCTTTCCATAATGATGAGACCAAGCTGCTTCATCAAATCAGGTGTGAAGATCATCAGTGCAATATAAAAAAGTAATAAGCCAATTAAAACAGGCTTAGCGACTTTAGGACTATCAGGTGGTTGATGCCAACACAGCACCACAAGCACCGGTAAAATTACCCAACAAATTCGTGACTGGGTTAATGCCAAACCGATCAATAAAAATACAGCAAAGACCAAACCAAGATTTGCTTTGATCTGCCGCATCACATAGAGATACCAACACGAAGCAACTGAAAAACACATTAACAACGACAATAAGTTGGGCTGCCCAAGATTGCCAAAAGGACGTGGAGGTCGATCATTTGGTAAGGGCATCACATACGGATACCAATTTAAATTGTTTAATTGCACGAATTGGAAAAAAACCGAAATCAAACCAGCAGCGATAAAAATACCAGCCAATGTAAAACCCGCTCTTTTTAAACCATCCGGATGCACAGTCAGGGTAGCGCCAAAGATAATCGCGATCGCAAAACTAATTAAATACAAGATAGGGAAAACACTATCGATTGGATATAACAGGAGCCCATTCCCGGTTTGCAGCCCGATGATCACAATTAAGAACAGCGGCAAAATGAGGGCAGCTGGAATACGTATTACCGTTTGCTGTTGAAATCCCATCCAGCAAAGCGCAAAAATGACGCCATAAATCGCAAATGCATCATTGTAATAAGAGCGGTACGGATGGTAATGAAAGGGAATGATGTAGCTGGCAAATAAAAAAAACGCAAAAATCGATAGAGGAATTGTGAAACTTTTGTAATTCGACATAAGAGAATTATTCTTTAAAAGAAACGCCTTGCTGACGCTGGAGGCAGCCTGAAACCTGGAGATGGCCGTTGACTGCGTTAAATAATCTCGATTATCTGCGCAGTTTTCGCATCAATCACAACGACCAGTGGTGTGGGCTTATTGACCATAGATAGAAATAAAACCGGCTGCGTATGTTGATTTTTTTCTTCATAAGCGATGACACGCTTTTTCGTATCCTGATCTACTTTTAATTCCTGGCTCGTTTTTCCTGCTAACACTACTTGTTGCTGCATCTGGCTGTACGGCACAAAATACTGAGGCAAATTTTGTATTCCCATTCCTCCAAGAGCACTTAGCGCAATATCATTTCTTATATTGATGTCATCAGGCTCTTTCGTACCTGCCGCAATCGGGCCTGACAGAGGCGATTGTTTAAATTGCGGATCTTTAACCAGCTTCAAACTATCTTCATCAATTTCATTGGCTCTGACCAGATAAAAATGGTTATCCACAAATGCAAAATAAGCGGGACGTGCTGAAAACATTATCCAACAACCATATGCCATAAATCCCAGTTGGCATAACAAGATAATGAATACATCCATTTTGATGTATTTTTTCTTAGCATCAAAAATCAGCAACAAAATAAACGGGCCAATTACCAAATCTACACAAGCGATCAGCCGCAACAAATCAAAGCCAGCCGCCAAGGTAAATAATTTACCCGGGTACCAAAGCTGCTGAATTAGCAAAAAAATTAAACTAAGTACAAAAATGCTACTCAGCAAATGTAGTGCAAATGCTTTATATCTTGTCATTTATCACTCATCGTTGTTAAGTCATTTTGATAATAAAAAAGCACGGTACATACCGTGCTTTTTTTTAATTCCAAACCAAAATTAGCAGTACGCGGCAGTTACACAGCTTCCGCTTTTAGTCCAGGTAACCAGAGCTGAACTGGTTGTTGAGCCAAGAGCTGGTGTCAGGATATAGTCCGGAGCGCCTGGAATACTGGCAGTTGCCTTGGCAGTGATAACGCCGGTTGCAGCAACAGCGACTGAAGCAACATAACCAGAAGCTGTACTAATAGCAGGAGGAACCTCACCTGTTGTATTGCCATTACCGCAGTCTGATAAAGCGACTGTATTTGCAGCACATAGTTCAACTGCCAATTTAAATGGAGAAGTAGCAGTGACAACCTCAGAAAACTTTGCTTTGTTTGTATATGTTTGGTACTGAGGAACTGCAATCGCAGCCAAAATACCGATGATGGCAATAACGATCATCAATTCGATTAATGTAAAACCCTTTTGTAGTTTTATCGTGTTCATCTGGTTTCTCCGGTTATGTAGAAAAATTTCTACGTATTAGTCTTAAGCAATTAGCGTGCCAGGTGATTAAATTATTTCCTGATCTGAGGTTTCCGTCGGGGAGAAACAAGATGCTCTGTTTTAAGTTGCCAGGCAGATCGTCTATCCCGCGATTGTCACTTCACAAAAAGAAGCAACGTAGTCCAGTGTTGTTGGTGTCAAAGCGTTATATACATATTGCCTGATCGTTAACGTTCGCCGGCTTTGTCATGATGCGATAGCGGCCTGATAAAAATTCGGGCTTACATCTTCCCTGATAAATTCATGCCAGCAATCTGGTTTGTCGTTTACCTACAAATTTTGTCACATCAACCTGAAACCAGACTGAAACTCAAAGTTGGAACGGTCTGATGGGAAATCCGGGTTTTATAAAAAAACAAAAAAGGGAAGCATTCGCCTCCCTTTTTTTTGCGTCAAATACATCTGAATTTACAGCATAGCTTTCAATAATCGTGCCATTTCTGATGGATTTTTAGTTGCTTTGATTCCGCATTCAGCCATGATTTCTAACTTAGCCTGCGCAGTATCCGCACCACCGGAAATTAACGCGCCTGCATGACCCATGCGTTTACCCGGCGGGGCTGTTACTCCGGCGATAAAACACACTACTGGTTTTTTCATATTGTCGCGAATCCAATAAGCAGCATTAGCCTCGTCTGGTCCACCGATTTCACCTATCATAATCACGGCATCAGTTTCCGGGTCATCGTTAAACGCTTTCATAATATCGATATGCTTCAAACCATTAATTGGGTCGCCGCCAATTCCAACAGCGGTCGATTGGCCTAAACCCAGCGCAGTTAATTGAGCAACGGCTTCATAAGTTAAGGTCCCTGAACGCGACACCACACCAATACGGCCTTTGCGATGAATGTGCCCAGGCATAATGCCGATTTTAATTTCATCCGGTGTAATCAAACCTGGACAGTTTGGCCCTAACAACAATGTTTTGCTTCCCGCTTTAGCCATCCGATCTTTTAACATCATCATGTCGCGTACCGGAATGCCTTCGGTAATACAAATGACTAAATCCAGGTCGGCTTCTACTGCTTCCCAAATCGCGGCGGCGGCTCCTGCTGGCGGCACATAAATGACAGAAACTGTTGCACCCGTAGCCGCTTTAGCTGCACTGACGTTAGCAAAAATAGGAATACCTTCAAAATCTTCGCCTGCTTTTTTTGGATTCACTCCAGCCACAAAACAATTTTTTCCATTGGCATATTCACGACAACCGCGTGTGTGAAATTGACCCGTTTTACCGGTAATTCCTTGCGTGATTACCTTGGTATCTTTATTAATTAAGATTGACATTGTGCTTCCTTATTATTTAGTGACTATGTGCGCAGCGGCGGCCGCAACCACTTTTTGAGCGGCCTCTTCCATCGTGTCTGCAGAAATAATGGGCAAACCAGAATCAGCCAACATTTTCTTACCGATGTCTTCGTTTGTACCTTTCATGCGAACCACTAAAGGAACGTTCAATGACACCGCTTTAGAAGCAGTAATCACACCTTCAGCAATAACATCACAACGCATAATTCCACCAAAAATGTTAACCAAAATTGCTTTCAATCCTGGATTTCTTAGCATGAGCTTAAAAGCTTCCGTTACTTTTTCTGCAGTGGCACCGCCGCCAACATCCAAAAAGTTAGCTGGCTCGCCACCAAATAATTTAATGGTATCCATGGTTGCCATCGCCAAACCAGCACCATTGACTAAGCAGCCGATATCTCCGTCCAAAGAGATATAAGCGAGATCAAATTTTGATGCTTCGATTTCTGCCGGATCTTCTTCATCTAAATCACGATAGGCAACGATTTTCGGCTGACGGAACAAGGCATTATCATCAAAGTTGAATTTAGCATCCAGGGCAATAATTTTGCCGGTGCCAGTCACGATCAATGGATTGATTTCGGCCAGAGATGCATCCGTTTCCATGAAAGCGGTATACAACCCTTTTAACTGAACACGCGCGTCGGCAACAGATGCTTCCGGGACGCCGATTTTGCGAGAAATATCATCCGCTTCCGCGTCTTGTAACCCGGCTGTGGGATCAATCGCAATCTGATAAATTTTTTCAGGATGACTGGCGGCAACTTCCTCAATATCCATACCGCCTTCGGAAGATGCCATTAACACTACGCGCTGACTGATACGGTCTGTCACCATACTGACGTAGAGTTCCTTTTTAATATCAGCGCCTTCTTCCACTAACAAGCGGCGCACTTTTTGACCTTCAGGGCCGGTTTGATGCGTGATCAATTGCATACCCAGAATGGCGTTGGCATATTCTTTCACTTGTCCCATTGTCTTTGCTACTTTCACGCCACCGCCTTTACCGCGACCGCCGGCGTGAATTTGTGCTTTCACTACCCACACTGAACCACCTAACGCTTCAGCTGCGTCGATAGCTTCAACAACAGTCATGCACGGGATTCCGCGCGGCACTGTCACGCCGAACTCACGAAGAATTTCTTTAGCCTGATACTCATGGATTTTCATGCAATTTTCCTTTAAATACTTTTAAAAAAAATAGGACTCGATAAACACTTTCCGGCAGGGATTATAAACACTTAATCCATCCTATCCTCTCCCTCCTTCTCTATTTTTCCACGTAAAGCAATTCGTATAGCGTTAAATGAAAATCCACGTTGAGCTAAAAATCGAATTTGCCTGGCACGCTGTTCAGGCGTAATGGCTTCTTCCGCGCCAACTTGATAAGCAAACTTTTTTTGCCAGACCTGACATGCTCGCGCCACTTCAGATTCAGCAAGTACTGCTTTGCTTTGAGCTAATAATTGAGAATTTAAACCGTGGGTTTTTAGTTCCGCCAGAATTCGGCTATTGCCATAATTTTCTGCGCGTCTGCGTACCAGGCTTTCAGAAAATCGTTCGGTGGATAAAAATTTGGCCTTTTCTAAAAAATCCAGTAACGCTTCTACATCGTCTTCCTCTTGCGCGTAACGTGCCAGCTTGCGCCCAAGCTCAAGCCGGCTATGTTCACGCAGAGAAAGATAATGTAAAGCCCTATTCTTTAGGCTGAGCTTTTGCTGTTTTTGGAGCATTTGGCGAGTTCGCTGAACTGTCATCCGAATCCATTGCCACGCCCATTGCGTCCGAAGCCGCGGCTGCCGCCAACTTGGCTGCTGCAGCTTTACTTACCTTGGGTTCCACAATAGCCGGTAACACTGGCACACCTAAATGCTGGCGTACTTTATTTTCAATTTCACGCGCCAGGGCTGGGCGTTCTTTTAAATAGTTACGGGCATTATCTTTACCCTGACCAATGCGCTCGCCGTTATAGCTATACCAGGCGCCTGCTTTTTCAACGATTTTGGCATCGGAACCTAAATCAAGGATTTCACCTTCACGGGAAGTTCCTTCGCCATACATAATGTCAAAGTGTGCTTCTTTGAATGGAGGCGCCACTTTGTTTTTGACGACTTTAACTTTGGTTTCATTACCGATGACTTCATCGCCCGATTTAATTCCACCAGTGCGGCGAATATCTAAACGTACTGAAGCATAAAACTTCAGTGCATTACCACCGGTTGTGGTTTCAGGATTACCAAACATCACACCAATTTTCATGCGAATTTGGTTGATGAAAATCACTAATGTATTTGTACGATTAATGCTGCCGGTCAGTTTGCGCAATGCTTGCGACATTAAACGGGCTTGCAGACCTGGTAAAGACGCGCCCATGTCGCCTTCTATTTCTGACTTTGGCGTTAATGCAGCAACCGAGTCAATCACAATCAGATCAACACTGCCCGAACGTACTAATGCGTCGGTAATTTCTAAGGCTTGTTCGCCGGTGTCTGGTTGGGAAATAAGGAGATCCGATAAGACCACATTTAATTTTTGTGCGTAACCGACATCTAATGCATGTTCTGCATCAATGAATGCGCAAGTACCACCTATTTTTTGCATTTCAGCGATGGCTTGCAATGCTAATGTGGTTTTTCCTGATGATTCCGGACCGTAAATTTCAATAACGCGTCCGCGTGGCAAGCCGCCAACACCTAGCGCAATGTCTAGCCCCAGCGAACCTGTTGATACAACGGAGACCTCTTCAACAACTTCACCGTCAGCCATGCGCATGACGGAACCTTTACCGAATTGTTTTTCAATCTGAGCTAGTGCCGCTGCTAATGCTTTGGCTTTTTCTGCATTGGGAGGTGTTTTTTTATCGTCCATGATGTCTTTCAGGAAGTAACTCGGTGAGAAATAAGTGAGTAAATAAGTGGCATTCGTAGAATTTAATTCGGGTGTGAAAAAATAAATTTTTCAACAGTGCGTATTCTACTGCAATTTTTAACTACTGTATAAAAAAACAGTTAAAAACTCCAAATTACTCAAAATTGTTGTGCGGACACCTAAAACATCACGGTTTTTCAAAAACACTCAGGCCGGGATGTAATCCCAGCCTGAGCATGTGCTACGTCAAAATAAACAACAATACCAAATGTATTCAAATTGCCAGATTCTGGATTTGATGCTGGGATGCATCCCAGCCTGCTGTTAAGTGAGCACCAATCTGGTTACGGCAAAAATATGCGGCTATCATCAAACATCAATTTCTTTTTTGCGTTGCTTTCGTCTTTTTTTTCAGCGAATCTGGTTATTGCTATATCCGCGGAAGTATAGAGATACCTGGCATCAGTCACACTGGAAAAGCGTTTATCTAACGGATTGATCTCCGTTGAATTCACGCACTCACCTTTTACCTGATCTTCGTCTACTTCTCCATTTCGAAAAGCAGCTATCAGTTCTGTTTTTTTTACGAGCCCAAATTCATAGGTAAATGGTCCCACGTGTCATTTTTTTTCATACTCAGATTGATTTGGGTTAAAGGCATAGCGCACATAAAGTGGACCATGTTTGCGTACCAACGCTTTAATCGAGTCTTCCCAACGTAAGTGACGTCCGTTTTCACCCGCCGTTCCGTTAGTAAAATTTTCTATCGCATTCGGCTCCTCACCATCGAGTCCACCCATAGAGTGCGCGATATTATGCATGATATGGCACTCGACTCCCTCCACGTCCACACCAGCCGCACTTAATGCGTCTGCTGCACGCATCCCCATCACTGAACGTTGATTTGTTGGCCAGTGTTTACGTACTCCATAAAAGTCATCCAACAATTTTGTGTCAAGAATGACGAATCCTTCAAGTCGGGCTCTCGGAGTAAAAGTTGGCTCGATGTCAGTCAGGGCGTTTGTTTCATCGAAATTACAGAGATCAGGTTCGGTAGCGTTCGCTGTGTAGGTATGTATCAATTGTGATTTGATGGAGCGCACTAATATATCGCCATCACGTGTCTGGGCTTTAGTTGGCGATCCATATTCATTGAATATAGGTTTCAGTGGCGAACCAAACTCCTCTTTTAAGCGTCCCTTTGTTATAGGAGAAGACATTATGCCGGGCACATACCCATCCTTCCTGCCTGTGTTCCGGCTCAACAACCCAGACGGACGAAAGCCAGAACCTTTTTTATCGCATGAGTTAGCGTGGTTCTTTTTCGGACCTTCTGAACAACGACGAGGTTTTCCTCCGCGCTCCGACGCGTTTCTGACAGTTTTTGGAGTTTTGGTTGAAACAGGCTGAGATTTTTTTAAAGATGAAACGGAATCAGTATCCTGATGGCGAGAATATTTTGTCTTTATTGACGAAACCTCATCATCAATTTTCGAACGTTTTAATGATTTAGTCTGATCAGTTTCTTTTAAAGATGAAACCGAACTGTCATTTTCAAGACGATGAGATTTTGTCTTTGCTGGTGAATCCGTGCTATCAGTTCTCGAACGTTTTAATAAATCAGATTGGTGATTTTCTTTTAAAAATGCAACAGGATGGCCAGTTGAGGAACGAGGACGCAGTGTCATCGGTGACAAATTGACGACTGCCTTTCCCGGACGATTTAATAAATCACGCTGACGATATATATCTAAAGATGAAGCAGGATGGCTATTCTGAGGGAAAGAATCTGTTGGCGGCGAAATAATCGCATCATCTCCCGCAGCCGGCGGTGATATCAATAAACCATAAGGATTGGACGGGACTGTTACGCCACAATCGAAGTAGGAGGAGGACAACTTATCTCTGACATTTTCTTTATTCGAATCAGTAATATCAGCGTGGTACGGGTCACGCATACTAACTTGCCCATTGTTGAAATAGGGATAGACATTTTCTTTATTAAAATCAGGTCTGTCGGCTTGTTTTGAGTCACGCTTAGAAGCTTGCTTACTGTGGGAGTTTGCTAACGGACGAACAAAGAGAGAATGCTTAGTAGACTGCACGAGGAAAATCCATCAAAAAAAAAGCCGAATCATCCCATTTAGAAAATTTGTTGGCTATACGTGTTATTACGTAGTCAAGGTAAAATTGAATTGCTATTAGAAAATAAAACCGGCTCAATCAACGATCACGATAGTAATAACAAGCACCGCACAATCCCAATCCAACCACATACATCATCCACGTAGACGGCACCACATATGGATACAACATCAGTGCGACACCCAGCCATTTAACGTACTTACGCGATTTTTTTTTGCCGTAGCGCCAGGCGCAATATCCGATAATGCCAAATAAAATGGCGCCAAATATATACGCTGGTGCCGGCAAAGTAATTCCTAATGCCTGTAGTTGCTGCAGTATGTCGATAGTATCCATGTGTGTCCTGATTTTTATCAGATTTCTTTAAATCGCAGCGAACAGGTGCCAATTGGGGAATGGACATGCCGCAACAACGAGAGTGCAAGTTGTACACCAGGATTGCCAGGGAACACCCTCCCCCCGCTTACGTCCCCGCAACAAGTTTGAAAAGAAGTCTGTCGACTAAAAACAAAAAGGTTGGACACCTTTCAGTACCCAACCAATTTGCTATTCAAGATCAAATTTTAAGTTATTTTTTTATTGCTACAGAATCCAATTCACAACCTTGCCCATCCATTGGTTTACGCAAATAAACCATATAAATCAATGTTAAGCCAATGACAACGGCTGAACCTACATAAAGCGCAATACGTGTTTCTTCAAACCACGCAAGCAAAGTAACCACGCATGCTAAAAAGGCTAAGGCCAGGTAAGAACTCAACGGCCACAACCACATACGATAGCTCAGTTTTTCTACCTGATCGGGAGTTAAACTACGACGAAATTTAATTTGAGCCAGCAGAATCATGACCCACGTCCAAACACCGGCAAAAGTAGCTACTGAAGCCACAATCTCAAACACTTTTTCCGGCATCAGATAATTAAGCAATACACCCAGCAACAAAACAAGCATCGTCGACAACAAAGCGACATGAGGTACTCCACTTTTAGAAACTTTAGCAAACTGTTTAGAAACATGGCCTTTTTGCGCCAGACTAAATAGCATTCTGCCTGTACTAAAAATCCCACTATTACAGGAAGACAGTGCGGCAGTAATAACAACAAAGTTGATAATCCCTGCCGCTGTTTTAATCCCTAAACGCTCAAAGGTCATCACAAACGGACTACCTTGCGTACCAATTTGATTCCATGGATAAATCGATAAAATGATAAATAAAGCGCCAACGTAAAAAAGCAGAATACGCCAGAATACCGAGTTCGTTGCGCTCGGAATCGTTTTTGCCGGATTTTTTGCTTCACCCGCCGTTAAACCGATCATTTCAACACCGAGGTAAGCAAAAATAACCATCTGCAAAGACATCAACACGCCTTCAATACCGTTTGGCATAAACCCGCCGTTGCTCCATAAATTGGAAATTCCAAGAGCAACGCCACCATTACCAAATCCAAAGGCGATAATACCGAAACCACATAAAATCAATGCGATGATGGTGACGATTTTAATCAGTGCAAACCAAAATTCAAATTCGCCAAATACTTTTACGGCAATCAGGTTAACACTGCCCATACTTGCTAAGGCCGCCAAAGCCCAAATCCAGCGTGGCATATCAGGAAACCAATAACCCATGTAGATCGCAACGGCTGTAATTTCAGCAGTACATGCAACAATCCAAAGAAACCAATACATCCAACCAGTTAAATAGCCAGCCAACGGGCCTATATAATCATGCGCATAACGACTAAATGATCCGGCAACAGGCGTGTGAACCGCCATTTCCCCCAAAGCTCTCATGATAACAAGTATGACTAAACCACCTAAAAGGTAAGACAGCATAATTGCAGGCCCCGCCATTTCAATGGCTCTGGCAGAACCCAAAAAGAGTCCAACTCCAATACAGGCACCTAACGCCATCATGCGTATATGGCGCTCACTTAGATCTCGTTTGAGCGCGCCTGTCTGGCTGGATAATTCTTCTTTATGCATTGTTGTCTCCTTTTATTACTAATCGCTGAATTACGATAAGATTGTTAAAAACAGGTACAGATATTGAATAACATATATAAATCCCAAATGACCGGTTATTATATAGTTAATTTAACAATATAAAACTCACAAGTAGAAATTAAATTTCACAAAAAGATGCTAACGGTTTCAAGAAAATGGATGGCGCAACACGATAGTTTCTTCACGATCCGGGCCTGTAGAAACCATATCAATAGGTACACCAACTAATTCTTCAATGCGTTTAATATATTTGCGTGCATTCACGGGCAGTTCTTCCATGCTTTTTGCCCCAACAGTACTCTCGCTCCACCCTGAAATAGTTTCGTAAATAGGAACACATCGTGATGCTTCTTCAGCACCGCAAGGGAAAATGTTGACTAATTTACCGTCAACCATATAACCAGTACAAATCTGTAAAGTTTCAATACCGTCCAACACATCTAACTTGGTTAAACACATTCCTGACACACCATTGATTTGAACTGAACGTTTTAACAACGCAGCATCAAACCATCCACAACGGCGAGCACGGCCAGTAACAGTACCAAATTCACATCCAATTGTAGATAGGTGTTTTCCCGTACCATGTTCAGTAGTTAACTCCGATGGAAACGGACCCGAACCGACGCGGGTTGTGTAAGCTTTAGTTATACCTAAAATGTAATGCAACATGCCAGGCCCGACGCCTGCGCCTGCAGATGCACTACCTGCCACGCAATTACTGGAAGTCACGAATGGATAAGTACCATGATCAACGTCTAACAAACTGCCTTGAGCTCCTTCGAATAACAAACTTGCGCCGTTTCTATGTGCTGCATAAAGTGCACTCGAAACATCCGCAACCATCGGCTTAATGCGTGGCACCTGAGCTAATGTGTCATCTAAGGTTTTTTGGAAATCAATTGCGGATGAGTGCAAGTATTGAGTTAAAACAAAATTATGGAAATCCAGATTTTCGCGTAATTTTTCAGCAAACCGTTCTGGATTTAGCAGATCAGCTACACGAATAGCACGGCGAGCCACTTTATCCTCATAAGCTGGCCCGATCCCTTTTCCGGTGGTACCAATTTTTGCCTGACCGCGCGCGATTTCACGGGCTGAATCAAGGGCTGTGTGATAAGGCAAAATAACAGGACAAGCTTCAGAAATTTTAAGTCGCGATTCAACTTCAACACCATTTGTCTGCAACTTATCAATTTCACGCAACAGATCCGGCACCGATAAGACGACACCATTGCCGATATAACAGGCAACACCGGCACGCATAATCCCTGACGGTATTAATTGCAACGCCGTTTTTTGACCACCAATCACTAACGTGTGCCCAGCATTATGCCCACCCTGAAAACGCACAACTCCTTGTGCGTGATCCGTGAGCCAGTCAACGATTTTTCCTTTGCCTTCGTCTCCCCATTGTGTACCTATGACGACGACATTTTTTTTGCTATTTAGTTGTGACATTGCTTAACCTGATCTTTCTAAACTTTCAAATCTTTAAGAGTCCAATTTCCATTTTCAATTACAAGCTCACGATTGCAATCGAATTCAGTCGTGTTATTTTTGTGTCCTGGTAAACGTTGGATCACAATTTCACCCTGCACACGCAGTTCTGCAATTTTTTTACGAAGTCCGGCTTCTATTCCCCAGGGGGCCATAATGGCGTGTTGGCGTTTTGCTGTTGGCATCAGGCGCGCTAACTCACGTAAATCGAGGGAAAAGCCAGTCGCTGGTCTTGCTCTTCCAAATGATTCGCCTACATGATCATAACGCCCACCACGTGCCACGGCATTTGGCAAGCCTGGTACATAAGCGGCAAATGTTACACCGCTATGATAATGAAGCCCACGCAGGTCAGCTAAGTCTATAGTAACTTCTACTCCGGCATTGACTGGCATCTGAGTCACTAAGAATGCCAGTTCATTTAAGGCTGTTTCAATTTCGGGCAGTTTAGGCAAAATTTGACGAGCCTGATCTATCACTTTTACATCACCATACAAATCAGGCAAGACCAGTAATACTGCACGTGTTTGCTGTTGGAATGCTGCAGAAATTTCTTTTAGCCCTGGAATATCTTTAGCCTCTAACAAAGAATACAAACTTAACTCGTTTTGTCTGGCGAGGGGGTCTTGCGCCAAAATTGCGCGCAATATACCAACATGGCATAAATCAAGACGAACTTTTGTAATACCAGCTAATGACATAGAAGCCAATAACAATTCCTGAATTTCAATATCAGCTTCCAAACCGGCATGTCCGTATATTTCAGCACCAATTTGCAATGGCTCACGTGTGGCATGCAAACCGGATGGACGCGTGTGAAGAACACTACCCGCATAACACAGGCGCGTAACAGAGGACCGATTTAATAAGTGAGCGTCGATACGAGCGACTTGAGTAGTTATATCCGCTCTGACACCGAGAGTACGACCGGAAAGTTGATCAACCAATTTAAATGTACGTAAATCAAGATCCTGACCAGCACCACACAGCAAGGACTCCAGATATTCCAACATGGGCGGCATGACCAATTCATAACCATATGATCTGAAATGATCTAACAGACGACGGCGTAATTCTTCAATTTTGCGCGCCTCAGATGGTAGTACGTCAGCAATATTTTCCGGGAGCAGCCAATTCGGCATAATGACTCAAATAAGGACTCAAAAAAGTTACAAAAAAATAGAACAAGTCCAACGTTTTCTTTTGTGGACTTGTTCTGGCTTTATAAAGAGCAGCAAGCTATTTATTCTGTTTCAGATCAAATTGACTATTTGGATTTCGCTGAACTGGAACTGGTACTACCTTGCCCTGGTCCTTTAAAATATCGGAAAAATTCAGAATTCGGGTCGATCACCAACACATCATTTTTATTTTTGAAGCTGTTACGATAAGCTTCCAGGCTTCGGTAAAACTTATAAAATTCAGAATTTTGACCAAATGACTGCGCATATATCCGACTTGCACGACCGTCGCCTTCACCCTTCAATTTTTCTGCGTCCCGATATGCTTCCGCTAAAATGACGGTGCTTTGTTTATCCGCATCCGCTCTGATTTTTTCAGATTCCGCATAACCTGTTGAACGCAGCTCATTCGCTACACGAGTCCGCTCAGCCCGCATACGGTCATAAACAGAATTATTAATTTGCTCGACATAATCAACACGCTTCAAACGCACATCAATTATTTCCACACCAATTTGTTTTGCTTCAGCTGACACCTTGGCACGCAAAGCTTCCATCACTTTAGTGCGCTCGCCAGAAATTACGTCACGCACAGTCCGCTTGGTAATTTCATCATTTAACGCTGCTTTGACAATCTGATTTAGCCGGTCTCTTGCGCGTTGCTCATCACCACCAAAACTAATGTAATAAAGCTTGGGATCGACAATGTGCCACTTAACAAATGAGTCCACTAAGATATTTTTCTTTTCGGCAGTGATAAAGCGATCGGACTCGGGAGAATCGATAGTCATAATACGCTTATCTAAGAAAACCACATTTTGAAATGGTGGCGGCAACTTAAAATGAAGGCCCGGCTTACTGATAATCTTCTTCATCTCACCCAAGGCAAACACGATGGCATATTGACGTTGATCAACGATAAAAACCATGGATGAAAAAATATACAAAGCAATCGCTATTGCAATTCCGGTAGAAATAAACTTATTCATTATCGATTCTCCCGATCTCGCACAATGTTATCTCGTGACTTTGATAAGTCAGCGGGATTAGTTAATTCAGGAGCAGGAGGAATACCTACCGGCTTTGGAGCGGAGGATGCAGAGTCCGGGGATATAGTTTGCCCAATCAATTTATCTAAAGGTAAATAAATCATATTGTTACCATTTTTGGTATCAATCATCATTTTCGTTGTATTACTAAATATCTGCTGCATGGTTTCGAAATACATCCGGTCGCGCGTAACGCCTGGCGCTTTTTGGTACTCATCTAACACTTGCTTAAACCGTGCTGCATTACCTTCTGCATCAGCGACCACCCGCGCCTGATAAGCTTGTGACTCTTCTTTGAGACGCGCTGCTGCACCACGTGCTTTTGGAATCACATCATTGGCATAAGCCTGTCCTTCATTCTTCTGACGTTCACGATCCTGACCAGCTTTCACCGCATCGTCAAACGCTGCCTGCACTTGCTCCGGAGGTTGAACTCCTTGCATAGTGACATTCGTTACCTGAACACCCGTGTTATACCGGTCAAGTATTTGCTGCATTAACTGAGCAACATCCGCGGCAACTTTTTCCCGGCCTTCGTACAACACAAAATCCATTTTGTTACGGCCAACCACTTCACGAATGGCAGTTTCCGCTACTTGCTTAACTGTGCTTTCCTGTTCCCGATTGTTAAAGATCCAATTAGCAGCATTTTTCAACTTGTATTGAACAGCGAATTGAATGTCGATGATATTTTCATCGTCAGTGAGCATCAACGATTCTTTGAGTTGCTTGTTTTTCACATTCGACTGGTAACCAACTTCAACAGTACGGACTTGTGAAATATTCACAATTTCATTACTTTGAATCGGATATGGCCAACGCCAGTTAAAACCCGAAGGTGTGTCATGGCTATACTTACCAAACGTTAGTACCACACCAGTTTGTCCTTCGTGCACGACAAAAAATCCGCTAATCAACCAAAGAAAAATCACCACAATGACAATGAACCACGCACCTTTTTTTGCGCTTTTTGAGTTAGGTGCGCTTCCACCTGATGAACCGCCACCTTTACCGCCAAATAGCGAATTCAATTTTTGGTTAAAGTCACGCCACAACTCTTCAAGATCAGGAGGTCCACTTGTGGGCTTATTCGGTTTGTTGGGCTTGTTATCGTCATTCCCGGAGCCACGTCCCCATTGAGGATCGTTAAGGGAAAGCAGTGCACCCATTTTTTTTAAAAGTGAAACAACCATTCTGCGATCTTCCGATTTAGATTTTGATTGAGCTTGCTGATTTCAATTAGTTGATTTCGGATTTAATATCGTTCAAGCCGGGAGATATATATCCGCCGGAACTAAACCCAAGTTGCTGTGCATATTCACAAAGTGCGGAACGTAATTCACTGAGTCCTTGTCCAGTTTTTGCGCTCAAAAAAACACGGCGCACGATTTTATCACACCCGTCACACTCACCACGTTCAATTCCGGCGTTTATCTCAGCGAGATCAATCTTATTCCACACTAATAATTGCGGTATATGATCTGCTCCAATTTCTTCCAATACCTGATTAACCTGTAAAATTTGATCCAATCTTGCCGGGCTTGAAGCATCAACAACATGCAATAGCAAATCCGCCCGGATTGTTTCTTCTAAAGTAGCCCGAAATGCAGCGACTAACTGATGTGGTAATGCACGGATAAACCCAACTGTATCTGAAACCACAATTTGACCTACATCGCCTAAATAGACGCGACGTGAAGTAGTGTCCAACGTAGCAAATAACTGATCGGCGGTATATGCGCCCGCCTTAGTTAAGACGTTAAATAAGGTAGATTTTCCGGCATTGGTATAACCGACCAACGATACGGAGAAAACTTTGCTGCGGTCTCTGGAACGTCGTTGTGTTTCGCGCTGGCGCTGTAATTTAGCCAGTTTATCTTTTAATAGTTTTACCCGATCACCCAATAAACGACGATCCGTTTCCAGCTGAGTTTCACCTGGACCACGCAGACCAATTCCGCCTTTTTGACGCTCCAGATGTGTCCAGCCTCGAACTAAACGAGTGGCTAAATGCTGCAATTGAGCCAGTTCAACCTGTACTTTACCTTCGTGGCTTTTTGCACGTTGAGCAAAAATATCAAGAATTAAACTGGTACGATCGAGAACCTGAATTTCTAATTTTTTTTCCAGATTACGTTGTTGCGCTGGAGAGAGGCTGTGATTAAAAATGACGATGTCAATATGATGATCGATGATGGCATGCGCAATTTCTTCCGCCTTACCCCTTCCTACAAATAAAGCTGAATCAGGAGTCGAACGTTTACAAGTAATGGTAGAAATTGGCTGAACTCCCGCAGAAAACGCGAGCAAAGAAAGCTCTTCCATACCTAAATTAAAATCGGTTTTTCCGAAATCCACGCCTATCAATATGGCACGAGTTTCCGACTCATCTCTTGATTTTGTCACCGAATTTGTCACCAGCTAAGTCTCAGTTTCAGCCTCAGTCTCCGCAGACAAACTTACAGCCCGGGCAGGAACCACTGTCGATATGGCGTGCTTGTACACCATTTGTGTGACCGTATTACGCAGTAAAACCACGTACTGATCAAAAGACTCAACGTGACCTTGCAATTTAATACCATTCACCAGGTAAATTGAAACTGGAATATGCTCTTTGCGTAAAGCATTTAAAAATGGGTCCTGTAATAATTGCCCTTTGTTGCTCATAGCAGCTCCATAGTGTTGTTGTAATGCGGAATCAGGGTTGTAAAAATGTCGATGGATGTTTTATTTTTCAGATTTTGAAAACGGGTTTTTGCTTGATTTCATTTCAATACGTAGCGGAGTACCAACTAATGAAAATGTTTCTCTAAAATGTTTTTCCAAATACCGTTTATAAACAGCACCGATAGCATCAAGCGCATTTCCATGAATCACAATAATTGGCGGATTTTGCCCACCCTGGTGAGCATAGCGTAATTTGGGGCGAATAGAACCTTTCCGTTTTGGCTGTTGGTGCTCAACCGCCTCAATTAAAGCGCGTGTTAACTTAGGTGTTGAAAGATTCGCTGTCGCAGCCGCATAAGCCTGATTAACCGATTTCATCATCGGCGCAATTCCAGATGATTTCAATGCGGAAATATAATGAAATTGAGCAAAGGATAAAAACCCCAGTTTACGATCTATATCATTCTTAATTTCATCACGACGACCACTTTGCAAACCATCCCACTTATTAACGGCAACCACTAAGGCCCGGCCCGACTCCAAAATAAACCCGGCAATATGCGCATCTTGTTCCGAAATGTCTTGCTGCGCATCAAGCAATAGTAATACGACATTCGCCTCTGAAATAGATTGCAATGTTTTAACAACCGAAAACTTTTCTATTGCTTCAAATACCTTGCCGCGACGACGTATGCCTGCCGTATCAATTAATGTATATTGCTTTCCGTCCCGCTCAAATGCAATTTCAATAGAATCACGCGTTGTGCCTGGCATATCAAATGCAATAACGCGTTCTTCTCCCAACAAAGTATTCACCAGCGTTGATTTTCCTACATTGGGGCGTCCGACAATGGCCAGCTTAATGCCCCGGTCCTGAGTTTCCTGCTCATCATTCTCACTACGCTGCGAAAAAGCAATGTCCAGTGCTTCACTCACTAAATCAGCAACGCCATCACCGTGTGCAGCAGAAATGACGTATGGATCTCCTAAACCTAACTCATAGAAATCGGCTGTAACAGAAGTGTATTTCATCCCTTCTGATTTATTGACAACCAACATGACAGAACGACCCGATTTACGTAAGAATTCCGTGATGGTTTTGTCGTGCGGTGTTAAACCTTGCCTTCCGTCTACAATAAAAACGACTACATCGCTTTCAGCAACTGCTTGCTTAGTTTGTTTCGCCATTTCAAACATAATCCCTTCCTTAGCAACTGGCTCAAAACCGCCAGTATCAATCACTAAAAAAGGACGTTCGCCCACTCTGCCTTCGCCATAATGACGGTCCCGTGTTAATCCAGGTAAATCGGCCACTAATGCATCACGTGAGCGAGTCAGTCTGTTAAAGAGCGTAGATTTGCCGACATTAGGCCGGCCTATAAGTGCAATAACTGGTTTCATTAATAATTGCGTCAATCAATCGCAAGAGCGACGATTTTTCCTGCCTTCGTTTGAAAAATAACATGAGATCCGGCCAGGATCGGCGCCGCCACAACGGCACTTCCATCGGTACCAGTCCGGGCTAGAAAAGAGCCATCTTCCCGGGAAAGAAAATGAATATAACCAAGCGTATCAGCCACTGCAACCGCCTGCCCAAATGAAACCGGGCTGGAGAGATTTCTATATGCCAGCTTGTCGTTCTTCCATGCATTGATGCCCGCATTGCGACTAAACGCATGTACTGATCCTTTATCATCCACAGCAAATACAAAGCGCTGATCAGCATCAACACCCATGCTTGCAGATAACGCTTTACTCCAACGCATTACGCCCGTTTTTATATCAAAGCACGCTACTTTGCCCTGGTATGCACTGGCACAAATATCCGCCCCTACCATAACAGGCATGCCCGATACATCAGCGACACGTTCCAACTCGGTTGTGCCACGGGCCTCTCCAACAGTTGCTTCCCATCGCACACTTCCATTTGCCAGTGTAATTGCAATTAATTTTCCTCCCGGAAGGCCGACGAAGACATTGTTGTCAGCAATCAACATACCTGTCGAGCTTCGTAAAATTAACGATGGTAACGTACGTTCAACTACCCAGCGACGTTGTCCGGTCACACTGTCATAAGCTGCAATTTGGTTATTAATACTACGGACCACAACCACGTCACCGCCTACGGCGGGGGTCGATAAGACTTCACTTGATGCTTGCGCTTTCCAACGCAATTTTCCATCTAAATCATAGGCATACACCAGGCCTTTTTCGCCAACGACAGCCAACGTAGAATTGTCTGCACCGACACCTGCGGTCAATGTCGACTCTGCTTTAACTTTCCATATTTGACGGCCAGTTTCACTGTCTAAACGAACTATATTTCCGTTAGCAGCAGCTGAAAAGATACTATTTTCGACAAAAACCGGGTTAAAAATAAAGTCGCCTGATTCGCCTACATTGGCAGTCCAAACGGTTTTAATTGACATCGATGGTTTGAATTCAACTAAAGCAGCAGGTGGATTTTTAGGTACTTTTTTAAATACGGAACAAGCCGTTAAAAGCATCACCGCGCAAACTACTACGCCAGTACCAATTAATTTTTTAGTTCTATGCATATTTTGTTTTCACTAACTATGAACCTCAAGCTGAACACGGATTATCGTAGCGTGGGCACGCTTTTGTGCCTACGCGGTTTCTTGATCAATTTGATTCTTAATATATGTCCCGACTTATCAACGACCGCGTGGGCACAAAAGCGTGCCCACCCTACGCCAGGCTCAGGCACCGCTCATTGCATCCAGTTTCAATTGAATAAACTGATGATCAGGATTTTTCACAGTACCTTTATCCAGCGCCAGTTGATACGCAGCACGTGCTTCCTCAATTTTATTTTGTGCCACCAGAATATCGCCTTTTCTATCGGCCACCGAACTCGCAAGCTCAGCAGGAAAATCACCAGCTAACAACTTCAACGCCTCCTCGTACGATTTTTCATCCAGCAAAATACCAGCTAACCGAATCTTTGCCAGCGACTTAAATTCAACCGTTTTACCGCGTTCCTGAACCCACATTAGTTGTTTTTTTGCTGCTGTTAAATCATGCAATTCAAACGCATTTTTTGCAGCGAGCATGCTGGCCATCTGCGCGTAGTCGGTTCTGGAAAATTTTTCTTGCACATCGGTCACGGCACGTAAAATTTTAGCCTGATCCTTTTCCTGTATTGCCTTTTGCATTTCTTCAAACAAGATAGAAGCCTGTACAGATTGTTTAGCCTGATAAATTCCCCAAGCTTTCCAAACAACGAATACGGACAAAGCCGCTATCAGAAACCAGGTGACCAAATTTCCGTATTGCTTCCACCACGCTTTGAGCGCGTCTAGTTGTTCTTGTTCTTCGTGATCGTATGCCATGATGTTTTCTTCTGTTTGTCGTGTGTTGAAAAATTAATGATGTAAATGCGGCGTATCTGCATGCTCGTGATGTTCATCCCCGGCAATCTGATCGACCAGATAATCAGCTACGGTGTCAAATGGAACAGTAACTTGATTGTTTTCAATGTTATCGGCTCTGGTTACTCTGAGTGCTTTTACTATTGCTGTACCTTGCGTTATTTCATCTTCACCCACGATGACAGCAAATGCGGCACCGCTAGCATCAGCGCGTTTCATTTGCGATTTAAATCCGCCTATGCCCTGAGCAGACGCGCAATGTAGCACAACATCTAAGCCGGCATCGCGTAATCTTTCTGCTAAAACGGAAGATTGCAACTGAGCTGCGTCGCTCTGATGAACAAGATAAACGTCACATTGATTCAGCGTGTGAGTTTCGCCAGATAACCTCATCAACTCCAGAATCCGTTCAATGCCCATTGCAAAACCACAAGAAGGCGTTTCTTTTCCGCCAAACAGCGTAATCAGCGTATCGTAACGACCGCCGGCACAAATCGTGCCTTGCGCTCCGAGCTCTTCCGATACCCACTCAAAAACAGTGCGATTGTAATAATCTAAACCACGAACTAAACGATGGTTTATCGTAAATGGAATGCAGTTATGACGCAGGATCGCCTGAACACCTTCAAAGTGTTTCGTTGATTCAGCGCCCAGATAATCCAGCAACTTTGGCGCTGCATTCACCATTGCCTGCATAGCAGGATTTTTGGTATCCAAAATGCGCAGCGGGTTTGCATGTAATCGACGTAAGGCCTCAGCATCCAATACTTCTTTATTTTGCTCAAAATAAGCGATTAAATCAGCCCGATGTTTACTACGCTCGGCCGCATCACCAATTGAGTTGAGTTCCAACCTGACATTGCTCAACCCAAGATCATCCCAAAGTCGCTGACACATCATAATTAATTCAGCATCAATGTCCGGGCCAGAAAACCCGAGGGACTCTGCACCCATTTGATAAAACTGCCGGTAGCGGCCACGTTGTGGCTTTTCATGGCGAAACATCGGCCCTGTGTACCACAAACGTTTTGGACCATCGTAAGTCAGGTTATGCTCAATGACTGCGCGCACCACACCAGCTGTGTTCTCAGGCCGCAAAGTTAATTTGTCACCATTCATGGCGTCTTCAAAAGAATACATTTCTTTCTCAACGACATCAGTGACAGCACCCAAACCGCGTGCAAATAATGATGTCTGCTCAACAATGGGCGTTCTGATCTGTTGAAATCCATAACTTTTAAAAACGGACTGAGCTGTGTTTTCAAATAATTCCCACAACGGCGCATCAAGAGGAAGCATGTCGTTCATGCCTTTGATGGCTGTTATTTTTTCTATTTTTTTATTTTCGGACATATTACAAAAACCTAACCGTAATGAGACTGGACATAATCCAATACAATCTGCTGAAATTCTTTGGCAATATTGTCACCTCTCAAGGTGACAGTTTTTTCACCGTCAACAAAAACCGGAGCCGCAGGTGACTCTCCTGTTCCTGGCAAACTAATCCCAATGTTGGCGTGTTTCGATTCACCAGGACCATTGACGATACAACCCATCACGGCCACATTCATTGCCTCTACTCCGGGAAACTGTGTTTTCCAGACCGGCATTTGTTCACGTAAAAAAGTTTGAATATCATCGGCCAATTCCTGAAACGTCGTCGAAGTGGTTCGCCCACATCCAGGGCAGGCAATAACCATCGGAGTAAATTTACGCAAACCCATGGTTTGTAAAATTTCCTGGCCGACGATCACTTCTTTACAACGGTCTCCGCCAGGCTCCGGTGTCAGCGATATCCGAATCGTGTCCCCTATACCTTCTTGCAATAACACCGACAACGCCGCCGTTGAAGCGACTATTCCTTTGCTTCCCATTCCGGCTTCGGTCAAACCTAAATGAAGAGGATAATCACAACGTTGTGCTAATTCGCGATACACAGCAATTAAATCTTGTACTCCGGAGACCTTGCAAGACAAAATAATTTTGTCGCCAGACAAGCCCAATTCCTCAGCGCGTATAGCACTTTCAATAGCAGAGGCAATTAACGCTTCATACATAACAGACTGCGGCGACCATGGTGCGTTACGCTGGGCGTTTTCATCCATCATGCGCGCCAACAAGCTTTGATCGAGACTTCCCCAATTAACGCCGATGCGTACTGGTTTGTTATAACGTGCCGCAATTTCTATCATCTGCGCAAACTGAGTGTCACGTTTCGCTCCCTGCCCTACATTGCCGGGGTTAATGCGATATTTTGCAAGTGCTTGTGCACATTCAGGAAAGTCTTTTAATAAGGTGTGTCCGTTGTAGTGAAAGTCGCCAATAATCGGCACATCCACGTCCATGCGATCCAGTTGCTCACGTATGCCGGGAACAGCCGCTGCAGCCTCAGGCGTATTCACTGTAATGCGTACCAATTCCGAACCGGCCCGGGCTAATTCTTTAATTTGAATTGCTGTTCCTATGGCGTCAACAGTATCGGTATTGGTCATTGATTGAATAACGATGGGTGCATTGCCACCAATAACAACTTGACGATCACCGTTCGCTACAATTACTGACCGGGTAGTCTTCCGGGCAGTGTTCCTATTTATGGCACCGGAAGGAATAGGCAAACGTTCATTTTTTTGTATAACAGCACTCATTTAACACCTCTTCTATCAAAGGTCATCACATCACTGCCATGTTGTGTTGGCGATGCCAACTATTTACCGCGTAAATTTGCCTCAACCAGAGACTCTTTACCAATAACTAAATTTAACGATTCTGAATAGTGGAATTCAGAGAAGCATGCGGGTTTAACTTATTTATTTTAATCAGAGACTCATTTGTAAATGCTGACGATGATTTTGGCATCAACGATGCTTCAACGAGGGCTCCCGGCCCTACGACAACCGAAGTTGGCGTATCCGCTATTATTTCTTTATTTTCAGTCACCAGATTGCGAACAAAAAAATCTGCTTCAGTCCGAAACAAAAAAAGGACAAGGAGACTGATCAATATCAAAAATAAGCCCCACAAGATTCGGTGTGATTTATGATGTGGCCGCCCCAACCAAGGCATGCGTCCGACGGAAAAAGAAGCTTCTGGTATCGACCTGTCCACCGCATCAGGAAACGGCATTGGAAGCCTGGAAAATTCAATCGATAATGCCTCAAGCAATGGAGCAGCATCGAGTTTTAATTTTTTTGCATATGTCCGGATAAAACCACGAACACTGGACGGATCATGTAATACAGCATAATTTCCTGCTTCTATTTCTGTAATCTGACGCAAAGACCATTTCAACTGATCTGCTATCTGTACTATTGATAAATTTTGTTTAGTTCTCTCCATCATCAACTGTTTACCTACGCTCAGCTGACCGACAGATTGTTTAACTGAAATTTCAATCTCATCCGATAGTGGCATCTCAGGCACGATAGTTAATTTAAGGCCTTCATTCACGCCTCTATTCATTAAACGCTCCACGCTGAAGCAACTCATATTCATATGAATCCGGGAACCGGCGCTTCAACTGCACAGCTAAACTTGATTGAGAAATTTGATCATGTAATTTATGGTCAATCTTAATTGCCAACCATAATATTTCAGACGTAAATGCTTCCGTTTTAATGAGACGATTTACATAAAACTTAGCGTTTGTCCAATCCTGTTTTTTATAACTCAATCGGGACAGATTTAAATTGGTGGTTGGATTGTTCGCATCTAAACGTAGTGATTCGGCAAAATAAGCTTCAGCCAAAACATCATTTTTCATTTTCAAACTGCACAAGCCGGCATTATTTAACGCTTTAACTGGTTGGGTGTAACTCCGGTCTTTAATGACCCGATCAAACATGTTCATTGCCTGGGATTCTCGTCCATTCATGCACAAAAACCAGCCGTAATTGTTGATATTGTCAGGATTATTCGGGGTCATATTCATTACCCTCAAAAAATCTTGCTCGGCCAAATTTTCATCGCTCATTTGCATGTATACCAGAGCGCGTACTGCATACGCATCAGTCAAATTTGGGTCAATTGAAATAGCATTATTGAGTTCTTTTAATGCCGTTGAAAGCTGATCTTGCTCCAAATAATTGATCGCAAGTTGCAAACGAATTCCGGCACGCTCTGGACCGCTACTTTGAACCGGATTGTCATTAGTCGAAGGAGAACTTAATTTCGGTGTCTCGTAAGTGGTCGTGCATGCCGTTAAAACAGCAAACATAAACAAACCTATAAACGTCCTGGCCCTGAAACTTTCGTAGTAAAAATTATTCATTCAATTATCTCCACGATTCGAGCAAAATTAACTTAAGGAGTCCGTAGATTGGCTAACCTACGAAACAGTCGAGGATAAGGTTCCTGCAAATTCGTTGCCGGAACGGTTTGGGTAAATCTTAATTTGTTTTTGCATCCGTTCCTGCACCCGGGTCCGGTCCTGAACCTCACCGGCTAATTGTCCACATGCAGCATCAATATCGTCACCACGTGTTTTACGGATGGTAGTCACTACTCCTGCTGCCAACAATATTCCTGCAAACGACTTGATACGCAAATTGGCGGATCGTTTTAACCCGGATTCAGGGAAAGGATTAAACGGTATTAAATTAAACTTACAAGGTACGTCGCGCACCAACTCCAGTAATTCGCGTGCATGGTGATCACCATCATTCACTCCATCTAACATGCAATATTCAAACGTAATAAAGTCACGCGGAGCAAATTCCAGGTAACGTTTGCATGCCGCCATTACTTCGGATAACGGATGTTTTTTATTCAGCGGAATTAAGCCATCACGCAACTCATCGTTGGATGCATGCAATGACACAGCAAGGGCTACCGGACATTCTTGTGACAGCTTATCTATCATGGGCACCACGCCGCTGGTAGAAAGCGTAACGCGACGACGCGATAAACCATACGCATTGTCATCCAACATTAACTTTAACGCAGTTACAGTCGGTTCAAAATTCAGCAGCGGTTCACCCATACCCATCATGACCACGTTCGTGATTTGACGTTCACCTTTATGGCCGGCAGAAATACCTTTGGTTTTACGTAATTCAAACTCAGCCATCCACAATTGACCAATGATTTCCGCTACCGTTAAGTTGCGATTAAATCCTTGTTTTCCGGTTGAACAAAACCGGCAATTAACTGCACATCCGGCTTGCGTGGAAATACATAAGGTTCCACGATTTACTTCCGGTATGAATACCGTTTCAATCGCGTTACCCTGCCCTACATCCAACAACCATTTACGCGTACCGTCCAAAGAGGTGTGATCGCTGATTATGGCAGGCGAACTCACACAAGCTCTGCCTGCCAATTTATCGCGCAATGACTTAGCTAAGTCAGACATTGCGTCAAAATTACTTACACCAAACTGATGTATCCAACGTTGCAGCTGCTTTGCACGAAACGGCTTTTCACCCAGCTCACCGCAATAAGCGATAAGCTGATCCGGATCTAAATCCAATAAATTAGTGATCACCGTCATTTACTTCTTTCAATACAAAGCGCTACAACAATTAACGTGAATACACACTCAAAGCAGGGAAGAAATAAGCAATTTCAACTGCCGCTGTTTCTGAAGCATCAGAACCATGCACTGCATTGGCATCGATTGAATCAGCGAAGTCAGCGCGGATTGTGCCTTTTTCAGCCTTTTTAGGATCTGTTGCACCCATCAGATTACGATGAATCAGAATGGCGTTTTCGCCTTCTAATACCGTCACCATCACTGGACCGGAGATCATGAAACTGACTAAATCTTTAAAGAATGGACGTTCTTTATGAACCGCATAAAAACCTTCTGCTTCCGCAAATGATAAATGCACCATACGCGCAGCAACAATCTTCAAGCCGGCAGATTCAAAACGGCTATAAATTTGCCCAATAACATTTTTTGCAACTGCGTCTGGTTTGATGATAGATAAAGTACGTTCGACTGCCATAGAAAACTCCAGTTAAGTGAAAAGAAGAAAACAAAATTTAACCCGGGATTTTAGCATATTTAAAAATCTCACTGTTGCCAAAAAATAATTTTTATTGGATAGCCAACCGGGAACTCAACACGCTGATCTCAGATCCATTCAATTTTTCACGATCTTGGCCAGAATATCTTCCCGTGCTTTTACGATCACGTTCTGTCCGCGTTCTTGATCACATGATGACGCAGCGGTCGCCCTGATGCGTCGTTTCGTAAAAAGCCAGATCAGTTTGAATCGCCGCCAATGTGGACACTACGTATTCTGCCCGACCATTTTCTGGTATATCTTAGCGTCATTCACCATTGTTACAAATAGCGAACGTGCGGAATTTATCCCGTGGGACTGGTCCCAAAACAATTTTGTTTTAACTTTTAAAAGGAAATCTTTATGAAAAAGTCTTTACTCTCGATAGGTGCTGTTTTGGCAATATCAGTACTCCCGGCATCTGGCGCTTTGGCGGTTGAGGCATTTACGTGTGAAATGAGCGCCGTAATTATGCCCGGTCCGCACACTGAACTATTTACAATCAACGTCAACGGTTCCCCTGTTGATAAGGATGTGTATACGTGTTCTGCAACTAAAGGATCAAATGGGTTCGATCCTATAAATATAGAGTGCAAAATTAAAGATGCCCCTGAATCGTATATTACGACCGGCGTCTACTTCACGAAGGATACTGTGTCCCAGATATTTTGGGCACAAAGCGGATCAGCTACCAGTCCAGGGAAGGCGAATAAAGTTAACTCCATTTCAGGACTATGCAGCAAAGCACAAGACGTGCAAAAAGACATGCACCAAAATCCTTTTTCAGGTACCCGGTAAACCGACTGTATCCCTCCCATCCCTCACGCAATTTAATACCCAACGCCTCTTTTGTCGCTCACAATAAGTTAACTGCACGGTTTGGAAATAATCCAAACCATGTTGAGGCAAGCGGGAGGGATTCAACTGATGTGGAATGCCAATAGTCCATTCCACTACTTGTTTGCCAGATTAAGTCGCAGACCTGCCATGTGCTCAGCGTTCTGTATGTGCCCCATGCCCTCTGGACGTTTTAATCGCTACTGAACGATACAGCAATGCGCGCCGTTAATTCTGAGCGGATTGACAATCCATTGCCAGCGCATGCCACATCGCTTGAATCGCCGCCCACCGCCGTTGCGGCGCGCTTCATTATGTTAATATTGCAAAGCTTTTAGCAACTTATTTACCACCTGAAGGAAGAGAAAAATGAGTCACAACCTGGATCAATCGATTGTATTTGGTAACGACAGTTCGTTAGTACGTCACCGCGTTCTGCGCAATACTTACTGGTTACTTGCCTTATCCATGATTCCAACTGTGTTGGGTGCCTGGATTGGCGTTGTAATGAACTTCTCCTTATTTCCTGAAAGTCCTGGCATTTCATTTGTCGTTTTCATGGCAATTGCCTTTGGTTTGATGTTTGCCATTGAAAAAACAAAAGAATCCGCAGTAGGTGTGGCTGTTTTACTCGGCTTCACTTTCTTTATGGGATTAATGCTTTCCAGGTTAATTAGCTACACACTGGGCTATTCCAACGGCGCCTCGCTGATCATGACTGCCTTTGGCGGAACCGCGACAATTCTGGCGGTGATGGCAACCATTGCGACTACCTCTAAACGCGATTTTTCTGGCCTGGGCAAATGGCTGTTTGTCGGACTGTTAGTCATTATTGTCGCCAGCATTGCGAATATTTTCTTCCAGATACCCGCTTTGCATTTGACAATTTCGGTCGTCGCTATTGGTATTTTTTCTGCTTACATTCTTTATGATGTGCAGCAAATTATTAATGGAGGTGAAACGAATTACATCTCCGCTACCCTGCGTATTTATTTGGATGTGTACAATATTTTTGTTAATTTGCTTTCGCTGCTTGGCATATTTGGTGGCAGTAAAGATTAAGAAAAAGTAACAAAACCACTTGTACATTGAACTGCCCCATAAAGTCAGGTGTCCAACTTTATGGGGGCAGTTCAATTTTGTCGACATTTTTATATTAAACAGAGTTAATCAATGGATTTACCAATTTCAGGCACAGCGCCAACTCCCTCATCACCAAGATCAGAACATCCTTCCAAACCAACATCCCCCGATCAGCTAACAAAAAGCTTTGCTCTCCCATACCAGCACCCGTTTGAATACGGCAAATTACAAAATGTATTTCCCACGCTTTCTGAAATACATAGCCTTATATATCGATTTTTATCTGTACGGAGTAGGATGAATTTAGGTTTGACGAGTAGAGGTATTTATGCTTTTCAAATTAACGAAAAATTGCTGGAGCCACATTATAATTTGTCTTTAAAATCAAATGAGGAAGTGCGAAATCTTTTGGAAAAGCAGTCGGCAGAAACAGTATTTCGGGCTCACCTGCGCTTGAGAACAGATAAAAATGTTCCCCGGTCTCATTTAAACTCGCGGGGGATTTATGGTTATTTAAGAATACAAAGGATAAAAGACGGGGATTTAACGATTGATGACGCCCTGCAAGAAATAGAAAGTGCCCGAAAAGCAATTAAAGATGATCTGGCGACTGACCAGAGTTTATCTGTTGAAGCAAGAGGAACCGTCAGCGATAAGAATATTCAAGAATTTATGGTTGCTGGTTTTCTTAGCAAAAATCAGGCTATCACGCTCAGTAAAATAGCGAGAAAAGTTCTGTGCCTGGCTAGTACAGGGCTTGATGGGAGAAGAGATTCTACAAATGGAAAAGTTCAACCACTTATTTTTGATGGTTTGGTTCCAATGGCTACAGTCAGGCGGATAAATGATCACGAAGCAAAATTGATTGATCTGTGTAGCACAGGGGTGATTGGAGAGGATTTTGCTAATGGCATGTTGTCATTGAAAGAACTGCTCTCCCTAAGTATAGAGCTAGCTCTCTTGCAGCACTGCGCTTTCGTTAGAGCAGCTTTTGCTAACGGCGATCTGACTTTGAAACGATTCTTTTCGTTAAGTAAATATCATATAGCTCTCTTGGGAGATAGGTATTTATATCAATGCAAATCACTAACAAAACAAATTATGGAAAAAATTGACGATGGAAATTCTTTTCTGAACAGTGAAATCGGCAAAATGCTTGTGCAGCATAAAGCAATAACAGCACAGCAAGCCTTCGCGCCTTCTCTGGAGGAGGGAACTTCCCTCTATAAGTCTACTTTTCATACGTTATTGACGAAACTCGAGGCACATCCAGAATTGAAAATCGATGAAGAACTAGCTTCTGATCAAACTTCGGAGAGCTATTTAAAATCATGTGGAATTAAAAACCATTTAACCATAAAGGAAATAAAAGAGAAGATATCAACAATTGAGCAAGCAAGAAATAAAATAGAATTTGCACGGGAAGAAATTGAGAAAAAACTCGACGATACTACGCTATCCCTGCAAGCAAGGAAAAACCTAAGCAGTCCGGACATTCAAGAATGTGTGGTTCATGGTTTCCTGTCTATGAACGGGGCGATAGCACTAACTGAGACTGAAAGGAGGCGTCTGTGCTTGTCTGGTGAGCCGCGTCCTTACAGTCCAAGCGTTTTTGATTACGCGAAAGTTCAGGAACATATGTTTGATGGATTGTTTTCAATAGATACATACCTCAGGCTTAATGATACTGAGGAAGAGGTTCTGTTCCGTTGTAGTCGTGGTTTGGTTGGAACGTATTTCGTTAAGGGTTTAATTACCTTAAAAGAAATACTGTCGCTAAATCTGGAAATGGCAAACCTTCAGGAACGTAGTTGGGTTAAAGAGGGCGTTGTCAAAGGCGAACTGACATTCGAACGGATTATGACTTTAAGTGAAAAACAGGCAGCTTATTTAAACAGTGATCCGGTTTTTCAGAGTATTCATCAGAAGCAGCGGACAATTAGGGAAGTTTTTGCAGAACCGATTCTCCGTAGGGAATAGTTTTTGCTGATATTGCTATCAAATCTCCCATTCCAAATCAAACACCGCCATCGATTCAACGTGCGATGTATGTGGAAACATATTCACTACACCTGCATAACTCATCACATAACCCGCTTTAACCAGCAAACCGGCGTCACGTGCCAACGTCCCCGGACTGCACGACACATACACGATTCGTCGCGGCAAAAATTCTTTGTTTGAAATTGAAAGTTGTATCAACGCTTCACACAAAGCAGCAGCAGCACCATCGCGCGGCGGATCAATTAAATAGCGATCAAATTTGTTTAAAGCCCGTAAATCATCGGCGGTGATTTCAAATAAATTACGCGTATTAAAGCTGGCTTTTTCTGATAAACCGTTAGCTGCAGCATTCTCTTTAGCGCGCTCAATTAAAATCACACTTCCTTCGATACCAACCACTTCGTTAGCTTGCGTTGCCAGAGGCAAGGTGAAATTCCCTAAACCACAAAACAGGTCGGCAATACGTTCATGCGGTTGTGCGGCTAATAAACGCAATGCAAGAACCACCATGACGCGATTAATGTGATGATTTACCTGAGTAAAATCAGTTGGCTGAAACGGAATTTTCACGCCAAATTCGGGAAGCTTGTAATCTAACTGAGGCGTTTTGGGGTAATAAAGTTCAACCGATTCCAATCCTTGTGGCTGCAACCACCATTGCACGTTATGCTTATCGGCAAACTCTTTTAACAGTGCCTCGTCGGCCTTACTCATCGGTTTCATAATGCGCAACACCATGGCAGTAACATTTTCTCCCACGGCCAACTCAATTTGTGGCACATCATTAATGATGGAAAGTTGTGCGATCAATGTACGTAAAGGCAACAGCATCGCCGAAACATGCGGAGGCAAAATTGCACATGTTTCCATGTTAGCGACATAGCGCGATTTTTTTTCATGAAAGCCAACCAGCACTACACCTTTTTTCGTCACATTTCGCACTGACAATCGGGCGCGATAACGATAACCCCATGTAGGCCCATAAATCGGCCGCAACATCGTTTTCGGTTTCACTTTACTGATATGCCAGAGATTGTCCTCCAACACGCGTTGTTTGATGGCAACTTGCGCATCTGCGGATAAATGTTGCATAGAGCAGCCGCCACATAATCCAAAATACGTACACTTTGGCTTAACACGCTGCGACGATTCCTGATGCAGCTTCGTCATCAACGCATTTTCCCAATGGGCTTTTTTCCGGTAGATTTGAACACTAACAATTTCGCCAGGCAATGCGCCGTCCACAAAAACTACTTTACCGTTAGTTCCATCTTCATTTTGCAAATGACCAATGCCACGCGCATCCATATCAAGCGCTGTGATTTTCATTTTATTGTCAGGCATACAGGTAAATAAAATGCATCGGTATCGCCATCACCGGATGCTTTGATTTTTTAATGGTTAGGGATAAAAAACAGGCTGGCGAGTATAGCAGGACCGTGGCTGACTACTTTTGACGCGTCAGGTTTTGTCAAGGTTCTTTCTCTTATAGGAACCACATATGGCGGAGATAGCAAGTCTAACTTTGCACTGCCAAATCTTGCTGAAATTAGCCCGCTTAAAGCGGATGAACCAAAAGTAGTCAGATGTATTGTTTTGAATGGTTATTTTCCCGCCTAATAGGAAAGAGGTCAGGATCGTTCCCGCTTCGTTTCTGTATCTGAAACCAACAAAAATAAAGGGCACTTAGGTGCCCTTTATTTTTATCTATCAAAAAATCACAGCAAAGAATCACGTCTGACTCCGCGTGAAGAAAATGAACGTTTTAGTTTAATCAACGCCTCTTGCTGAATCTGACGTATCCGCTCACGGGTTACGCCCATTTCTTCCGCTAATGCTTCCAGAGTTGCGGGATCGTCATTATCTAAACCGAATCGACGCATGATAACGATACGTTGCTTATCTGGCAGTTTAGACAGCCATTCTCTGACCAACAAACCAAGTTCGTGACGCTCTGCGCAACTATCAGGGCCATCATCATTTTCACCTGGCAGCATGTCCATTAATGTCGATTGCGGATCATTATCTAATGGCATATCTAACGACGTCGCATGTTCCGATAACGCCAGAATATCTTGCACTTCATCCATCGGGCGCCCGACCAGATGCGCGATATCTTCCACTGCCGCATCGCGTCCGTCATGATGTTGCGCCTCCAAGTGATATTTAGCGCGGAGAATTTGATTAAGTTCGCGCACTACATGCACAGGCAAACGTATTGTGCGCGCCTGATTCATAATGGCGCGTTCAATGCTTTGTCTGATCCACCATGTGGCATAAGTAGAAAATCGAAACCCGCGTTCCGGTTCAAATTTATCGATGGCGTGCATTAAACCCAAATTACCTTCTTCAATCATATCCAGTAAAGCGACCCCACGATTGATGTAATGTTTGGCGATTGAAACGACCAGGCGCAAATTGTGCTCAATCATTTTTTGGCGTGCAATAAAATCACCCTTTTTTGCAAGCGTTGCGCAAGCTAATTCTTCCGGCGCTGTCAGCAATGGACGCGTACCGATTTGATTTAAATAGTACTGAGTTGTATCTGTAGATAACTCTGCCGCCAATACCGTTTTTAATTCATCTATCGGCTCGATAACAATCGCCCCAACCACTTCTTTCGTTTCATTATCATCGCCATCTTCTGACAATTCGATTTCATTTAAATCTTCCGATACATCTTCGGATAACTCATCTTCTGCAAGTTGGATGTGCTTGGCTGTCATGATGTTCACTCAACGTTAAGTTAATCGGGTAATCAATTTATACTCCTTGCCACTCAAGATGCCGGAATAGAAACTGGCTATTTTTTCGTCTGGCAAGGCGCCCGGAGCGCCGTGTGGTCGACCCCACACAAGCGAGGAGCAACGCAGTCCAGACGGAAAATAGTCGGTTTATATCCGGCATCTTGAGTGGCAAGGAGTATCTCATCGGGCTGGTAAAAATTTTATGGGATCAACCGGTTTGCCCTGCTTACGTATTTCAAAGTGCAACTTAACTACATCACTATCTGAATTTCCCATTTCTGCAATTTTTTGTCCTTTACTAATGATCTGTTTTTCCTTAACCCAAATTGCCTGATTATGTGCGTAGGCAGATAAAAAATTATTCGAATGTTTAATAATCACCAAATTGCCATAGCCACGAATACCGCTGCCAGCATACATCACCGTGCCAGCCGCGGCAGCATAAATGTTCTGACCTGGCTTACCAGTGAAATCGACACCTTTATTCTTGCCATCGTCAAAAGGAGTTGCAACCCTACCTTCAACAGGCCAAACCCAGACAATTTCATCAGTTACTGCCGGAGCAGTTACCTTTTCTGCTGGTTTTTCAGCTGCTGCCACTACTACTTTTCCCGAGGCAACTTCTGTTGGCTCACTTTTTTGTAATTCAGCAAGAGTCGCATCGGAATAAGGACGCTTATCCGCGCGGGGCCCATGTTTATTATTGCTCGATGGAACACTACTGGCTGAATTTGTTACTTCTGAACCAAGTGGACGAACATCGACACCACTCGGACTGGCGACCACACTGGTACCTGTCTCAGGTGGGACAACCTGAAGAGCCTGCCCCACTTTAAGGTCGTGTGGATTCGCTAAATTATTCCAGGCAATAAGGTCGTTATAACTTTGTCCTTTTTCCAACGCTATCCGGTATAACGTGTCGCCTTTTTTTACCACGTATCGCGACTGACTATCGTCCAATTTAGCCGCGGATGTCGCTGCTGATCCGGTCTGATCCTGCCGTAAAGTCCGATCTTCAATTGGTGCTTTTCGGGATGCAGTTCCACAAGCGGCTAAAACACCAACAACTGTCAACAATACGATTCCATTTTTTATAGTCGTTTTTATGATTTTCATGCGATTACATTTCAGATTAAATTGTGCCAGGGCACAAAGGTACGAAATAACACTCTTCCAGTACGGACCTGGTCCAGTCTGCGTGTCCGGTACGTTCAATTAGTTGCAACACTTGTTGTTTTTCTCCTACGGGAGCAATTAAGCGACCGCCAATAGCCAACTGCTGTAATAAAGCGTCCGGAATTTGCATACCAGCCGCAGCCAGGATAATACCGTCAAATGGTGCGACTTGCGGTAAACCAAGCATTCCATCACCATAATGCAAACGTAAATTGGCAATCCGCAGAGAACGCAAATTTTTCTTAGCCAATTCGTGCAATAACTTAATGCGCTCTATCGAATAGACGTTCTCGCAAACCTGAGCAAGAACCGCTGCCTGATAACCACAACCCGTACCGATCTCTAAAACATTGTGCAATTTTCTGCCATTACGCATAAATTCAATCATACGGGCAACAATGTAAGGCTGAGAAATAGTTTGCTGATATCCAATCGGTAAGGAGGCATCAATATAGGCCTGCCCGACTAATCCTGGTTCAATAAATTGATGACGCGGCACGACACCCATTGCTGCCAACACCACTTGATCTTTTATACCTTGTTTCACTAGCCGGGCAACCATAGCGCGACGAGGTCCATCTGCATTGACTTGCGCAGACATCATTTTTTTTTGATGTACCGGCTTATGTTCATGCGTGTTCTTCATTGTCCTTTCGCTTACATTCGTGGCTAAATTTATTCCGGCATTTTTTTCTATGCTTTTTTCGCTGATATTTTCACTGATTCTGACACCATGTTGACGCGCATTATGTGTGGCAGTTTGCGGCGTAACGATGTTCAACACAGCACGCGCATGACTGTTTGCACGATTAGCTGAATTATTTTCTAACGACGACAAATGTAATGGAAACTTCCGGCTTTTTGCTGTCATGGCCAAACCTTTTTTAATTCTGCCAAATGCCGTGTATGCGTTAAATCAACTTGGAGCGGCGTAATGGAAACATAACCCTGAGCTACCGCATAAAAATCCGTACCCTCACCTGCATCTTTAGCCAAGCCTGGCGGACCTATCCAAAAAATAGGATTGCCACGCGGATCAAACGACTTGATCACAGGCTCAGACTGATGACGTCTGCCTAAGCGCGTAACTTGCACTCCTTTAAACTCTGCACGCTGGCAATTAGGAATATTCACATTGAGTAAATAAGGTTTATCTAAATTGTCTAAACTGTCTAACTTATGCTTCACCATATTCAATGCAAACTGGGCCGCATCGTCGATAAATTCCCACCCTTTTTCTGCTTGCGAAAAAGCGATAGCCGGGATTCCAAATAAAAACCCTTCTGTTGCCGCCGCTACCGTGCCGGAATAAAGCGTGTCGTCTCCCATATTTTGTCCCTGATTAATGCCTGAAATAACCAGATCCGGACAGCTATCAAACAACCCCGTCAACGCAATATGTACGCAATCGGAAGGAGTTCCGTCAACAAAGTACACATTGCTGCTAACTTTAGAAACAGTTAACGGTTTATGCAGCGTAAGCGCATTGGACGCACCAGAACAATTACGCTCGGGAGCAACGACCACAACATCGGCAATTGTGGACATGACATCCGCCAGGGCTAATAAACCTGGCGCTAAATAACCGTCATCGTTACTAATTAAGATTTTCATTAACTCAGTCAGATCGCCTCAGAACCAGTTTCACCGGTACGAATACGCACAACTTGCTCAATATTCTGCACAAAAATTTTACCGTCACCTATTTTTCCGGTACGTGCGGCTTTAATGATGGCATCCACCGCATGTTCAACGGCAACATCATCCACAGCCACTTCTACTTTAATTTTCGGTAAGAAATCCACCACATATTCAGCGCCACGATAAAGCTCTGTATGGCCTTTTTGTCTTCCGAATCCTTTCACCTCAGTGACTGTCAATCCTGTTACACCGACTTCCGCCAAAGCTTCACGAACTTCGTCCAACTTAAATGGCTTAATGATGGCAGTAATTTGTTTCATATTCCGCTCCTGAATTATTGAAAATGCATGTGTACCACTCACCACTCAAGATACCGGTATAAATCGATGAATTTTCCGTCTGGGCGACCCCGTCTGGGCTGCGTTGCTCGTCGTTGCGTGGGAACCGCCACGCCGCCTCCTCGCGCCTTGCCAGACAAAAAATTCATCAATTTCTATCCGGTATCTTGAATGGTGAGTGGTACCGAAAAGTTAACCACGGAATTTGGACGTAATTGGATAGCGCCAATCACGACCAAAAGCACGATGTGTAATGCGAATACCCACCGGTGACTGGCGTCGTTTATATTCGTTGAACTTAATTAAATGGGTGATGCGATCCACATCTTCTTTTTTATATCCGGCTGCAATGATGTGTTCCGTAGATAAATTTTCTTCCATATACAACTGCACAATGCCGTCCAGTATTTCATAAGGAGGTAAAGAGTCCTGATCAGTCTGGTCCGGGCGTAATTCTGCTGATGGAGCCCGGGTTAATATCCGCTCCGGTATCATCCACGTTTCCGCGTTGTCCAAACTATTCCGATAAGCACACAAACGATATACCAACGTTTTAGCAATATCCTTCAAGACCGCAAAACCACCGGCCATATCACCATACAAAGTGCAGTAGCCTACGGCCATTTCACTTTTATTTCCCGTTGTTAAAACGATAGAACCAAATTTATTGGATAAAGCCATCAGCAAGGTGCCGCGAATTCTGGCCTGAATATTTTCTTCGGTAGTATCGATTTTTAAACCTTCAAACTCGTGCGCCAATGTTGCAGTGAATGCGTTAAGACAAGGATTAATGGCGATTTCGTCATAACGCACTCCCCATTTTTTAACCATCTCACGCGAATCAAGTAACGAAATTTCTGCGGTATAAGGTGAAGGCATCATCACGGCGCGTACCTTATCTGCACCAAGTGCATCAACCGCAATCGCTAACGTCAATGCAGAATCTACGCCACCGGACAAACCCAACAAGGCGCCAGGAAAACCATTTTTACTGATGTAGTCCCGCACCCCCAACACCAGCGCTTGATACACTTGTGCTTCAACAGAAAGCTCAGGTTCGATTATCGCTTTTTGTGGATTTGCTCCGTCAAAGTCGATCAGTTGCATATCTTCTTCAGCATGTTTGAGCCGCGCCTGAATTTGTCCCTGATTGTCCAGTACAAACGAGCCGCCATCGAAAACCAACTCATCCTGGCCCCCGACCAAATTAGCATACGCAAGCGCCATCCCTTGCGCGGTGACATTGTCACGCATGACTTGATAACGCAAATTTTGTTTATTCACATGAAATGGTGAACCATTTAAAACTAACAGCACTTGTGCGCCAGCGGCCTTAGCTTGCGCGGGCACAGACACGTCCCAAACATCTTCACAAATCGTGACACCAAACCGAATCTTTTCAAGCTCAAATACCAACGCATCTTGTCCGACATCAAAATAACGTTTTTCATCAAATACCTGTCCATTGGGTAAATTCTGTTTGAAATAAGTTGCCTGAATTTGTCCGTTGACTAGCAACGAAGCCGCATTAAATCGTTTGCCATCTTGCATACAAGGATGACCAACCACGACATGTAAATCAGTAAATTCAGCCAGCCTGCTGGCGAGTTCAACTAACGTCTTTTGACTGGCAAGATAAAACGCGTCACGTAGCAATAAATCTTCCGGCGGATAGCCTGCCAGTGATAATTCCGGCGTAAGAACCAAACGCGCGCCTTGCCGGTACGCGCATTGAGCAAAATGGAACAGGCGATCAGCATTACCGGATAAATCGCCAACTGTGCTATTCATTTGTACTAATGCGAGTTTCATCATGATTGAAAACCTCAGATTATTTGTTTACACAATTTTTGTAATTTGCAACGCCAGTCATTATTTCAGCATGCGCTTCCGCTGATTCGCCCCAACCTTCTATCTTCACCCATTTTCCTTTTTCCAAATCTTTGTAGTGCTCAAAGAAATGCTGAATTTGTTTTAAACGCAATTCATTCATGTCTGCCGGTTTTTGCCAATGCGAATAAATCGATAAAATTTTATCGATTGGAACCGCTAACACTTTAGCGTCATCTCCGGCTTCATCCGTCATTTTCAATACACCAACCGCACGACAGCGCACTACTACGCCAGGAATTAAGGCAAACGGTGTAATAACCAGCACATCAACCGGATCACCATCACCAGCGACAGTTTGCGGGATATAACCGTAATTGCACGGATAGTGCATAGCAGTTCCCATAAAGCGATCTACAAAAATCGCGCCAGTGTCTTTGTCAACTTCATATTTAATCGGATCCGCATTCATTGGAATTTCAATGATGACGTTAAAATCGAGTGGCAAATCACGACCTGCCGGAACATTTCTCAAGCTCATATTGCTACTTTCGTTGTAAAAATTAATAAGGTGAAAATAAAAAAGGAAAGTTTGTCACGAACAAACCGGGCGGATTTAAGAAAAGCGATGCTCTGTCACCAACGCACATGCACGATAATATTCAGCTGCTTTTTCTTGCAAACCTAACTGTTCGTTCAGTTGAGCCAGCTTCAAATTAGCTTCGCGCTGACAATTTTCATCTGTTGCATACATCAACGCCCGCTCTAAATTACGCTCAGCTTTACCCCACAATTTTTGATTCAGGCACAACACGCCCATGGTTAATGCTAAGTCCGGGTCGGTTGGATGGGTAATTAACCATGACTCACAATGTTCAATCTGATTAAGCAAAGCGGCTGATCCTTCACTTGCCGCGGTTTCCCGATACGCTACGATCAGACGAGTATCCCATTCAGTTTGCAACGCTTTTTCAAGCAGACTTCGTGCCTCATCAACCAAACCTTGCGCAACCATGGTACGCGCAGCTAATGCCGCAACAAATGCTTTTAACCGGTCTTCAACCGGAATGCTGTGCCAGAGCCGGTGAATAGATTCCGCGTCATGTCCATGGTCAGCTAATAGATCTTGATAAGCCAGCTCACGCAAGCGCACCGATAAGGCAGGATGCAGCGCACGATATTTATCTAACGCTTTGACTAAACGTAAAACTTCGCTCCATTGTCGCGCTTGTTGATTTGCTTTTAAAGCCCAACGCAGCACATGAATATGACGTGTGCCGTTCGCGTTTAATTCGTTAACCGATTCCAACGCTTGCCCCGGTTGATGGGAATCCACTAGCAATTCCACCGAACTAACCAGACGTGCCACTTTGTATTGTGGATTATTTTCAATGCTGGCCAGCCACGCATCACGCCGGTCAAACTGACTCATATTATGTGCAGCGCGTGCGCCTATCAACGCCGCTAAAGCGGCATCGTCAGGGAATTCAGCTGAGCACACTGAAAGACGTTTAGCTGCCTTTTCTGCGTGACCAAAACGACCTTCAAAAAATGCTTTCAGCGCGTCACGCAAGGCTTTATTACCGTCACGTTCACACTTGGCTTTTCGATACGCTGCAACACGCTCTGGCATATTTTTTGTAGCCTGGATGGTATAGATCAACAATCCAAGCAAAACAAATATCACCAGCAAAATTAAAACAAAAAAATTCAGCGACAGATCAATACGATAAGGTGGATAAAACAGCACCACATTGCCGGAATTAAAGCGCGCCGATAAAGCCACCAATACAGCGGCAGCAAATAAAATGATTGAACGAATGAAGAAGCCCATTATTTATTATTTCACCGTGAAATTACGAACGGCATTGAGGCTTTCAGCCAGGCTCGGCGTTTCGATAGACACATTACTGTTTTGAATTTGACGCAACAAAGTTTGTACAGCCTGCGTTTGTCTTGCACGTGTATCAAAATAATGGGCAATCTCTTTTTGCGCTGCAATGATATCGCTCTTAAAAGCCGCTTCATGGCGTGACAATAAAGCCAGGCGTGCATTGAGCAAACGCAGTTTGACATTCTCTTTGGCAAAATAACCTTGATTGGGCGCCAGCAACAACGCATCCGGATTTTCCACATTGCGAATGCGAACTAACTGACGCAGTTCTTCCCACATTTCAGTGGACCAACCTTGCCAATGATCCCGCAACCAATTCTTCCATCCGGCGACCGTACCAGGCTCAGCCGCAGCGCTTTCTTGCGCCGGTGCCTTTTGATTGTCAGACGTTTTTTTTATCGGTTTCGTTTTAGCTGATTCACGTAAAGACAGACTTACTTTGGCCGATCGGGGAAGGTCCGCCGGATTTTCATCCACCAACAGCGGCATACTGTCAACCTGTGCAATGGCGCTGTCCAAACGTAACGCAATGCCTGTCACATCAATATTTGGCAACGCTCTCAGGCGGTCAATATCATGTGCAATAGAACGGCGAATAGAAATAAAATGCGGTTTGTCTGAACGTGCTAAACGCGCATCGGCATTTTGTAATGCAATCAATGCACCTTGCACATTTCCTGCCAATTGCAATTGCTGACTCGCGGTAGATAAAACCTGTTCAATCTCAGACAACGCCCAATCGTCACGATTTTTAGATAAATCCCGATACAACTGTTGCAGCGCTAATGCATGACTTTCTGTTTCGACCTGTTTATTTTCTAACACACCTAATTTCACCTGCAACTCTTTATCCGTTTCCCGCATGGACTTTGCGATGGTTTGGGTCTCGGCATTACTGATATCCGTCACTTGCAAGCGTCGCGCTAATTCTTCGCGCAACTGGCTGATTTGATTACTTGAGCTCCACCACTGTGCCAGCAGCAATATAGTCAATCCGGCTAATGCCACATGGATCAGATTAAATGAACCCATTCCGCGCAAACGCGCCGCTTTTTTTGTGCTTTTCGAATTCTTACCAGTTACCGCCACATCAACTGAAACATCCTCAGCGGATTTCTGATCAGAATTTTCGGGAGTGGTGTTTGAGGTGTCGGTCATAAAAAGTAATTCGAGAAGGTAATTCGAAAAAGTAATTCGTCAGGCTAAATCGGCGGACTTGGATTGTAACGCGAGCAACAGGTTTTCGTCGCCCGAACCAATCAGGCGTATGTGTTTAAATCCACATTTTTCGGCAGTTTCTGCAATGCGTTGGTGAGATACCCATAAATTCATTTGTTGCAATGTAACTACAGGCGTTGCCCCGGCCTTTATACCAACCACAATCATATCCACCAGTGTTCTTATCGCTTCAGAACTGCTCACGACCCAATTGCTGCCCGACTCCAGCAACTCCAACAAAAGTTGACTATTTTGTGCTGTTACTTGCGGAGCAAAGCGCCGGTATGAAACGACTTTGTTGACATGAATCTCGTGCGTAAGAAGCGCGTCAGCAAGCAGTTCACGTCCGGTTTCAGCACGAAAAATAACGACGTCGCGGCCTTTTAGAGATGGTAAATCCAACTCGTGCAAAAGTGCTTCCGAATCAGAATGGAATGGATCCGCTGGACAATAAATACGGGTATTTTTTTCGTTAATTCCGTATTGCGTTAATGCAGCACGGCTTCCCTCACCCATTACCGCAATCGGCACATTAGCTGGCCATAACCATCCATTTTGAAATACCGCATGAATTGCATTCGGGCTGACAAAAACTGCCAGCGCATAACGCGATAAATTAGCAATGGCGTTCTGTAAGTTACGCTGCAATTCACTTTTTTCAGGTAAGGGGACGATTTCTAACAGAGGAAATAACACCACCGGATAACCCAACGCGGTCAATCTTTGTGCCAAAGGTTGTGCTTGCGCTACTGGCCGGGTTAGTACAATTTTTTTGGGGCTTGTGTTCATGTTATCTCGTAGGGTGGGCACGCTTTTGTGCGCACCATCTTTGCAATCCCTTGTAAGTCGATTATGGCGCGGCGTTTGATAAGTTATGAAATTGCATCGGGTTATCGTCGCTCAACGATGATGGGCACAAAAACGTGCCCACCCTACGGAGTTAACATTGCGCCAAAATACTTGCTGCGTCTTGCGCCTTTAATTGCACCACGATTTGTGCGCTTAATTCAATTCCATGCTGACTATTACCGCGCACTTCAGCGCGGGCGACTTTACTGCCATCTGGCGTAGCAACGAAGGCGCGTAAATGCATAACCTCATCAGAAATAGTCGCGAATGCGGCCAACGGAATTTGGCAACTACCACCAAAAGCGGTAGATACCGCGCGCTCAGCAAAGACCGCCAATGCGCTTGGCAGATGATTTAACGGGGCCAACCAGGCAGCTAATTCAGGACGATTATTCGCAATTTCTATCGTCATCGCGCCTTGACCGGCTGAAGGCAAACTTTGTTCAGGTTCAATGTAGCAACGAATCCGTTTTTCCAAACCTAACCGTTTTAAACCTGCTGCTGCCAAAATAATTGCCGCGTATTCGCCTTGATCGAGCTTACGCAAACGCGTATCAACATTGCCACGCAAGGGCTGAATAAGCAGATGCGGATAAGCCGCCATTATTGCCGCCTGACGCCGCAAGCTGCTTGTGCCAACAATAGCGCCAACCGGCAATTCCTCTAACGATGCAAACTCAGGCGACACGAACGCATCCCGTGGATCTGCACGTTCTAACACCGCCACCAATTGCAAACCGTTAGTCACTTGCATCGGCATATCTTTTAGCGAATGGACAGCCAGATCAGCACGACCATCTAAGATTGCGGTTTCTAATTCTTTAACGAATAACCCTTTTCCACCCACTTTAGATAAAGTGCGATCCAAAATCTGATCACCGCGTGTAGTCATGCCCAACAAGGTAATCTCACATTCCGGATACAAAGCTTGCAAACGCGCTTGCACGTGTTCGGCTTGCCACATCGCTAAACGGCTTTCACGCGTGGCTATCACTAATTTTTGAGGGAGGGAATTCATCAACGCAGACTTTCATTGGGGGTCAACCAGGCAAGAGCGAGATTTTATCAGATATGCACGGCGTGCCCTATTGGACAATTAGTAACTAATTTCTCCGCACTAATGATGAAATGTATATAATGTACAAATGTTGTAATTATAGGAGCACACTATGCGCCGTCTTTCCATTGAAATCACCCCCGAGCAACACCAGCGCCTTAAAGCTGTAGCCGCCCTACGCGGTAAATCAATCAAAGACTATGTACTGGAACGTGTACTACCGTCGTTCTCTGAAACAGAAGGAATATCTGATGCCCAGGCACTGCATGAGCTGGAGGCGTTTTTGCAACCCCGCATTGAAGCTGCAGAGCGAGGCGAAATGAGCACGAAATCGGTCGAGCAAATTTTTAATGAAGTACTTCGCAAGCACTGATACGCTGAATGCAGAACTACAAACTGACCCTGGCAGCAGAAGCTGATCTTCGGGAAATCGCTCAATATACGGATCAGCAATGGGGTGAACAGCAAGCTATTCAATACGCCAGCGCCCTGACGCACTCTTTTCAATCAATTGCTAATGGAGATGTTGTGTCACGTTCATTCTCAGAGCGATTTCCACAAGTACGCGTCACACGATGTGAACACCATTACGTTTTTTATCTTCATAACCCGGAAAAAATCCCGTGCATTGTTGCTGTGTTACATAAGCGGATGGACATGCTAACGCGATCGACAGAGCGCCTTTCAACATACTAAAGATATGCAACCTCAAAAAAACACGCAACACATCATCCTTACCGGCGACAGGCCAACCGGCCCATTGCATCTTGGCCACTACGTCGGCAGCTTATGTAATCGCGTTCAGTTTCAACATCAATATCAACAATTCATTATGTTGGCCGATGCACAGGCATTAACTGACAACATGGACGATACAAACAAAGTGCATCACAACGTGATGGAAGTCGCTTTGGATTATCTTGCGGTTGGCATCGACCCGAAGTTATCCACCATCTTCATTCAATCGCAAATTCCGGAATTAACTGAACTCACTTTTTACTATTTGAATTTAGTCACCGTAGCGCGATTAGAACGTAATCCGACGATTAAAGAAGAAATTCGCTTGCGTAATTTTGAGCGTGATATTCCCGCCGGTTTTTTAACTTATCCGGTTAGCCAGGCCGCCGACATCAGCGCCTTCAAAGCGACACTGGTTCCGGTTGGTGAGGATCAGATTCCGATGATTGAACAGACCAACGAAATCGTGCGTCGTTTCAACCGCATGGCAAATCAGGACGTGTTGGTTGAATGTCAGGCCTTAGTGCCCGAAATCGGCCGCTTGCCTGGTATTGACGGCAAATCCAAAATGAGTAAATCGCTGGGCAACGTGATTAACTTAGGCGCATCTGCTGCGGAGATTCGTGCCGCTGTCAAAAAAGTCTACACCGATCCACTGCATTTGCGCATTGAAGATCCGGGTCATTTAGAAGGCAATGTTGCATTTATTTATTTAGATGCATTTGATCAGGACAAAGCCGCATTAGCAGAAATGAAAGCGCATTATGTACGTGGCGGATTAGGCGATGGCGTTGTCAAAAAACGGCTGGAAGAATGTCTGCAAGAATTGATCACACCGATCAGGGAACGTCGCTTAGCGTTAGCAGAAGATCGCGGATATGTGCTGCAAATGCTCAAAGAAGGAACAGAAAAAGCGCGTGGAGTGGCGGCACAAACTACTGCTCAGGTTAAAGCGGCTTTAGGGCTAACGTACTTCTGAATCACTACTACTTTTAATTCACTTGCTTCGGGTAATTTATAATGTCCGACCGCAAAAAATATCCCAGGTAAAAAGATGACTTCACAATTTTCAAAAAAAAACGAAGCATGGTCTGCTCGTTTTTCTGAACCCGTTACAGAACTCGTTAAACGGTATACCGCTTCCGTTTTTTTTGACAAACGATTAGCCGAAGTCGATATTCTGGGCTCGCTCGCTCATGCTGAAATGTTGTGTTTTAAAAAAATTATCAGCGAATCTGATTACGCCGAAATTGTGAGCGGCATGGAACACATTTCAGCAGAAATTAATGCGAATAATTTCAACTGGCAACTCGATTTAGAAGATGTCCATTTAAATATTGAAAAGCGCTTAACCGAATTGGTCGGCGATGCAGGAAAACGTTTACATACCGGTCGTTCCCGCAATGACCAGATAGCAACCGATATCCGCCTTTATTTGCGTGATGCCATTGATGACATTTTAGGTTTGCTCACGCAATTCAGGTTAGCGTTACTTGATCTCGCCGAAAAAAACGCCAGCACTATTCTGCCCGGTTTCACTCATATGCAGGTCGCGCAACCGATCACCTTTGGACATCACATGCTGGCTTATGTGGAAATGTTCGGACGTGACTTCGAACGCATGGCAGACTGCCGCAAACGCGTCAACTATTTACCATTGGGCGCCGCCGCTTTAGCAGGAACAACTTTCCCGATCGACCGTGAACGTGTCGCCAAAACATTAGGCTTTGATGGCATTTGTGCCAATTCGTTAGACGCCGTTTCTGACCGCGACTTTGCCATTGAATTTTGCGCAGCCGCTGCATTAATCATGACGCACATTTCGCGCATGTCCGAAGAATTGGTTATCTGGATGAGTCCGCGCATCGGCTTTATCGACATCGCCGATCGCTTTTGCACCGGATCTTCCATCATGCCGCAAAAGAAAAATCCGGATGTGCCTGAATTAGCGCGCGGTAAAACCGGGCGGGTCAACGGCCATTTAATCGCGCTGCTCACGTTGATGAAAGGCCAGCCTCTGGCCTACAACAAAGATAACCAGGAAGACAAAGAACCGCTATTTGATACGGTGGACACGGTGTCAGATACGCTGCGCATTTTTGCTGACATGGCCACTGGCATCACCGTAAAACCAGATGCCATGCGTGCGGCCGCGTTGCAGGGTTATGCCACCGCCACAGATTTAGCCGACTATTTAGTAAAAAAAGGCTTGCCGTTCCGTGACGCGCACGAAGCAGTTGCCCATACTGTTAAAACTTGCGTGAATAAAGAATGTGATTTGAGTGACTTAACGTTGGATCAATTACGTGTGTTTTCTCCCTTAATTGAAGCGGATATTTTTGACGTATTAACGTTAGAAGGTTCTGTGGCTGCACGAGATCATTTAGGTGGAACTGCGCCGAAGCAAGTGCGTGCTGCTATTGCGCGGTTGCGGGCGCAGATTTAGCTGGCTTAGCCCCGTCTCCCGTTGTGCGGAAGAAGGTTGTGAAGAGAACCCAGTCACCCGTCGTTCGGCCGGATTATTTCCAGGAACCGAGGCGCGGCTCCCTTGTATGCTTCTTTTAAAGGGTTGGGTTCGGGTGTTATTTTGGTGGTTATTCAATTTTTATTTAAAATTAGTAGTGCCGCCCTGTGGAGCTTGTGGGCAACCACCGACCTGTGGACAGGCCATGGACAACGATGAATCCGTTGCCCACCGCCCGCCCACAGGTCGGTGGTTGCCCACAAGCTCCACAGGGCGGCACTACTAATTTTAAATAAAAATTGAATAACCACCAAAAT
>Ga0209512_1000391_pt1 | contig 76179 bp, 43 predicted proteins | sample frozenSSSSmetaG_FD_184142 | JGI IMG/M metagenome (GOLD analysis project Ga0209512, IMG submission 184142) | Glacier valley bacterial and archeal communities from Borup Fiord, Nunavut, Canada, to study Microbial Dark Matter (Phase II) -... | ecosystem: Environmental > Aquatic > Freshwater > Ice >...
CCTCGTCACAAACCCTGGTTTCGTCGATCCTGCGGCAGGCGACTTCCGTTTCAGCGATCCCGTTATCCCTGAAAAAATCGCTTTCATCCCCTTCGACACCACCGCCGCCGGAGTGCGCGGCGACCCGGCGTGGCGGAAACTCGCCGCCGAAACTCCACCCGACTGGCATACCCGATGAACAACCACCTTCGAAAAAATCCTTGTCGCACCGCCTGTGGCTGAACATCTTTTCTCATACCAATAACAACAACGATGAAAACCTTTGTATTCCACCCCGCCTTTACCGCCCTTGTCCTCACCGCAACCACCCTCGTCTGCCACGGCCAGGAAGACCTGAGCAAACCCGTCATCACCACCGAGACCAAAAAAGACGCCGATGGAAAGGACGTGCTCTACATGTATATCGACGGCATCAAGGTCCACGAACTAGACACCACCAAACAGCCCGCTCCTCCGGTCGTCGCGCCGGGCGAGCCAGCCGCGTTCTTCGCTGCACCGGCTGATGCGATCGTTCTGTTTGACGGCTCTGAAAAGGCGGCAACCGAAAAATGGACCGATACCAAAGGCAATCCGAGCGGCTGGAAAGTCGTCGATGGCGCGCTCGAGTCGGTCAAAGGCGCGGGCTATATCCAGACGAAGGACAGTTACGGCTCCTGCCAGCTTCATGTCGAATGGGCCTCACCGACCAAGGTCGAGGGCGAAGGCCAGGGACGCGGCAACAGCGGCGTGTTTCTCATGAACACCTACGAAGTCCAGGTACTCAACAACTTCGAAAACCCCACCTACCCCGACGGTCAGGCCGGCGCGCTTTATGGTCGGAAAAAACCGTTGGTCAACGTCTGCCGCAAACCCGGCGAATGGCAGAGCTACGACATTGTTTTCCACCGCCCGGTCTTTGATGAATCCGGCAAGATCGTCCGCCGCGCCACCTTCACTGTCCTGCACAACGGAGTCCTTGTCCAGGACCACACCGTTCTCAGCGGTGGCACCAGCTGGATGGGGCCCAACGCCGCCTCCGAATACAAGGCCCACCCCGACAAACTTCCACTCGCTCTCCAAGACCACGGCAACCCGGTCCGCTTCCGCAACATCTGGATCCGCGAGCTGAAGGACTGAACCTTGGACTGCGTGCAGCCTGCTGCCGCTTTGTCTTCGCAGCCCTGCTGCGAGACGCACTCCACATTCATTCCCCGTCGTTTTCCGCGATCTCGTCATATCTGAAGCTCGTAATCGTCTTCAACCAGGCAGGACTTACCGCCTTCTTGAATTCTGCCGCGCTGCACCACTTCCAGTCCGAACCAACCGCCACCAGTTTGTGATGTACCGCATTCTGGTGGACGTAATGCAAACGTGCCAGGCAACTTCAATGGTGGCTGATATAGGTCTCCCGATAGTTCTGCCAGAGTCGCGACCGGCCCGGCTGCACATCCCGCCGGTTCAGCTCCTTCGTCGTCAGGCTGTGTAGCTTCCGGATCAAATGCCCTAGCGACTTCGCAGCTCCATCCTTTGTCGAAGGGCTATGTCCGATGAAATGATAATGATTTGAGAGAATCGCCCACGCCTCGATTTCCCAACCGAACTGAGCAACAAGCGAGAACAGAAGTTCCTGAAACCAGTCCTTCATGGCATCGTCCGCCAGAAGATCCACTTGTCCGGACGTCCGTGCCGTCACGAAATAGACGCCCGCCGATCCCAAACGGTGCGGCGGAGCGTGAGGCCAGTCCCGCGTCCCCTTCGCACATTCCTCGTCGCTCGGTTCATTCATAACAAAGGTCCTTGGACTGCGTGCAGCCTGCTGCCGCTTTCGACTGCCAGCCTGCTGGCCGGGGTGGGAGTTAGCATCCAGGGTTGGCGATGTCCACCCGGAATCATCCACAGCAGGGCCACCTCATTTTGAAATCACCAGTTTCAAAGGGCTGGCGGACCGCAGTTGCTGCGTCTCGCAGCAAAGTCACATTGCGGCGAGACGCCGCAACCACATTTTCGAGAGGCCCGGCCTTGGAACTCAGGCACTTCCAAATTGAGGTAGCCCTGAGATCCGCAGCAGGCTGCGGATCCAAAGCGGCAGCAGGCTGCCGCAGTCCAAGGCGCGCGGCTAAAGCCTGCCTACCATCTCTTCGATCCTCTTCTCCGACACCTTTCCTAACACGGAGACATCCGGAGCGAAAATCGAGATGCGGTATTCCTCCAGCGCCCAACCGACCGGCCAGTGTGCCGGGTCTTCTACATCGGCGGTGTGAAGTTGGAACCACGGCACCCACAACCGCCGGAAGCGGTCCATCTTTTCGAGATCCTTCACGATGGGCAGCGAGGCCAAACGCCCTAACCGGGAACGGATCGCCCTCAGCCGCCGCGGGTATTCGCGGAAATTGTTGAAGCCCGCGCGCCAGGCAAAGTTCTTGCGGAAGAGCCACGCGAGCTGTTCCTCCAGATCCTCCGCGATCTCGCCGAAGTTCCGATCCTTGCGGTTGGCTGCAATCCACCGCTGGATCTCCGGCAGGATTTCGAAAATCTCATCCATCGCCTTACCGATGACGGCGGCGGCATCATACCACCGGCCCCTCGCCTTTTCGGTGAGAGCGCTGAATTCCTGCGGCGATCTAGGAAAAACCCCACCGGCAGCACCCTCGGCGGCGAGCAGGATCAGATCGTTCAGCGAGGTTCCACCCACGCCGAGTCTCGGCATCTCAACCTTCGCCATCATACCTAGCGGAAATTTCTTCGTCAGATAGGCCACCTGATCCGGATGCGCCAGCCAGAGCAATCTCGCACCTCCCGCGCGGTGCGATTCCACAGCTTCAGCAGCACGGGTGAACGCACGGACGCCGACGGATTTCCCCTCGTCCACCAACGCCGGATAGGCAGCGCCGCCCGGAGTCATGACGAGTTCCGGCAGGCTTTCGCCGTCCCATGTGCTGATACCCTTGCGCTCGATATCCGCGTTCGCGGCGGCCTCGAAGCGCACGCGCATGCGGTCAGCGAGTTGGAGTTTCAACACCGGCACATCGTCGCCCATCGCGAGTTCCTGAGCGTCGTCATCGCAGACCCAGATTTTCGTAACCAGTTCAGGCGGCAGTTTGCTCACGTCGTATTCGCCGACGGGAACATACGCTCCGTTCCGCTCCTTCAGGTGTTCGGATAGAGCCTGGAAAATCGAGCGGTCTTTCGGGGCGAAACTCCAAAGCTCGGCGAAACTGTCCGCCGCGGGGCTGATCGGCTGGCAAATCCGGCGGTAGTCCTTCGGCAGCGAGCGCAGCAGGATTTCCGCCCGCTCGCGGAGATTTCCATCCGCTCCCCAGGCGGGCAGCCAGTCGGGAAATTTCGGCAATTGGTCCACATGCACTCCGATGGTCACGCCGTCATCGCGTTCACCCTGCGCGGCATGATAGTAGAGCGTGTATTCCTCACCCCCATGCCGGAGCGTGTCGGGAAAACCGTCGAGTCCGAGACCATCGAAGTCCTCATCCACCACATCGGCCACAGCTAACATCAGCGAATCTTCGTTTTTCACGAGCCACTTGTGGAAGGCTGCGGCGGTGTTGATGCCTTCCGGAATGCGCTCTTCGAAAAACCGGATCACTGCCTCGTCGCTCCACAAGCCGCCGGGCCTGCGGAGTTTCTGTTCGATCGCCTCGATCTCACCACGCATCTCGTTGAGATGGTCGAGAAACAAGCAGTGTTTCCGCAATCCACCGCCGACCACCCCCTCGCGCAGGAAGATGTTTCTAGCGGCTTTCGGATCGACGCGACCGTAGTGAATCCTACGTCCGGCGACGACCGGCAGTCCGCCGCAGATGACGGTTTCCTTGCCATAGACCGCGCCCTGGTTCTCGTCCCAGTGCGCTTCGCCGTATTTGCTTTTACAGAGATGAGGTGCCACCTCCTCGACCCATTCCGGTTCGATCTTCGCAACCCGCCGCGCCCACAGGCGGGTGGTTTCGACGAGTTCCATCGCCATCACCCATTCGAAGCGCTTCGGCAGGGCGAAGAGGCCGGAGCCGGGGAACACCGCGAAGAATCCGCCGTTCGCCGCGCGGTAGGATTTCGACTCGCGGTCCCACAAGCCGAACTGCCGCGGTACGCCTGATAGAAGAGCCTTGTGCAGGGTGGAATATCCGGCGGGCGAGGAAAGACCGTCCTTGATGTCACCGATTTTCAGCTTCCACTCGCGCTCCAACAGATCCGCGAGTTCGTCGCGGACGTTCGCCCATTCCATCGCGCGGCGGGCGTTGAGAAAGGCACCGCCGCAGTATTTCCGCAGGGCGTTGCGTTTCCATCGGCCGCGTTCGTCGCGGAAACGGGCGAGGTCGTTCCACATGCGCAGGATGCTGACGAAATCGCTGTCGCCGTCTTTCCAACGGGCGTGCGCGGCATCGGCCTCACGCGTTTTTTCCGCAGGGCGCTCGCGGGGGTCGTTCGATTCCAGCGCGGCGACGATGGGCAGGACTTCGGCGAGACATCCTTCCTTCCGCGCTTCTATCAGCATGCGGCCGAGACGCGGATCGACGGGCAGCCGCGCGATCTGACGGCCATAGTCGGTGAGCTGCTTTTCCTTATCCAGCGCGCCGACTTCGCGCAGCGTGCGGTAGCCTTCGGAGACCGCTTTCGGCGCGGGTGGATCGAGAAATGGAAACTCGTCGATCTCCGGCAGACCGAGCGATTTCATGCGCAGGATCACGCCTGCCAGAGAACTGCGGCGGATTTCGGGGTCGGTGAATTCCGGGCGCTCGGTGAGTTCGGTTTCCTCGTAGAGCCGGACGCAGACGCCATCGCGCACCCGGCCGCAGCGGCCTTTCCGCTGGCGGGCGCTGGCCTGGCTGACAGGCTCGATCTGCAAGCGCTGCACTCCTTTTCCCGGACTCCACCGGCTCACTCGGGCGATGCCGGAATCGATCACGCAGGCGATGCGCGGGATCGTTAGAGAAGTTTCCGCGACGTTGGTGGCGAGAATGAGGCGGCGCTTGTTGCCGGGATTGAAAACGCGTTGCTGGTCGCCGAGTCCGAGCCGCGCGAAGAGCGGCAGCACCTCGGTCCCGCGGTAATGGCGGCCGTCGAGCACATCGGCGCATTCGCGAATCTCACGCTCGCCGGGAAGAAAAACGAGAACATCTCCGTTAGGTTCGACCTCGCCCAGATAATCGACCGCACGGGCGACGTGTTGCGCCAGATCCTCATCGTCGAAGGGCGGCAGGAAAAACTCGGCGACAGGAAACATCCGACCGGGTGCCTCGATCACCGGAGCAGGCACGCCATTGATGGTGAAAAACTCCGAGAACGACCCGGCATCGAGCGTCGCGGAGGAGATGACGAGTTTCAGGTCTTTCCGCCGGTCGAGCAGGCGGCGGACGTAGCCTAGCAGGAAATCGATGTTCAGCGAGCGTTCGTGCGCCTCGTCGAGGATGAGTGCTTCGTATTGTTTCAAATCCCGGTCGCCCTGCGTCTCGGCGAGCAGGATACCATCTGTCATGAATTTGATCCGCGTCTCCCGCGAAGTCCTGTCCTCGAAGCGGACCTGATAGCCGACGTAATCGCCGAGCGGCACGTTGAGTTCCTCCGCCACCCGCTTTGAAACACTGGCCGCCGCGATCCGCCGCGGCTGGGTGCAACCGATGCGGCCGCCATCAACCCCGAGCGCCTCGGCGACCATTTTCGGAAGCTGCGTCGTTTTCCCGGAGCCGGTCTCGCTGACAACCACCACCACCGGATGAGCGCGCACGGCCGCAAGAATTTCCTCCCGATGCTCGACGACCGGAAGCTCCTGCGGATAATTCCACTTCATCACTCTGCCACGCGATTCCAAAGACTTAAGTTGTGGAATGAGGTGTCGCAGGCGTCCGGAAAAAGGCAGGTAAAACCCTCAAAAAAGCCCTGCGGATCGTGGCCGCCCGATTCATTTTAAAAACCATCAGAGTGAAAGTGACGGTGGTGACGGAGGGCGTCAAACGCATAATCTCCCTTCCCCTAGCTGGGGGCGAAAAATAAATTTAACATTTCCGTAAGATATGCGGAGTGAACGATGATGAGCCACAGTCGGGCAAGTGTCTGATGGTTAGCCGTTTTCGTGAACCACCCAGACGCGGAGGGCCTAACACGATCATCTTTTCGGCGGATTCGTGTGCTCCGGAATGACAATTGGTCCCTGCCCGGCAATGTTTCCCATGCCTAATTGTTATTCGATTTTCAACGACGTCCGCCCCCTGATCGGAACTGTTGATTGGAGATGAATCTCCCCCCATGTGACTTCATTCGACCTCCCTCGAAAAGTGGCCGATAGTTTTCCCCCGATTGCACATGAGACCGGTTTTTCAATTTGCATGCGGACGCGTCCGCCTTTTCCTGCTGACAATTCTGCTCGTGATGCCAGCCGCATCGGCGCAGACACCTGTGGTGAGAATCCTGCCGCTGGGGGACTCGATCACACGCGGCAACAACGACGTCAACTACCCCAACGGCGATATTCCGGGCGGCTATCGCAAGGACCTTGGGAACAAGCTCAAAACCGCGGGAGTGCCATTCGATTTCGTGGGCACCCAGACCGACAATGTCGCTTCCGGCATGGATCCGGACCACAGCGGGATGAACGGTTTCCGCACCGACCAGACTCTCGCGAATCTGTCCACCTCACTGGCGCTGGCTCCGGAAGTCGTGCTGATGCATCTGGGAACCAACGACATCCTTCAGAGCATCCCGGTCACCACGGCGGCTGCAAATCTCGATACCCTCATTGGCCAGATCGTCTCCACCGCGCCGAACCGGAAGCTTTACGTTTCCACCATCATCCCGTTCGCACAGGGCTGGGCCTCAAGGACGGCCGCGCAGTTGAACGCCGAGGCATCGAATTACAACACGCGTCTGCGGAACATCGTCCGACAGCATGCGGATCGAGGAGAAAAGGTTTTCCTGGTGGACATGAATGCGTCGGTCGTTCTGAGCGATCCCGATCCTTCGAAGAATTTTTTCCTGAACGGTGACGGCATCCATCCCGGACAGGCAGGTTACAACCAAATGGCAGCGATCTGGTTCCAGGCGACCGCCGCCACGCTGTCGGACGCTATCGTCAATGGTAGTTTCGAGATTGGCCTCACCGGCTGGGCATCGTCCGGTCAGGTAGCGGTGAAATCGGGCCAACCCTATTTCGCCACCGACGGCACGAAACCCGTAGCATTCCACCCGCAGGAATCGGCGAGGGACGGGGTGCTGACGCAGGTTTTCCCCACCACCGCCGGGACCACTTACGAACTGGCGTTCGACATGGCGGGAGCCGACGATGCATCCGGACAAAAGCTTGAAGTGAACCTCATGGGAAGCGCGGATCTGGCTTCGCAAACGATTTCCGTCACCGGTGCAATTGGCGGCGGCATCAGGTGGCAACCGCAGAGCCTGGTTTTTGTAGCTGATAGCGCGAGCACTTCCGTGACCTTCACCGACCGCTCCACCTCTGGAAACAGCACCGGCCTGCTGCTCGACCACGTCCGGCTCATCAAGCGGCCGCCACCCGTGGTCGGGACGCCGAACGCCTGGACCGCCCTCCGCGCCCATCCGCAAAATCCCCACATCCTCGAATTCCGCGGGCGACCCACGGTGCTGAGGACGTTTGCGGAGCATTACAGCTCGGTGATCAATTCGGACTTCGATTTCGTCCCGTACCTCAACACCCAGCAGCGGGACGGAATGAATCTCACGCGGGCGCTTCTCGTTGGTTTCCGCCATGACGGCAGTGTTTTCCCGGCCACTCCGCTCGCTCCGGTTCCCGCTCGTTTCATGCAGCCATGGCTGCGCAGCGGCACCACCGGCCCCGCGCTGGACGGTTTGGGCAAATGGGATTTCACCACTTGGAACGAGGATTATTTCACCCGTCTCAAGACCTTCGCCAAGACTTGTAGCGAGCGTGGAGTGGTCGCGGAATTCACCCTTTTCTGCACTCCCTACACCACCACCGACTGGCAGGTCAGCCCGTTCAACCCCGCCAACAACGTTCAGGCCATCGGCCCGGCCAACCGCTACGACGCCCTGCGCGGAACGGACGCCAGCCTGATGGCGGCCCAGGAAGCGGCGGTGAGACGGATCGTCAACGAGCTCAACGAATTCGACAACCTCTACTTCGAGGTCCTCAACGAGCCCTTCTGGAACGAGCCTGGCGTCAAGGACGATCAGGAAATCGCGTTTCAAAACCGCATGCTCCAAGTCCTGCGCGAGTCTGAAGCCACGCTCCCGAACAAACATCTCGTCGCCCACAATTTTCCCCAGCAGGCAGACGCGATGTCGCCCGGATTCGACATGATCAACGAGCACTATCCGCTCGCTGTAGCCGTGCAGGGGCCCAACCCCGCAATCGCCGGAGCCGAGGCACTGCTGCGCGATCACTATCAGCGCGAGCGCATCCTCGCCCTTGATGAAACCGATACGGACACAGCGCTTCAGACCCGCCTGGAATCCTGGATGTTTCTCCTCGGTGGCGGCGGAATCTACAACGGACTCGACGTTCCGTATTTTGTTTACTCGACACAGGATGAAACGGGAGACACCGAGCTCGGCAGAAATTTCCGCAAGGGCGTAACCAACATCGGCAGCTACATGGACAACCTCAACCTTGTCGCTCTCCGCCGCGATTTCACCTGGATCACGGGCGGCCTTCCGGCGGGAGCCACCCTGCAATGCATGGCGAGCCCCGGACAACAGTATGTCGCTTATTTCCACCATGGTCAGCACGATGCTCCCGCAGGACTCAGCTACAAGCCGATCGACGGCGCGAACCACGTCATCAGCGCCACCGTTTTCCTGCCGGCAGGCTCATGGCGCGCGGTGTGGACCCGCCCGTCCGATCTCGCCGTTCTGCGCACCGAGGTGTTCACCCACACCGGAGGCTCACGCACGCTGGCGGCGGTCACCTATCAGGAAGACGTCGCCCTGCGGATCGACCGGACAGGAGCGGGCGATCTCACGCCGCCGCCCGGCCCCACCGGGCTTGTCGCCACATCCGACGCGGCCGGGGCGATCCGACTGTCATGGAATCCGGTGGCGGCCGCTGATCCTGGAAACTATCGAATCTATCGTTCAGTTAGCGCCGGCGTTCCAGTGGACACTGCCCACCGCGTCTCAGTGGTGACGGAAAACCGCACGGATTTTTCCGACACCACGACGACGGTAGGAACCACCTGGTATTACGTGATCACCGCCGTTGACATCAATGGCAACGAGTCCATCGCCAGCTCGGAAATCGCAGCCACATCAACGCTCGACAACATCCCCTACGGCGGCACCGCATGGCCTCTCCAGGGCAGGATCGAAGCGGAAAATTTCGACAACGGCGGCGAGGGAGTCACCTGGCATGACTTTACCGCCGGAAACGAAGGTGGCCAGTATCGCCCTTAGGAAAATGTCGATATCACCACCACCGACGTCGGCGGAGGATATCAGGTTTTCGAAACCCAGACCGGCGAGTGGCTCGAATACTCCGTCAATGCCGCCAAATCCGGAAGGTATGTGCTCGAACTCCGCGTCGCCAATCCCCAGGCGGGCGGGCGTGTCCGTCTGGAGGCCGATGGCGTCGATGTCAGCGGCACCATCGAAATCCCGCAGACCACCGGCTGGCAGACCGTCACCGTTCCTGACATTTTGTTAGCATCGGGACCGCACGTCCTGCGTCTCACGGTTTCCGCCACCAGCCCGGCGGGCACGGCGGGTGCGATCAACTGGTTCTCGCTCAACGCCGGGCCCGCTGTCGGTCCCACCGCCAATGCGGGCACGGACCTTCAGATCGCTGATCAGGATAACAGCGGGACCGAAGCGGTGGGTCTAAGCGCGGCCTCCAGCCTGCCGGGCGACGCGCCGATCCAATCCTCCACTTGGCTGAAAAACGGAGTCGCCATCGCGAGCGGCCTCAATCCATCTGTTACTCTCGCAGTAGGCAATCATTTGATCAAACTCAAGGTGACCGATGGCAACAACCTGGAGAGCACCGATGAAATCCTCGTCACCGTCCGCCCCGGCGGATTCGTGAACGGCAGCTTCGAATCTGGCTACACCGGATGGACCACCACCGGCAACCAAGGCATCCAGTCCGGTGCCCCCTACACGGCGACCGACGGCACCAAGCTGGTCGGCTTCAACGGTGCCAACCTGACGCCGAACGCCGTACTTTCGCAAACATTCGCCACCATCCCGGGAGCCACTTACACGCTGGCGTTCGACGCCGGTGTGCTTTCATTCAACACCAGCTCGCAGACGATGCAGGTGACCGCCACCGGCAACACCAACCTGCTCAACCGCACGATCACCATCGCCGGTCTCGGTGGAGGCAGCAATCGCTGGCTTGCGCAGAGTTTCACCTTCGTCGCTGACCGCAGCAGCACCACCCTCGCCTTCCGTGACTTGTCCTCGGTGACCGTCAACCTCGATCTCCTTCTCGACAACGTGCGCGTTTCCGGCCCGGCACCCGTCACGCCTAACACCGCCCCGTTCGCCACGGCGGATGCCTATTCGACAAACGAAGGCCGGGCGCTGGTCGTCCCTTCCGGTGGCGTGCTCGCGAACGACTCCGATGCCGATGCCAACCCGCTGACAGCCATCCTCAACGCCGGCCCGGGTCATGGCACACTCACTCTGAATTCCGGCGGAGGTTTCACTTTCACCCCCGCGGCCGGATTCTTCGGCAGCGACTCCTTCACCTATCATGCAATCGACGGCAGCGCGGATTCCAACGTCGCGACAGTCACCCTAACCGTCAGCGAGGTCGTGCCCGCCCCGCTCGCAGTGGCGGATTCCTATGCGATCGACCAGAACACCGCGCTCGAAGTGCCGAGCACAGGAGTTCTAGCAAACGACAGCGACACCCGTGGCCGTGCTCTCACCGCAGTGCTCGATGCAGGCCCCGCCCACGGCAGCCTCGTCCTGAATGCCAACGGCACATTCGCCTATACTCCGGCGGTTGATTATTTCGGAACCGATTCGTTCACCTATCATGCCAACAACGGCGTGCTGAACTCAGCCACCGTGACCGTCACGTTCACCGTCACCGAGGTCGTCCCACCACCCTTGGCTGCCGTGGATTCCTATGTCACGAACGAGGGCTCCGTTCTGGTGGTGGCCGCACCGGGGGTGCTCGCCAACGACTCCGACCCCACGTCCCGCCCGCTGACCCCCCTGGCGATCCAAGGCCCGGCCCAGGGAGTTCTTGTTTTGGCTGAAAACGGCGCCTTTTCCTACACCCCGGCGGTTGGATTCTACGGAACGGATTCCTTCACCTACCGCGCCCGCAACGGCAGCTCTGCATCGGCCGCCACGACCGTCACCCTAACCGTTTACGAAGTCATCCCCGCGCCAGTCGCGGTGGCGGACTCGTTTTCGACGAGTGAAAACGCCGCGCTCACCGTTTCCGCCACCGGGGTTCTCGCCAACGACAGCGACGTGAGAGCCCGCCCGCTCACCGCAGTGCTGAATACGGAGCCGGCTCACGGCAGCGTGACTCTGAATCCTAACGGAAGCTTCGGATACACTCCTGCCAACGGATTTTTCGGAACCGATTCCTTCACCTATCATGCCAACAACGGCGTGCTGGATTCCGGTGTCGTCACCGCAACGATCAATGTCCGCGAGATCATCCCGGCACCGGTCGCGGTTGGCGACGCCTTCTCCACCGCTCAGAACACCGCGCTTGTCGTTCCGGCCGCCGGTGTTCTTGCCAACGACAGCGACCCACGCTCGCGCACGCTGACCGCAGTCATGGATCGAGGCCCGGCTAACGGAATTCTCGTTCTCAATACGGACGGCAGTTTCACCTACACCCCGGCGGAAAATTTCTTCGGCCTCGACTCGTTCACCTATCATGCCAACAACGGCCCGCGCGATTCGAATGTCGTCACGGTCAACATCACGCTGACGGTGAATGGCAGGCAGCCGGAGGCCGTCGCACTCGCCGATGCCTATTCCGTCCGCGAAAACGGCACGCTGGCCGTCGCACCTCCGGAGGGAGTGCTGGCCAACGACACCGGGAAGAATTCCATGCCGCTGACCGCAGTGATCAATGCCGATCCGGCCCACGGCAGCCTCACTCTCGATCCGGATGGCGGATTCACCTACACCCCGTCCGGGGGATTCTTCGGCAGTGACTCGTTCTCCTATCACGCCACCAACGGGACAACTGACTCCAACATCACCACCGTGGATCTGCTCGTCACCGAGGTCGTTCCGCCACCGTTGGCCGTGCTGGACGCTTATGCCACCAACGAAAACGCGGTACTGATGATTCCCGCCGCAGGTTTACTTTCCAATGACAGCGATCCCCGTTTCCGCCCTCTCACCGCAGTTCTGGACCTCGCTCCGGGCAACGGCACCGTCACCGTGGATCCCGACGGCGGCTTCATTTACACCCCCACCGCCGGATTCTCCGGGACCGACAGCTTCACCTATCAGGCTCATAACGGAACCCTCGCTTCCGAAAGCGCGACCGTTACTCTCACCGTCAATGAGATCGTTCCACCACCGGTCACCGTGCCCGATACCTACGCCACCGCCGAGGGAGCTCCGCTCATCGTTCCCGCCTCCGGAGTTCTGGCGAACGACACCGATCCCCGCTCCCACCCGCTGACCACCGTGCGGAATCTAGGCCCCGCACACGGCACCCTCACCCTGGATGCGGACGGTGCATTCCAATACACGCCCGCCCCCGGATTTTTCGGGGCCGACTCATTCACCTATCGGGCGTCCAACGGCAGTTCCGTTTCCGAAATCGAAAACGTCACCCTCAGTGTCAGCGAGATCGTTCCGCCGCCGGTCGGCACGGCCGATTCGTATGCGACGGCGGAAAACGCCCCGCTCGTCATCCCGGCGAAGGGAGCCCTAACCAACGACAGCGATCCCCGGTCGCGCCCGCTCACCGCCGTTCTGAATGCGGGTCCTTCTCACGGCACACTCACCCTCAATCCCGACGGCAGTTTCACTTACACTCCATCGAGCGGTTATTTCGGAGCGGACTCATTCACTTATCATGCCAGAAACGGAGTGCTGGACTCAAACCCTGTCACCGTGATTCTAACTATTACCGAGGTCGTCCCCGCTCCGGTCGCCGTCGCGGACGGCTATCAGGCCGACACAGGCACGTCTCTTGTGGTTCCCGCCGCCAGCGTCCTTGCCAATGACCGCGATCCCCGATCCCGCCCGTTGACTGCGGTGCTCGACTCGGGTCCTACAAAAGGGGCTCTGATATTGAGGCCGGATGGAAGCTTCACCTACACCCCGGCTACCGGCTATTCCGGCTCCGACACCTTCATCTATCACACCCGCAACGGGTTCAAGGATTCCACAACGACCACGGTAAGTCTGACCATCCGTCCGCCCGCGCCCCAGGGTCTCGTCAACGGCAGTTTCGAATCCGGTTTCACCGGCTGGACCACCGCCGGAAACCTCGGCATCCAGTCCTCTTCACCCTATGCGGCGACGGAAGGAACGAAACTCGTGGCATTCAACAGTGCCAACCAGACTCCCAATGCGGTGCTCTCCCAATCCTTCGGCACCATCGCCGGACAAACCTACACGCTCGCCTTCGATCTGGGAGTGCTCGGCTTCAACACCAGTCCGCAAACGATGCTGGTGACCGTGAACGGCACCGCCAACCTCCTCGACCGCACGCTCACCATCACGGGTGCTGGCAACGGGACGAACCGCTGGCTGCCGCAGAGTTTCACCTTCGTCGCGGACGGCTCCACGGCGACACTTGCCTTCCGCGACCAATCGACCTCCACCGTCAACCTCGACATGGAACTGGACAACGCGCGGGTGACCGGAATCGCCAACACCGCGCCTTTTGCGGCAGCCGATTCCCATCAGGTTATCAGAGAAACCACGCTCGTTGTTCCGGCCAAGGGGGTGCTCGCGAATGACAGTGATTCGGAATCCAACGCGCTGACCGCGATTCTCAATATCGCCCCGGCGCACGGAACTCTCGCCCAGAGTGCGAACGGCGGTTTCATCTACACGCCCGCCACGGATTACACCGGAGCCGACTCGTTCAGCTACCGCGCCAACGACGGTTTGTTGAATTCAAATATCGCGACTGTTAGCCTCACAGTCATTTCTCCGCCGCCCAACACCGCGCCGGTCGCCGTTGCGGATTCCTACAGCACCACCAAGGGAACCACACTGACGGTTTCCGCTGCCGGCATCCTAACTAACGATACCGACGCCGAATCCAGTCCACTCACGGCCGCGCTCGTTTCCGGCCCTGCCAACGGCACGCTGACGATGGGCACGAACGGCGGATTCACCTACACCCCGGCGGCTGGCTTCACCGGCACCGATTCCTTCACCTACCGCTCGAATGACGGCAATCTGGATTCCAACACCGCGACTGTCACTATCAGCGTCAGCGAAATCGTGCCCGGCACCCTGATCAACGGCAGTTTCGAAGCAGGTTTCACCGGCTGGACCACTACCGGCAACCAGAGCATCCAATCCGCCGCTCCCTACACCTCGACGGACGGCACGAAGCTCGTCGGGTTCAATGGCGGAAATTCCACTCCCAACGCCGTTCTCTCCCAGTCTCTCGCAACCGCCGCGGGACAAACCTACTCGCTTGCGTTTGACATCGGAACCCTCGCCTTCAACACCAGTTCTCAAACACTTCAAGTCAGTGTCACAGGCAGCGGTAGCCTGCTTTCCCGGACTATCAACGTCAACGGTGCCAGCAACGGCAGCAACCAGTGGGTGCCTCAAAATTTCACTTTCGTCGCCAACAGCGCCACAACGGTGCTCACTTTCCGCGACCAGTCCACCTCCACCAACGGGCTCGACCTAACACTCGACAACGTCCGCCTGAGCGCGGTCGCCAGTCTGCCCAACACCGCGCCCGTCGCTGTCGCCGACAGCTACTCCACCGTGCGGGACATCGCCCTCGTGGTTCCTGCCGCAGGATTGTTATCAAACGACACCGATGGCCAATCCGATTCCCTCACTGCATTGATCAACGCGGGACCTGCACACGGCACGGTGACCCTTGCTCCTAACGGAGGATTCACCTATTCCCCTGCCGCTGGTTACACCGGAGCGGATTCGTTTTCCTATCATGCCAACGACGGGCGGCTGGAATCCAACATCGTGACGGTAACCCTCAGCGTGATCGCGCCCGTCGTCGCCACACTGGTCAACGGCAGTTTCGAATCAGGATTCACCGGTTGGGTCACCACCGGGAACCAGGGCATCCAGTCAGCCGCGCCTTACGCCGCTTCGGACGGCACGAAACTCGTCGCCTTCAACGGCGCCAACCAGACTCCTAACGGAACGATTTCCCAAGCCTTCACCACCACCGCCGGAAAATCCTACACCCTCACCTTCGACGCCGGTGTGCTTGCCTTCAACTCAGCCACACAGACACTGCAGGTCACGGTCAACGGCAAGGCCACCCTCCTCACGCGGACCATCTCCCTTCTTGGCACTGGCAGCGGAACGAGCCGCTGGCAGGCCCAGATCTTCAGCTTCGTCGCGGACGGATCCTCCGCGACCCTAACGTTCCGCGACCAGTCCGCCACCACCTCCAATCTCGACCTTCTGTTGGACAACGTCCGCATCACCAGCCAGCCGCTCGCGATCGCAGCTCCCGTCCAGATCAACGCAATTGCGGCAGTTGATCCGGTGCCACAAGCCTTCACCACTCCTCCCGTTTTGCCACCTGGCGCGCCATCCATTTCAGGCACACCGGGTGACATCTCCGTCAGCATGACTGCCTCCTTGCCCGGAACCTACAGCTTGGAAAGCTCTCCGGATCTCATCACTTGGGAGTGGATCATTGAAAAGCAGGCCGCCGCTGGTGATCAGGTTGAATTTCGTGACACCAGGGAATCCAACGCACCGGCGGTGTTCTATCGAATCGGTTTCCTACCCGCTTCCTTGGGCAGGTAAACGAAACCATCGAGAGTTTCCGTTTCGGAAATTTCCGTCACCCCATGGCGGAGTCCATCATCTCGGTTTTTCCGACTTTTTTGGGCGGCACGGGTTCGTCCCAAAATCTCACCAGAGCCGCTCTTGCCTTCTTGTTTTCGCGTGCGGCCTTCTTGTCAAGATGGGCGAGGTATTTTTCGTAGATCCCGTCGCGGACCGATCCAAGGAACCGGCTTTGGAATCCGGGGAACGGATTGAATGGATTGACCCGGCTGTTGACCCAGATGGCGATTCTCTGCTGCCCGGCCTCCGCATGGCCCCGCTTGTGGAAGCCCATGGTGTCAGCGATGACCAGCGTGTTCTTCTTGACCAGCAATGCCACAGGATCCGGTAACGCCAACGTGTCAACGTCCTCACCAGTCGGTCTGAAAGCCCCACCCAATGCGTTTCGTTTGATTTCCGCCGGAGTGCTGCGCCGGATACTTTCGTGGTATTCCCATTTGATCCGCCGCCAGGTCAACCGGTGCGAACTCGGGACATAGTGGAAGGGGCCGTTTTCGACATTCACATCCTCCAGGAAATACCACGCCTTCATCGTGGGATGAAAAGTGTCCTTGTGCAGGTCTTTCTGGGGATCCGACGCACCGTCGGCGGCTCCATGGATGATGCGCTCCAGGAAGGTGGAGGGATATCCGTTCATGGAAGAAGTGTAGGCCAGCAAGCGGGTATATTCCGGATTCTCCGTCAGCTCCTGATAGGCCGGAAAATTCCTGCTGACCCCATCGCTGAGAAGCAGACGCCGCGTGAGTGTGTCGCCCTCCTTCACTTCACGCGCGCAGCCGTCATAGTCGCGGATCTGCCTCATCAGAGCTTCGTATTGTCCGACCGGCAGGAAATCGCTTTTGATCAGGAAACCATCCCGGTCAAACGCCTCCCGATCCTCTTTTCCCACAGAGGAAAACAGCAGGAAGCGCCTCAACCGATAGATCAAGCGGGCCGCAATCATTCGGCCGACATGCAGTCCGAGTCGGTTCAGAAACCTGCTGCCGATGACCGGATTGCGGAACGATTTCGCCGTGGTGAGGACGGACAGGAGATAGACCGGCAGAAGGATGAGGTTTTTCATGAATGCTGGGTGAGTGGATTGCTGCGTAAATAACTGATACAGGAAAAGAATACCGATGAAAATAGCGACCCGGTTGTCGTTGCCAAGAATCTATTTGCTCAGTGTTGCCGACGTCCCACCGACTACGCCGCGAAACGGCCGAGGTCATGCCCTTTGCACGAAATCCCTGCATTCTGCGGTGTCATGACAAAAAACGGCGTCCCGGGTGATTGTCGTATGCCGTTGAGATGGCGAGTGTTCAGGCGGAAAGCAATCCACGGCACGGCAGCTGCGAAAGCGGTGGTGGATTTCAAAAGCCTCCCGACCACAGGTTTGAAATCCGCAAAACCCAACCAGTCATTCCTTCTCCCCTCGGACATGATGCAACGAGGACGAAAAATGAAGACCAATTCCATCCCACCCACTCACCATTGGAGACCATGTCTCGTAGCGGCAATTTGTGCCATCCTCGCGACGGCCCACGCTCCGGCACAAGAACCCATCCGCCTGCATCCACAGAACGGACACTATTTCCTCTTCCGCCAGAAACCGGTAGTCCTGATAGGATCCAGTGAACACTACGGTGCCCTGATCAACCTCGATTTCGATTACATTCCCTATCTGGAGGAAACCCGCAACCGCGGTCTGAATCTGGTGAGAATCTTCAGCGGCACCTATCGGGAAACATCCGGTTCGTTCGGGATCCAGAACAACACACTCGCCCCCGCCACCGCGCTCTCGCTGGCACCGTGGAAACGCACGGCGGTCGCCGGTGCGGCGGACGGAGGGAACAGGTTCGATCTGACCCAGTGGGATCCCGCTTATTTCAGCCGGTTGCGGGATCTCGTCAACCAGGCCGGGCAGCGCGGCATTGTCGTGGAACTCACGCTTTTCAGTGCGATCTATGACAATTCGCTGTGGAACCTCTCGCCGATGAACGGCGCTAACCACATCAACGGTGTCGGTTCCAGCGGACGCCTCAATGCCTACAACCCCACCGGCGACCTGCTGCCGTTCCAGAAAGCCCTCGCACGCAAGTGCGCGACCGAGCTCAACGGCTTTGACAACGTGGTCCATGAGATCTGCAACGAGCCCTATAACGGAAACGTGACGCAGGCGTGGGAGGCGGCGATCATCAACGAACTTGCCGCCACCGAAGCGGAACTGCCGAGCCGCCACCTCATCGCGCAGAACGTTTACAACTATCAGGGCACTGTCACGAACCCCCATCAGTCGGTTTCCATATTCAACTTCCACTATGCCTATCCGAACGCGGCCTCGCAGAACTACGGGCTGAACCTCGCGCTGGGTGACGACGAGACTGGTTTCGCCGGACAAGCGGATTTCCCCTACCGCCGCGAGGCGTGGGAGTTCATGCTCTCTGGCGGAGGCTTGTTCGATCACCTCGATTTTTCGTTCACCACCAGTTCGGAAAACGGCACAGCCCTCCAGTCCGCGCCGGGCGGAGGAGGCGTGGCGATCCGTCGTCAGTTGGGAGTGCTGCGCGGAATGCTGGAAGGTCTGCCACTGCCAAAACTGGTGCCGCAGGCCGGCTTCGTGACCGGCGGCGTGCCGTCAGGTGGAGCCGCCAGGGCGCTGGGAGCGCTCGGCGAGGCCTATGCCGTCTATCTGCGCGGTGGCAGCCAGGCCAGCCTGGTGGTCAACCTTCCCGCAGGAACCTACAACGGCCAGTGGATCGATACCAAGACCGGCGCAGTGGCGGGCTCCATCATGGACTTCACCCATCCGGGCGGACACCGGACTCTGGCTTCCCCCGCCTATAACGAGGACATCGCCTTGAGGATTGTTGCGGTGCCACCCGCACCGACAGGGCCGGAGCTGTTGGTCAACGGCAGCTTCGAATCCAGCTACAGCGGATGGCTGATGAGTGGAAACCAGGCAATTCACAGCGATGCCACGCACGGCACAAGCGGAGTCAAATTCAACGGCTTCAACCTGCAACCTAATGGAATTCTGACGCAGACTTTCCCGACCACCCAGGGAGCCCTCCACACCCTAACATTCAATGTGGGGGCGGGTACTGGCCTACAACCGGAACCCACAAAGCCTTCTGGTGTCGGTCAACGGAGCCGCGTCGCCTCTTTCGCAGGTGGTTTCGGTCAGCGGACCCGGCAACGGCGCGGCCCTCTGGTTCACCCGGAGTTTCACCTTCGTGGCGGACAGCACGACGGCGACCCTCACCTTTCGTGACCAATCCAGCACCACGCAGAGCCTCGACCTCCTGCTCGACCACGTGCGCGTGACCGGGCCACCGGACACCGTCCCCGATCCCACGCCGGGCGTATTGGGCACGCCACTTCTATCAGGCAGCCCCGGAAACATTACGGTCAGCCTGACGGCCACCTTGGCAGGCACCTATGTGCTTGAGCGTTCGCAGGATTTGATCAGTTGGCTGCAAATCGGTGAAATCTCCGTTGCTGCGGCGGGACCGATCGAATTTCATGATCCACAAGACGGCGAGGCCATCGCGCTGCCGCAAACGACCCTGTTCTACCGCATAGGTCTCCGACTTGTGGCCGAGTGAGCGGCACGGTTGGCCGGCTCGGGCGCTTTGCACGCATTCACTGCATTGTGCCACCATGGCCTGAAGTTCCATCAGCATTCCAGTTTCCATAGGTCGTTGAAGACGTGCACTAACACAAGCTGACCAAACGACGGCACGGCACCTGCGAAAGTGATCAGCAGATCTCCATCACTCACCCGAATGGCTTTCTCGAAATTCAACTTAGCCAATCGAAATGAAAACTATTCCCCCGAGTCCACAACCCATCTCCAACGCGCGCCGCCTGCTCACCTTGATCGGTCTGGCGGTGACATTCCAAACCATTGAAGCACAGTCAGCCCCGTTGAAAATCATGCCGCTCGGTGACTCGATCACCTACGGCTTCAACGGCATCAACCATCCTAACGGAAGCATTCCGGGCGGCTACCGCAGGCAACTCGGCATCCGTCTCGCAGCCGCAGGCATCAGCTATGATTTCGTCGGCAATAGCACGCTGAATCCAGCCGCTGGCAGCGATCCCGACCACAACGGCTACCCGGGCATCCGGACCGACCAGGGGCTCGGCAATCTATCAGGGTGGCTCGCTAGCAACCCCGATGTGGTAATCATCCACCTGGGCACGAACGACATGATCCAGCACGTCCCGATCAGCACGGCGATCAACAATCTCAGCTCGCTCATCGACCGTATCACGGTCGGCGCACCCGCACGGAAGGTCTATGTCGCCACCATCATTCCAATCATCGACACCCGCGATGGCCACACACCTGCGGAGTGGAAGGTCATTGTCGACGCCTACAACGTGCAGGTCCGCTCTCTCGTCCAGCAGCATGCCAGTCTCGGCCGCAAGGTCATGCTGGCGGACATGAGCACCGGACTCGTCTATACCGATGCCAATCCGGTTAACAATGTTTTCCAGCCGGGAGACGGCACCCACCCGGCGCTCGCTGGCTACAATCAAATGGGAAATTTCTGGTTCAACGCCATCACGGCAGGAGCGACCTTGCCACCACCCGCGTCTGGCCCACAGCTTCTGACAAACGGCAGCTTCGAGTCGGATTTCACCGGATGGAACCGCTCGGGAAACCAGTCGATCCAATCGGCCAGTGCGTATGCGGCGACGAACGGCACGCGTCTTGTCGCTTTCAACGCAGGCAACACGGCACCTAACGGCATGGTGTCTCAGACATTCGCGACAACAGCGGGCGTTTCCTACGCGCTGACATTCGATGCGGGAGTGCTTGCTTACACCACCAGCGAACAGCGCCTCCAGGTGAGTGTGGACGGTTCCGGCTCCCGGCTTTCACAGGTGGTTTCCGTGTCGGGCCCGGGAAACGGAGGAACCCGCTGGGTGCGCCAGAATTTCAGTTTCACAGCGAACAGCGCCACCACCACCCTCACGTTCCGCGATCAGTCGGCTTCGACTAATTCTCTCGATCTGCTTCTCGACAATGTCAGTGTGACCGGTGGCGGAACAGTCGTTCCTCCCACCAATACGGCACCGGTAGCCGTGGCTGATTCCTATTCGACGGATAAAAACACAACGCTGGTGATTGCCTCTAACGGCGTGCTCGCCAACGACACCGATGCTCAAGCCAACCCGCTCACTGCCGTTCTCCGCTCGGGAACCACAAATGGCAGCGTTGTATTGAATACGAACGGAGGTTTCACTTACACACCGGACCCCAATTTCACGGGAGCGGACTCTTTCAGCTACCATGCGAACGACGGCCTTTTGAATTCAAATGTCGTGACCATTGGCATCAGCGTCAACGCGCCCGCCGCTGTCGGCGCCTTGGTCAACGGCAGCTTCGAGTCCGGATTCACCGGCTGGACGACTTCGGGAAACCAAGCCATCGCGTCCGCCGCCCCCTATGCGGCGACGGCTGGCACCAAACTCGTTTCTTTCAACGGCGCGAATCTTGCCCCGAACGCCAGCCTGTCCCAATCCTTCGTCACCACCGCAGGGCAAAGCTACACCTTGGCATTCGACGCCGGTGTGCTTTCCTACAACACGAGTTCCCAGACGATGCTGGTCACGGTCAGTGGCACGTCCAGTCTGCTCACCCGCAGCATCACTATCAACGGGCTCGGCGGAGACACCAACCGCTGGCTGCCCCAGACGTTCACCTTCACCGCCGACAGTGCTTCGGCGACGTTGACCTTCCGCGATCAATCCTCGTCCACTAACGCCCTTGACCTGCTGCTCGACAATGTCCGTGTAACCGGTGCGCAGCTCCTGCTGGCAACTCCTACATCCCTAGCAGAATCCTCCATTGAGGCTTCATCAGAGGTCAGCCCACCGCTGCCGTTCGACACGGGCACGCCATCGCTAACAGGCAGACCAGGGAACCTTGCCATTCGCATGGCCGTCGTCGCACCCGGCATATATGTCCTGGAGCGCTCGACGGACCTCATTACATGGGAGTTTGCGGAAAAGCGCACCATGTCCGATGCCGGACCTCTAGAATTTCTGGAAACCTCGACCGTTCATTCCTTGATGTTTTACCGGATCGGCTTGGAAACGGCACCAGCGACGGATTGATCGACGACCGCGGTGGCTTTTTCCGGCACTACGTGATCACGTAATATCGAAAACTGAGAATCGTGGCATTCTCCCAAAGGCAGGTGATTTTTCACCGGCACGGTTTTTCTTAACAATTTTCTCGGCTGGCTCGCCCGCCCAGATCCTCCCCCCGCGAATCATGTTTTCCTCGTCTTTGCTTTTGTCCTGGATGCTTTCATCCCGCCGGCGGCGTACGGACACACATCAGGGATTTTTTAAAATTCCGGATATCACTGTAGAATCCCCTCATGCGTTCGATCAGGTGCCTGAAATTTACATGGTGAAAATTCCTTTCGCCAAAGGAGGCTTGACGCATCCACCGTTTTCCTGCTTAGTCCCGCTCGTTCCGCTATATTAGCACTCCCCCCAATCCCCCCGAAGTATTAGCTTGGAAAGTTCCACTTGCTGCATTTTCGAATCGCGCCCGAATTGGGTCGTTTGATTTTTTGTAACTATTTGGCACGATTTTCGCAAATTCTCCTCCCTCCCCCACCCTGCCCCCCACCTCTATGAAATCGATCAAAAGGATCCTTCGTGTCCTCGGCTTGCTGACGTTTGCCAGCCTTGGAGTCACCGTTTGCGAGGCCCAGACGCCTCCGACGCGAATCATGCCACTTGGCGACTCCCTCACATCCGGAGTCAGCTCGAACATCGTTCCCGGTGCCTACCGGAACCGACTTTACAGTCTGCTCACGACTGCGGGCTACAATGTGGACTTCGTGGGGATGAACACGGATTCCAGCAATCCGTCCCTGCCGGACAAGGATCATCAGGGCGTCGGTGGCGCGCGGATCGATGAAATCCAAGCGGGCGTCACGGGCTGGCTGAATTCGGTGGAGGATCCGGATGTCGTGCTTCTTTTGATCGGAACGAACGATTTCTCCCAGAACTTCAACACGGGTGCGGCACAAACACGGCTGACCAACCTGATTACCGACATCGCGACGAAACGTCCGTTCGCGAAAGTCATCGTTTCAACGTTGCCGCTGCGCACGGACGATCCTAACAAGGAAGCACAGCAGGTCGCCTTCAATGCGGCGCTTCCGGGGATCGTGAACACACAGGTTTCGCTCGGCCGCCAGGTTTCCCTGGTCGACATGCATTCCGCTTGGGTGGCGGGTGACTTGGTCGAGGGAGTCCATCCGAACCAAACCGGCTATAACAAGATGGCGGACGTGTGGCTGCCCGCAATCACCAACGTGATCACTCCGCTGGGAACTTCGAATCCTCCCGCCATCGTGCGCACCGGACCGCCGACCACTCTCCAACAACTCACCGTCCGCTTCAGCAAACCGCTTGCCGATTCCGCCGCGTCTCTCGCGAACTTCAGCCTCAATGGAGGACTGTCGGTTTCCGCCGCGAGTCTCGACGCAGCCACCAAGCGCATCATCACGCTGACGACGAGCACCCAAACTCCGGGCACGCTTTACACCCTGTCGGTCACAGGCGTCCGCGACCGCACGCCTGCGGCAAACCTGATTGCGACGGGATCGACCATCGCCTTCTCCACGGAAGCGCAGAACAACGGCAGCTTCGAATCCGATTTCGCCAGCTGGACGTCCACCGGCAACATGGAGATCAAAAATGCTTCTCCCTACACTCCGACGAACGGCAGCAAGCTGGTTGCCTTCAATCAAGCCCAACTCGCCCCTAACGGCGTGCTCACCCAGACCTTCGCGACCACCCCGGGTGTCCCTTACGTCCTCTCCTTTGATGCGGGCGCGCTCGGCATCAATTCCCAACAACGCATGCAGGTGACCGTAAGCGGTTCCAGCACTCTCGTTTCACAAACCGTCACCATCACCGGCCCGGGCACATTCACTTCCAAGTGGGTCCCGCAGAGCTTCTCCTTCGTCGCCAACACGCCGACGACGACGATGAGCTTCGCCGACACCTCCACCACCAGCGACAGCGTTGACCTGCTGCTGGACAACGTCCGTCTCACCGCCCAAGTGCCGCGCACGCTCACGGTTTCCTCCACTCCGACCACCGGCATCAATGTGACCCTCACCCCGAACGACCTCAGTGGCGCGGGCGGAGCTCCAACCGGTTTCAGCCGTCAATATCTCAACGGCTCCGTCGTCACCCTCACCGCACCCTCCGTTGCGGGAGCCAATGCTTTTGTCAAATGGCAGAAGAACGGCACCGACCTCACCACCAACACCAGCACCACGGTCACCCTCGATGCGGACTACACGCTGAACGCCATTTACTCGGCCAACAACCAGGTGCTGGCTAACGGCAGCTTTGAAAACGGTTTCACGAGCTGGACCAACACCGGCAACCAGGAAATCAAGAACGCCTCGCCGTATCTTGCCACCGATGGCAGTAAGCTCGTCGCTTTCAACGGCGGAAACCTCACGCCTAACGGAGTGCTCTCGCAGACCTTCACCACGGTCTCAGGAGTTTCCTACACCCTCGCTTTCGACGCCGGCATACTGTCCTTCAATACCAGTACGCAGAGCCTCCAAGTCACCGCGACCGGTTCCGGCAGCGTGCTCTCGCAGGTGGTCAACCTCAGCGCCAACACCAATGGCGCTTCCCGTTGGTTCCCGCAAACGTTCACCTTCATCGCCAACAGCTCCAGCACCACGCTGACTTTCCGCGACCAGTCGGCCACCACCGCCGGTCTCGACCTGCTGCTCGACAATGTCCGCGTTACAGGCCCAGTCGGCCCGGTCAACAACTCTCCGGTCGCCGTTGCTGACGCCTATACCACGAATTTCAACACCGCCCTCGTCGTCCCGACCACCGGCGTGCTGACCAACGACACCGATTCCGAGTCCAACCCGCTCACCGCGGTTCTCGGCACCGGCCCGACCAGCGGATCACTCACGCTGAATCCTAACGGCAGCTTCACCTACACGCCGAACTCCGGATTTTCCGGCACCGATTCCTTCACCTACCGCGCCAACGACGGCAACTCGAACTCGAACCTCGCCACCGTCACCATCACGGTCAACGGCCTCGCCGTGGGATCGCTGGTCAATGGCAGTTTCGAGTCGGGAGAAACCGGCTGGACCTTCAGTGGAAACTACCTCGTTTATGGATCGGACGGCAGCTATATCGCCTACGACGGCACCAAGATGGTCGTCCTCCACGGTGGCCCAACCACACCGAATGCGGTGATTTCCCAAGCCTTCGCCACCACCCCCGGCCAGACCTATCAACTAGCCTTCGCCCTCGGCACTTTCGGTGGCAACGGCGTCACCCAGAGCATCCAGGTCGCATTGGCCGGCACCACTCCCATCCTGACGCAGACCGAATCCGTCATCGGAACCAATTCGGCCACCTCGTCGTGGACTCCTAAAACCATCAACTTCACTGCGAACAGCGCCACCACCACCCTCACCTTCACCGACAACTCCGCCACCACCAATGCGGTGGATATGTTGCTCGACAAGGTCAGCGTCGGCATTCCTTCGGTGAACACCGCGCCGGTCGCAGTCGCGGATTCCTACTCGACCAATCAGAACACCGCGCTGGTCGTCCCAGCCGCAGGAGTGTTGTCCAACGACACCGACAGCGAGTCCAACCCGCTCACCGCAGCGGTCGTCGCCAACCCAACCAGCGGCACGCTCGCCCTCAGCGCGAACGGTAGCTTCACCTACACCCCGAACAGCGGGTTCTCAGGATCCGATTCCTTCACCTACAAGGCGAACGACGGCACCTCGGATTCCAACACCGCTACCGTTTCCATCACCGTCAACCCACCGGTCGCCCCGACGCAACTGCTCGTGAACGGCAGCTTCGAATCCTTGGAAGCTGGCTGGACCATGACCGGCAACCGCCTCGCCTATGAGTCGGATGGAACATACGTCGCCACCAACGGCACCAAGCTCCTCGTCCTCAGCGGCGGACCAAGCACGCCCGACGCGGTAATCACCCAAAGCTTCACCACCATCGCCGGCCAGACCTACACGCTCACCTTCGATATCGGCACCGTCTCAGGAAACACCAGCGAGCAACGCATCGGCGTTTCCGTCACCGGCAACGCCTCGCTGCTCTCCCAGCTCGCCTCGGTCTTCGGCACCAACGCTCCCGGATCCGCCTGGACCTCCAAGACCTACAGCTTCGTTGCTGACAGCACCTCCACCACCCTCACCTTCAGCGATCTATCACCCACCAGCAATTTGATCGACCTTCTGCTCGACAACGTCCGCGTCAGCGGCCAGGGCGGCCCGGTCAACAATCCGCCGGGCGCCGTCGCCGATTCCTACACCGCCACCCAAAACACCCCGCTCGTGGTGGCTGCCAGCGGTGTGCTCGCAAACGACACCGACACCGAGTCCAATCCGCTCACCGCAGCAGTCGTCGCCGGTCCTGCCAGCGGAGTGCTTGTCCTCAATCCGAACGGTGGTTTCACCTACACGCCTAACAACGGCTTCACCGGTCCCGATTCCTTCACCTACAAGGCGAACGACGGCAACTCGAATTCCAACACCGCCACGGTTTCCATCACGGTCAATCCGGGAGTCATCGGCGTGCTGGTGAACGGCAGCTTTGAGAACAACTTCACCGGATGGACCACCACCGGCAACCAGGTCATCGAAAACGCCGCGCCTTATGCTGCGACCAACGGCACCAAGCTCGTCGGCTTCAACGGTGGCAACCTGCTGCCTAACGCAGTGCTCTCGCAAACCTTCGGCACTGTCTCCGGCCAGACCTACACCCTCGCCTTCGACGCCGGTGTCCTCGCGTTCAACACCAATCCACAGAAGCTGAACGTCACCGTCAACGGCACCGCCAGCCTGCTCACCCAGAACATCACCATCAACGGTCCCGGCAACGGCACCAACGTCTGGTTCCCGCAGAGCTTCACTTTCGTCGCCGACAGCGCGAGCACCACGCTCACCTTCCGAGACCAATCCTCCTCCACCGCAGGTCTAGACCTCACCCTCGACAACGTCCGCGTCACCGGACCTGCCGCTGTCAACACCGCTCCTGTGGCCGTCGCCGACAGCTACACCGCCACCCAGAACACCGCGCTCGTCGTTCCCGCCGCAGGCGTCCTGAGCAACGACACCGACGCGCAGAACACTTCCCTCACCGCGCTCGTCGTCAGCAACCCCACCAGCGGCACCCTGGCACTCAGCGCCAACGGCAGCTTCACCTATACCCCTAACACCGGCTACACCGGTCCCGACTCCTTCACCTACAAGGCGAACGACGGCCTGCTCGACTCCAACGTGGTCATCGTTTCCATCACCGTCAACGCGGCCGCCCCGAACAATCAGTTGCTCGTCAACGGCGGCTTCGAGTCGAACTTCAGCGGCTGGACCACCACCGGCAACCAGTTCATTGAAACCGCTGCGCCTTATGTCGCCTCGGAAGGAACCAAGCTGGTCGCCTTCAACGGCGGCAACCTCTCGCCTAACGGAGTTCTCTCCCAATCCTTCGCCACCGTCACCGGCCAGACCTACACGCTCGCCTTTGATGCCGGTGTTCTCGCTTTCAACTCCAATCCGCAGAAGCTCAACGTGACCGTCAAGGGCACCGCCAGCCTGCTTGGTCAGGACATCACCATCAACGGCATCAGCGGCACCCAGCGCTGGGTCGCGCAAAGCTTCACCTTCATCGCTGACAGCACGGTGACCACCCTCACTTTCAAGGACCAGTCCGCCTCCACCTCGGGTCTCGACCTCACCCTCGACAACGTCCGCGTCAACGGACCTCCGGGAGTACCTAACACCGCTCCGGTCGCCACCGGCGAAAGCTACTCCACCGCGCAAGGCACCGCTCTTGTCGTCGCCGCCCCAGGCGTGCTCGCCAACGACACCGACGCCGAACTCAGCCCGCTCACCGCCGCCGTCGTCACCGGCCCGGCCAACGGCACGCTGACTCTCGCCTCCGGCGGCGGTTTCACCTACACCCCGAACAGCGGGTTTTCCGGAAGCGACTCGTTCACCTACCGCGCCAACGACGGTGTGCTGAACTCCAACACCGCCACCGTTTCTCTAACTGTCTCCGCCGTCTCGGTCGGCGGACTCGCCAACGGCAGCTTCGAATCCGGTGAAACGGTCTGGTCCTTCAGCGGAAACTACCTCGTCTATCCGTCGGACGGCACCTACGTCGCCTTCAATGGAACCAACCTGGTCGTCCTCCACGGCGGCCCCACCACTCCCAACGCGGTGATCTCCCAGAGCTTCGCCACCACCCCGGGAACAACCTACAACTTCGGCTTCGCCCTCGGCACGGTCGGCGGTAACGGCGTCAACCAGAGCATCAAAGTCGATGTCACTGGAACCGGCAGCTTACTCTCGCAGACCCAGTCGGTCACTGGCACCAGCTCCGCCACCTCGGTCTGGACTCCCCAAACCCTCAGCTTCACCGCCAATAGCGCGGTCACCACGCTCACCTTCACCGACGTCTCCACCGCCACCAACGCGGTTGACATGCTGCTCGACAACGTGACCGTCAGCGTCAGTGGAGTGGTCAACACCGCACCGGTCGCCGTCGCCGACAGCTACTCGACCAATCAGAACACCGCCCTGACCATCGCCGCCGCTGGAGTCCTCTCCAACGACACCGACGCGAACTCCGATCCGCTCACCGCCGTTCTCGACACGACGACAACCAGCGGCACGCTGGCCCTGAGCGCGAACGGTGGCTTCATCTATACTCCGAACAGCGGCTTCACCGGCACGGATTCCTTCACCTATCATGCCAATGATGCGGCGGCGGACTCCAACATCGTGACGGTCACTATCAGCGTCAGCACCCCCGCAGGTCTGGTCAACGGCAGCTTCGAATCCAACTTCACCGGTTGGACCGTCACTGGCAACGTCGCCATCCAGTCGGCATCGCCTTACCTGCCGACAAACGGCACCAAGCTCGCTGCCTTCAACTCCGGCAACACAAGTCCTAACGGTGTGCTCTCGCAGACTTTCGCCACAGTGTCCGGCACCACCTACACCCTGACCTTCGACGCAGGCGCCCTCGCCTACAACACCAGCACCCAGCGCCTCCAGGTCAATGTCACCGGCTCCGGCAGCCTGCTCTCGCAGCTCGTCACCCCCGGCGGCATCGGCGGTGGCAACAACAACTGGACTTCGAAGAGTTATACCTTCGTCGCCAACAGCGCCTCCACCACCCTGAGCTTCACAGACACTTCCACCACCGGCAACGGCATCGACCTGTTGCTCGACAAGGTCAGCATCACCGGCCCCGCCGGTCCAGCGCCCACCACCGCTACCCTCACGGTTGCATCCACCCCGGCCACCGGCGTGAGTATCACCGTCAGCCCGGTTGACAACGCCACCCTCGGCAACGGCACTACCAGCCTCACCCGCACCTACAACACCGGCACCGTGGTCAGCCTCACCGCTCCCGCCACATCGGGTGTCGCACCATTCGTGAAATGGCAGAAGGACGGCGTGGACTTCGCCGTCACCACCGCCACCACCGTCACCTTGTCTGCCAACACCACGATGACCGCCGTCTATCAGACCGTCAGTGGCTCCACCATCCTGGTCAACGGCAGCTTTGAGTCCGACTTCACCGGATGGACCAAAACCGGCAACGTCAATATCGAGTCCAGTGCTCCCTACACCTTCACGGACGGTGTGAAACTGGCCGGCTTCAACGGAGCCAACACCACACCTGATGGCGTGCTCTCGCAGAGCTTCGCCACCACCCCCGGCACCTCCTATGTCCTCACCTTCGACGCCGGCGTGCTCTCCTATAACAGCAACCCGCAGAAGATGCAGGTCGGCGTGACGGGAACGGGCAGCCTGCTCTCACAGACGGTTACAGTGACCCGCACCGGCGGCAGCAACAACCTCTGGCTCCCGCAAAGCTTCACCTTCGTGGCGAACAGCACCACCTCGACCCTCAGCTTCACGGATACTTCCACCAGCACGATCGGCCTCGATCTCGTGCTCGACAACGTCAAGGTCGTCGTCAACGGCTCGGCTCCCGTGTTGCAGACGCTCACGATCGCATCCACACCGGTTACCGCAGTCAACATCACTGCAAGCCCGAATGATTTCAACGGAGCTGGCAACGGCACCACCGACTTCGTCAGGGCCTATACCACCGGCACGGTTGTCAGCCTCACCGCACCGGCAAGTGCCAGCGGCGGAAACTTCCTGAAATGGCAGAAAAATGGTGCGGACTATGCCGTCACCGCCACCACCACCGTAACGATGGATGCCAGCCAAACGATGACTGCCGTGTTCAGTCCGCCGCCGGCAGCGACTTTCGCCAATGGCAGCTTCGAATCCGATCTCAGCTCGTGGACCTCGAGCGGCAACCTGGGCATCCAGACGGCCGCCCCATTCATCCCGACGAACGGCAACAAGCTGCTCAGCTTCAACGGAGCCAACGGCGCGCCTAACGGAGTGCTGAGCCAGACCTTCCTGACAACCCCGGGAGTTTCCTACTCGCTCAACTTCGATGCCGGTATACTCTCCTTCGCCGCACTCCAGCAGAAACTCCAGGTGGCGGTCACCGGCTCCAGCAGCCTGCTTTCACAAGTCGTCACCCTCAACGGAAACAGCAGCGGCACCAGCCAGTGGACGCCACAAAGCTTCAGCTTTACGGCAAACACCGCCACCACGACGCTGACCTTCACCGATATTTCCGCAAGCACCCTGAACGTGGACATGCTGCTCGACAACATCACCATCAGCAACGCCAACGCCCGCACTCTCACGGTGGACTCGGCCGTCGCAAGCGGTGTGGCTCTCACGATCAGCCCGGCTGACAACACCGGTGCCAGCAACGGCAATGCCTTGCTAACCCGCACTTACAACGTCGGAACCACCGTCAGCATCTCCGCTCCTGCCACCGCACCGAACGGAGCCACCTTCGTCCGTTGGGTGAAAGACGGAGCGGACTACGCGGTCACTCCCGCCACCAGTGTCACGATCAGCGCCGACACCAATCTGGTCGCCGTCTATACCGGAGGAACCTTCGCACCACTCGGCGCGAACATCCTCCAGAACGGCAGCTTCGAGGCTGTTCCCGACTACAACTTCTGGGCCAACTCCGGTGCCACTCGTATTGAAAAACCCGGCTCTGCGTCCGGATTCACGACCGACGGAAACAATATCTTGTCCTTCAACGTCGGCGGCGGAGCCACCAACGGCGCGGTCGAGCAAAGCTTCACCACCACCCCGGGCACCACCTACACCCTGCAACTCGATGTCGGTTCCTACGGCGGCCCTGCCGGAGCTGCAGTAAGCCAGACCCTCAACATCGGCGTCGTAGGTTCCAGCACCCTGCTCACACGCTCGGTCACCGTCCCAGGCAGCACCAGCATCATCCCATGGCAGCCGCAGACCTTCACCTTCACGGCTAACAGCACAACGACTATCCTCTATCTGACGGACGGTTCCTCCACTGGAAACGCCACAGACCTGTTCGTTGACAACGTCCGGGTGAAAGCAGGCACGCTTGCTCCGTCCACCCTCACGGTTAACTCCACTCCGTCCGCCGGCAAGACGATGACCGTCTCACCTACCGACCTCGCCAGCCAAGGCAATGGTGACACCAACTTCACCCGCATCTACCCCACCGGCTCGACCATCCAAATGGTCGCTCCCTTCGCTAACTTCGTGAAGTGGCTCAAGAACGGTGCCTGGTATGCCACCAACCCCTCGATCAGTCTGGTCTTGGACGGAAACCACACCTTCACCGCGGTTTACACCACCACTCCAGTTGTCGGACCGTTCACCAACGGCAGCTTCGAATCCGAGTTCACCGGCTGGACTTGGTCCGGCAGCCAGCAGTCGGTCAAGGTCAAGGACGGCCTGCCCACCACGGACGGAATTTACATCATCGAGTTCAACAGCAACAGCTCCGGACTTGATGGCTCGATCTCCCAGACCTTCACCACTACACCGGGCACGACCTATACAGTGACCTTCGACATGGGCACCAAGGCGTTCAACACCGCCCAACAGATTCTCAGGGCCCAGGTCACCGGCAGCGGTTCGCTGTTCTCGCAAACCTACTCGATCAACGGCATTGGCAACGGCGACGTGATCTACGCGGCTAAGTCCTTCAACTTCACCGCAAATAGCGCGACATCGACCCTGACCTTCAGCGACCAGTCCACCACCGGTGCGGGCCTTGACCTCCTGCTCGACAACGTAAAACTCAACGGATCCTCCGGTGGCGGTGGCGGCAACCCCGTCCTCACCGTGGACTCCGTCGGAGCAAGCAATGTGGCGGTGACGGTCAGCCCTGCTGACAACAACGCCGCAGGAAATGGCAACACCCTCCTCACCCGCACCTACAACCCGGGAACCGCCGTGACCCTCACCGCCCCGGCCTCGGGAACGGGCGGTGCGACCTTCTCGAAATGGGTCAAGGATGGCGTAGATATCGCCTTCACCCAATCCACCACGGTCACGGTCAACACCAGCACCACCGTTTACGCCGTCTATACCGGTGGCACTGGTTCCCCACTCGGCTCGAACATTCTCGCGAACGGCAGCTTCGAGTCGCTGGGTGGTGATGGATGGGCGACCTCTTGGGCACGCGCCAACGGTTCCAACCGCATTGAACAGCCTGGTGCCGCATCCGGATTCCCGACCAACGGTAACAATATGCTTTCCTTCAACGTCGGCGGCACAGGCAACGACGGCGTGGCGCAGCAAACCTTCTTCACCACATCCGGCACGACCTACACCCTACAACTGGATGTGGGATCCTACGGTGGAGCGAGTGGATCGGCAGTCAACCAGACTCTCAACGTCGGACTCATCGGTTCCGGAACCCTGCTCTCACGCTCGGTAACGGTTCCCGGCAGCACCAGCAGCATCCCATGGAAGCCGCAGACATTCACCTTCACCGCGAACAGCTCGACGACCACGCTCTTCCTGGGTGACGGTTCCGCCACCGGAAATGGCACCGACCTGTTCGTTGACAACGTCCGCGTGCAGCCCGGCTCGCTGCCACCTTCCACCATAACGGTGAACTCCACCCCAGCAGCAGGCAAGACGGTGACCGTCAGTCCGGTCGATCTAGCAGCCCAAGGCAATGGAACCGCCACCTTCACCCGCACCTACGCCACCGGCTCGACCATTCAAATGGTCGCTCCCTTCGCCAACTTCGTGAAGTGGCTCAAGAACGGTCAATGGTATGCCACCAACCCCACCATCAGCGTGGTGGTCGATGGAAACCACACTTTCACCGCGGTTTATACCACCACTCCGGTTCTCGGACCGTTCACCAACGGCAGTTTCGAATCCGAGTTCACCGGTTGGACCTGGTCCGGCAGCCAGCAGTCGGTCAAGGTCAAGGACGGCCTGCCCTCCACTGATGGAATCTTCCTCATCGAGTTCAACAGTAACAGCTCGGGCCTCGATGGCTCCATCAGCCAGACCTTCACCACCACACCGGGCACCGCTTATACGGTTGCCTTCGACATGGGAGTGAACGCCTTCAACACCGCCCAGCAGAGCCTCAGATGCCAGGTCACCGGCAGCGGCACCCTTGCCTCGCAGACGTTCTCTATGAACAATCCGGCGGGTAACGGAATTCTTTACTCCGCAAGAACCGTCAGCTTCACCGCTAACACGACCTCCACCACACTGACCTTCAGCGACCAATCCGCTACCGGTGCCGGCCTCGACCTCCTGCTCGACAACGTGCGCGTCACCGCTCAGGTGCCGAACCCGGGAACCAGCAACGGGGTCGTGATCAACGCTCCTGAAACAGGAACGCCGATTCCACAGGTCGCCACGGAAACCGCCACCCCGGGCACCACCACTACGACGTCGAGCACCCTTACCGCGACACCGCCGAAGACCACCACCGGCATCAAGGTGATCAACGTTAAAAAATACCTCGTCCTCACGGTGGTCAAAGCCTCCCTGCCAGCAGGCGCGAGCCCGGTCATTGAGGTTTCCTCCGATCTGAAAACGTGGTTCAGCGGCAACGCCTACACCACGGTCGTCAAGGACGATGACAAGGTCCTCACCCTTCGGGACAACACTCCGGTCCGTCCGGGAGCCAAACGCTACATCCGCCTGAAGCCGATCGCGCGCTGATCATTCAAATCCGCCATCCGGGGCATGGGAGCGATCCCATGCCCCGCTTTGCGTTCGCCACCCCGACAAACGACCCAGCTTGTTTTTAGTTTTTCAAACCCATTCTCCCTCCCGCCGATTTCAGGTTGCCCGCAATGATAAACGACCGGAACTTGCACGAGCATCCACCGCCCCCTTTCATTCCCTCCTTCCAGAATTTGACATCAACCACAGCCAGGCATGCCCGCCCGAAAATCCCCAAATTATTTCTCATTCAAGCGTTGGCTCGTCTCCGGACTGCTCCTGACCTTGCTTGTCGCAAATTCACAGGGCGGGGAACCGATCAAACCGCATCCGGACAACGGTCGCTATTTCCTCTACAATGGCCGTCCGGTGGTGCTCATGGGCTCGTCCGAACATTATGGAGCCCTGATCAACCTCGACTTCGACTACATCCGCTATCTTGAGGAAACCCGGGCCTGTGGTTTGAATTACGTCCGCATCTTCTCCGGCACCTATCGGGAAACCACCGGCTCGTTCAACATTCCGGACAACACGCTCGCCCCACTCCCCGGTCGCTCGGTGGCACCTTGGAAACGCACGACCATCCCCGGCGCGGGGGACGGTGGGAAAAAGTTCGATCTCACCCAATGGGACCCCGCGTATTTCCATCGCTTGCGGGATTTTGTCAGCGCCGCCTCGGAACGCGGCATCGTCGTGGAGCTGACGTTGTTCAGTTCGGTCTATGACGATGTCCTGTGGAATCTCTCGCCTCTGAACGCGGTGAACCACGTCAACGATGTCGGCTCCGCAGGGCGCGCCAACTGTTACAGCGCCACCGGCGATCTCCTGCCGTTTCAAAAAGCCCTCGCCCGCAAGTGTGCGGTGGAGCTGAGGGATTTTGACAACGTGATCTATGAAACCATCAACGAGCCCTATCAGCAGAATGTCCCGCGGGCATGGGAAACGTTGATCACCGATGAGATCGCCGCCACCGAGGCGGAATTCCCCAAACGCCATGTCATCGCGCAGAATGCTTTCAACTATCAGGGAGTGGTTTCCAATCCCCATCCCTCGGTCTCGCTTTTCCATTTCCACTATGCCTATCCGGCCGCCGCCAGCCAGAACTACTCGCTCGGCGTCGCGCTCGGCGATGACGAGACAGGCAACGCCGGCCGCGAGGACTTCCCCTACCGCCGCGAGGCATGGGAGTTCATGTTGTCCGGCGGCGGGCTGTTCAACCATCTCGATTTTTCTTTCACCACCACCCGCGAGGACGGCATCGACTCACAAAACGCGCCCGGTGGCGGCGGACCGGCGATCCGCCGTCAGTTAGGGGTCCTGCGCTGGTTTCTGGAAGAACTGCCGCTGGTGAGCCTCGTGCCACAACCCGGATTCATCGCGGGCGGCATCCCATCGGGCGGAGCAGCCTTCGCAATCGGCGCGCCGGGTGCCGCCTACGCTCTCTATCTGCGCGGTGGCACCCAGGCGAATCCGGTTCTCAACCTACCCGCCGCAACCTGGCGCGGACAGTGGATCGACACCCGCTCCGGACTCGTCATCGGCACCGTGCCGGAATTCTCCCACACCGGCGGACAACGAACGTTGGTTTCCCCGGCTTACACGGATGACATCGCCCTGCGCCTTTTCGTGGGAAACCTGCCGCCGCCGGACGTGATCATCACCTCCCCATCCTATAACAGGCTGATCCCGTCCACCGCCGCCAGCCTCACCCTGACGGCTGAAGCGTCCGTGGCGAACGGCACGCTTGAGGGAGTCGAGTTCTTCGACGGGGAACAATCGCTGGCCACCGTGAGCACCGGTCCCTATCAACTTGCGCTGACCGGACTGACCGCCGGACAACATGTCTTCCGGGCCAGGGCAAAAGCCACCGACGGACGTCAGGCGTCCTCCCCACTCATCCGGGCCACGGTGGTCGGAGCCTTCCTAGCAGGCGTCAATCTGAACGGCGGCACACTGACCGCCGACGGAGTTCCCCTGCAATCCCAGTCCGACGCCCTGGCCACCGGACTCACCGTCACCAACACACAGCCCGTCACCACCTCCGGCAGCCTCACCCTTTATCCGTCACCGGACGCGCCCACCGGCATTCTTCTTTCCAACCAACTCTTGCGCCTCAATGCCACCGGCAACACCGCGCTCGGCATCACCTATCCGGTTCCGAACGGATACTACGACGTTTTCCTCTTCATTGTTGAAGATCAAACCAGCTACTCGCGGAGCATCCGGCTGCTCGTCGAAGGTCAGCTTCTGGCCCGCGGCATCGGCGACCAGGCGAAAGGTGAGTGGCACAAATACGGCCCCTACCGGACCAAGGTGGCGGATGGAACGCTCAATCTTGGCTTGCAACAGGACACCAAGGGCGCCCCCAAGATCGCCGCATTCTCCATCTATCAAGCAGCAGCCCCGCCCGCATCCTCGGATATCAGGCTGGGTATCGAACAATCCGGCGGCTTGTCGGTCCTTTCCTATCCGGCAGGACTGACGAACCCGAAGATCGAAGCGTCCGACGACCTCGTCAGCGCATGGCAGGAAATTCCCGAGCCCGTCTCCAGTTTCTCAGACCAAGACGTGATCCCCGTGCCGGTTGACCGGTCAAAAAGATTTTTCCGCCTGAAGACCGAATAAGAATGTGGAGCAATCGCTTCCTCAGCCTCCTTGTCCTGTTCGCCCGTCCGAGTTGTATGGAAGCCTTTCCATTCTGGCACAACAACGGCTTTCCCACTTCGCAGGATTTTGGAAACCTGCGGTGGACGGACAGCCTGCCCGTGAACTAACCTCATCCAGATCAGCCATGGAAGCACTCAAACAACTCTTGGACAACAACCGCGCCTGGGCGGACTCGATCATCGCGAACGACCCGGACTTTTTCCTAAAACTCTCCACCCAGCAGAATCCGGAATACCTCTGGATCGGCTGCTCGGACAGCCGCGTCCCCGCCAACCAGATCACCGGCCTCGCCCCGGGCGAGATCTTCGTCCACCGCAATGTCGCCAACGTCGTCGCTGAGACCGATTTCAACGTGCTCGCCGTCATGCAATACGCCGTGGATGTCCTGAAAGTCCGCCACATCATTGTCTGCGGCCACTACGGCTGTGGCGGAGTGCAGGCGGCATTGGAAAATTTCCGCCACGGCATGATCGACAACTGGCTCGCCGGCATCCGCTCGCTCAGCCGCGCCCACCGCGCCGAACTTGACGCGCTCGAACCGGAAGCCGCCGTGGACCGCCTCTGCGAGCTCAACGTAATGGCCCAGAGCCGCCACGTCGCCCACACCACCATTCTTGAGGACGCCTGGGAACGCGGTCAGGAAATCTGGATCCATAGCTGGATCTACCGCCTCAGCACCGGCCTCATCACCCCGCTGGCGCCGGCCATCAAGGGGCCGATCCGCTATTTCAGCGCCCACGAAAAGCCCGCCGGAGACGAAATGTAGGATTCCGGTTGAAAAATCCCTGCGCAGGTGCATCTTCCCCTTGTCCGCAAGCGACAGGGGGCGTTCTGGTTTCGACGGGATGCTTGAGGCGCTGGTTGCACGTAGAGGTTGATCGGTTGGCCTCTTTAAAAAGCCGGTCAAAAAAAATAAATGCAGACTCTAACGAGCTCGCACTGGCCGCTTAATTGACGACCACGTCAGAACCCCGACACCTGCTGAGGGCGATGGCGAACACTTAGCAGGCTGGGATCAGCGTCGGGTAGCCGGGCGTTTTTCCGAGATCAAACAGGTTTCTAGGACGAGCAACGCTGCATGAGGGCCCAGCCCGTCCGAAACTCCAGACATCATGCTAAACGTGTAGATGCCAGTGTTGACGGCGTTTCGGACAGGGGTTCGACTCCCCTCGCCTCCACCACTTTTGAACGGGTTGCGAAGAAGTCTGATCTTCTTCGCAACCCGTTTTCTTTGAAACTACCAGCCGTCGGTGTTCCTCAGGTCCTTGAGTTCCTCACTGTAAATGTTGAACTCGATCCTGCTGAAAGCCTGGAGCTTGAACCTGGCGGCCCCGAAATTCTGATTCGTCCCGGCAAGGGTGCCGTCGGCACCGACTTCCTCAAGGCGGAAGACGATGGACGAGCCGTCGGGAAACCAACCGCGGACATCGCCGTTCTCGCGTTTGCAGCGTTCGGGATCGGCAGGTTTGAGGGCCACGGATTTAAGCATTTCCACCGGCAGCCGGACTTCCTTGAACGGAGTCTTGATGGTTATCATGTCGCCGTTAATCGCGACGACTTCGCCAGCGAGGCTGTCGCCGTTGCGGAGCATCATGCGGCCTTTTTTCGGCTTCTCCTCGACCAGTGGTTTCGGATCGTCCTGCAGATCCAGCCCGCCGAACTGGCGGATGCCAGCGGCTGGCTGGATTTCGGGAGTCTCATCGACCACGCCGTCCCAGGCGGCCACCCGGATGTGGGAAATTCTCACCGGCGAGGAATTGAGCGTGATGAAATGAATGCCGCGCCCAATTTTGTTAGTCGCGACGTCCGGATCCTTCCAGAGTGCGATGCATTTGCCGTCAATGAACACGCTGATCTGGCCGGACTTCGCGCTGGCGCGCACCTCGATCTTGGCCTTTTCGTTTTCCTGAAGCGCGAACGCATTGGCGATGCGGCCGAGTGCCAGTTGGTTCTTTCCGCTCTGGAGGAAAATCGAGCGCTGTTGGAACGTCATCGAGTAGCCGCTCTCCGGCGAGTCCTGACGGATGTCGTCCGAAAAGAAATTCAGCTTCAGCGCGAAGGTCCCGCGCCAGCCGGCGACGAAGGAAATGGAGCACTCGTCCGGCATGGCCACATCCCTGGCGATCCCGCCCGCCGAGACCGAGCGGAACGACGAATCCCGGAAAGTCCACACGGGCGGTTCCTCGGTCTGCGTCCAGCCCTCGACCCCTTCAGGCCCCTGATAGAAAAGCACCGGACGCTCATCCACCTGAACATCAGAGATCATGACACGGCGGAATTTCATGCGCCCGGCATACCAGGTGTCGAGTTCCACCGCATCGTCAGTGATGGATGCGAGCTGGCCGCGCACACTATCACCGTTGGTCAGCGAAACGGTGGCCTCATGCCTGGCATCGGATTTCGGCTGCGTGGCGTTGAGCTTCAGATCGAGCACGCTCTTCAGGAAGAACGGCGTGGGCTTTTCAAGGATGGGAGAGTTCCAGACCAGACGCTCGGTGGTGAGCGAGTCCATCGAACCTGAAAGCTGGTCGCCGTTGGCAAAGCGCACCACGGAAATCGCATCGTCCGCCAGGGAGCGGGTGGCTAAAATAGTTAGAAGGATGATAGGGAGAACGGATTTCATTTCTCAGATACCTCCTTGGCTTTTGGGTCGAGGCGGTCGAGTTCCGAGATACCGGACCTGCGGATGACCAGCGAACCTAACAATGAATGCGTGGCGGAAACGGAGTCTCCTGTGAAAGAACAGGAGGACACCCGCAGCGATCCGTTGGCCTGCAGGCGAAGGACGAAGGGATGTGCCTCCGCGGGCTTTTTCGACTGATCCGGATTGGCGAAGAAAACGGTGGAAACGTCTGAGGCAAGAAGCTCCAGCGGGGAGTCCTGGAAATCACTCTTGAACGAGAAGACCAGACCATCGCCGGTTTTCCGGACGCCTGTTAGACGCCCGCCCCAGCGGTCGTCGTCGCGGCTGATCAGGCTGTCCGTCTTGGCATCACCGCGCTCCTCCGTGCGGTGGCGGCCGCGCGAGTCGTCGAGTTCAAGGATCTCGATGCCGCGGATTTCCTCCTCGGTTCCGTTAGGTGCGTTACTGACCAGCGTGATGCCGCCGCCTTCCGGAGCGCCCTTGACCGGATCGATGCCCGCGCCTTCCGGCTCGCCGTTGAGAAACAAATGGAGGCGGGCCGTCTTTCGGTCCACGCGGATTTCCACCTCCAGGGTGTTGTCTGGAAACTGCTCGGGCGTGCGGTTGGACAGGATGACGGTGGTGTAGCGGTTGCCCTTGGTGGACTCGCGTTTCAGTTCCATGCCAGCCCCGGCGAACTGCAGGTAGTAACGGTCGGAAACCTCGCCCTTGGGCCTGAGCGGATCGGCGAAGTAGATCTGGAAATTGGGATTGCCCTGCCACTTTAGAGAGAACCGGAAAACAAACTGCGACGGCGTTTCGAAATCCTTCGCCGCATAGGCCGGACCGCTGGCGACGAGCGCGTTGTTTTCAAAGCGCCAGTTCCGCGAACCTTCGGCATCGCCCGTCCATTCCTCGATGTTCTTCGGTCCGGAATAAACCGTCTTCCGCTTGTGAACGCCCAACTGGACGGACTTCAATGCCGTGCGAGGGATCACCAGCCGCCCGGCATCCATCGTCATTACAGTTAGATCGTCACCATCCAGACCTTCGATCGTGACCGGAAGCAGATCGCCGTTGACCAATTCCGCAATGGCACCCGGCGTGTCCGGACTTTCCTGCGGCGGACTGAACACGACTTTCCTGACCGCCTCCGCCTTCAGCAGGACCGAATCCGGCGAGATGGCGGTGGCGAGCTCCACCAAGCCCGTGTCACTGATCGAGCGGATCGTCCCACTGAGACGGGCATCGCCTGTCAGTGAGATTTCGTCCGCATGCGCGGGACCGGCAGCGGCGAGGACCAGGACCGCGAACGACCACGTCCCTTGCTTAAAAATCCGAATTCCAATCATCGATAATGGTGTTAGAAGGTTGAAAATCGAGCATCACGGCGGAATCCAGGTTGAAATCCAGCTCTCCGGTGGACGGGTGCAGCAGACGGATGGAAGACCCGTCCCCCCACAGCGGGCGCCCCGTCACCTGTCCGAGCGGACTGAGGCGGACGGTCACGCTGTCCGCAGGCGATTCCGTTTCCTTGGCCAGACGGTTGCGGGCGAATCGGATCTCAGCGACTTCCTCCAACAGAAAACTGAACCCGCCATGTTTCGCGTCCAACAGGATTTTCCCATCGCTGAGGGATTTCACATTTCCCGAAAACCGGTCGGTGCCGTTGGCAAGAAGCACGATGTCCTGATCGTCCACCTGAAGGCTGCGCGCGGAATCCGGCATGCCGTTCCACTCGGCGACCATCACATCCGAGAGTCTGACCGCACTGTTCTCCGCCTGCACGACGAATCCGAAGCCGGATCCTTTTTCCGAACGCTCCGAAGCATCCAGCCTCGCGTCGCCCGCCTCGCTCCACTGGGCCGCGAATTCGTCGTCGATGAAAAGCGTGATTTGTCCCGTGTCGCGGTTGCTGCGGATCTCGAAAGTCGCATTGCCGGTATCGCCGAGGCGGACGTTGTTGGCGTTCACCTGGACGCGGCCGATGCCCGCCACGCCGTCGCCAGTGACGGATGTCCGATAGAGCATCAGATGGCTGGCGAACACATGCAGGACATAGCTGTTTCCGAAAAGCATTGGCAGCGCTGCGGAGTCGCCGGGCACGAATCTGACAGGCTTGCCGGCTCCGTCGTTTTCATGATCGCCGTCCTTGTCAGGCTTGGAACGGGCAAAATCGGCATGGAATCCGATAGCGATGGAAAGCCGGTTCTTCCAAGCGAGGTCGAAGCGCAGGATCGCCTTGTCCGGCATCGCATCCTTGCGCACCAGAGCGGTGCCGGAAAGCTTGTTCTGCCAATACCAGGCGGAACCTGAGAACGCCCAACGCCCTGGACCTTCCCTCGCCTCCTTGTCCTTGCCCGCCTGATCCGCCGGCGCGGATGGCAGGCCGTCGGGAAACGAGGCATGGGCCATCGACCACTCGTCCTCCACGAAAGGACCGTGGTAGTAGATGCGCCCGCCTAACGGACTTGGCGCGAGCATCGCCACCTGGTTGCGCGGAATCCTGACCACACCGGCGTAGGACGTCCGCAGCGTGACGGTTTCCTCATCAAGGCCGGTGATGATGCCGGGGATGCGGTCGCCGTTGACCAGCGCCACGTGGGAAAGCGAAGTGAGTGATTTCAACGGACGCCCGCCATGAAGGACGATGTGGCGGAGCTGTGAGGTTTTGAAACCGACGGGAGCTGCGAGATCCCCGCGCTGCCAGACCGCCTGCGGGCCTTCCTTGATGCCCAGATAGATGCCGTGGAGCTGGTCACCGTTGGTGAAGCGCAACAAGTCCGACGGCTCGGCGGCCGTCAGGGCCATCATGCCTGCAAGCCATGACATGGTGAGTTTGCGGATCATTTTTCGTAAATGGGCAGATAGCGGTAGTTCAACGCCAGCGAAAGAAGCGCGCCCGCTGTATTGAACGATGTCCCCTGGTTTCCGGGAAAGGAACCGTCCGACGACTGGATGGTTGATAGATAGCGGATGTTGCGCGCGTTCCATTCCTTCCACGTGGCCTCGTCCGCGTGGAAAAGTGCCTGAGACATGTAGTATTCGTAATAATACGGATAGTAGCGGTCACGGTAGTCGAGGCTCTTCTTGAGGAACGCGAGACTCGCCTGATAGCCCTTGGAATCCCGTTCCTTCGCCAGCGACAGGCAGAGCGATCCCACGGCCGTCAGGGTCGGCTTGCCGCCGGATGAAGAAGTGTAGCCGTAGGAACCGTCGGTGCCGCGGCAGGTGGCGAGGAAAGCGAGACCCTTCTTGATCGCCTCGTCCGGCACCGCGATGCCGGCGTTTCTGGCAGCGAACAGGGTGACCATCTGGCAGCCGGTCACGGTGGTGTCCGCGTCACGGCTGTCCGGAGTGTAGCGCCACGCGCCGAAGCGGTTCTTCTTCTGCGAACTCAGGATCAGCTCCACCGCCTGCTTCAGCGCGGGGGCGATCTTCGGATTGTCCAGCACTCCGTACGACTCAGCGAGGGCCTTGGTGGCGAAAGCGTGGTTGTACATGCTGGAGCCGATGTAGCCGTTGGTGGTGTTCTGTTGGGAAATGATGTAGCCGATGCCGTTGCGGATCGCCTTCGCATACGGACCATTGTTAGGATCTTCGCCGTGCGCGAGCATCGAGGCGACGCACAGGCCTACCACTCCAGGCTCCGCGCCGACGCTGTCGTTCCAACAGCCTTTTTCATTCTGAGTCCGTGCCAGGAACTGGATTCCGCGCTCGTAGATCAGCTCGGCCTGCGCGGGAATCACGTCGTCCTGCCTGCCCGGGACTTCCTGGGCCAGCGCCATGCCCGCCAAACCGCCGGTGGCGGCTATCAGGCAGCGGATGAAAAATCGAAATGACATGGAACGGTTCATGGGAGCTTGAATTTCGATTATTTCACCTTCTGTTCGGCACCCCGGTTGTAGGCGTCGAGTGCTTTTCTGAACTCCTCGGGCAGCGCGTGACCGGCGGTTCCGGCGGCTTTCGGGACGCGGCGGGCTTCGCTCTTGCCGCCCGCTTGGCCACCGGTGGGATCATTGCCGGTGTCGGATAATCCGGAAACACCGCCGCCGCCCTTGTCGCTGGGCTTGCCGTCCTTGCCTTTACCGGGTTGCTCGCCCTCGGGCTTTTTCCCCATCATGCGCTCCATCATGTCCATCATGGCGCTGCCGGAATCTCCGCCGCCGCCCTGCTTTTTCTTCTCCTTCGCGGCGTCATGGATCTTCTCGATGATCTCGGTCTGCGCGGCGATGGTGTCGCCGCCCGTGTCCTGTCCGGCGAGGCGGTCGGTGGCCTCATCCATGATCTTTTCGACGTCGTTGAGCAGCGCGATCACCTCCGGCACGGTCTGCTCGATGGTAAGCTGTTGGACATCGGCGGAAAGCTCGTCCTGTTTGTCGGCGACCTTGGTGGACCCTTCCTTGTGCTTCGCCTGCTTGTCAGCCGCGGCCTCTTCCTCCGCCATCAGCAAGGTGGGAAAAAGCAGCAGCAGGAACGCGGTTAGGATTTTTGATTTCATGGCGCTTCCTTGGTTTCAGGGGTCGGCTCGAAACTGCGGTGAAGTTGTTCAAGCGCGCGGGTCTGGGCGCGGAGGTCCTGCTCCTGTTGGATGAGTTTCATGACACGCAGCATGAATTCGAAATCCTCGTCCTCAGGGCTTGGTCCGCCACCGTCGCCGCCACCACCGCCGCCGTCTTTGTCCTTGTCGCCTTCGAGCTTCTTCGCCCACTCGGCGAGCTTGTCCGCCCACTTCTTGGCGCCCTCGGTGGCGGTGTAGGATTTGTTAGCCGCCAGCAGCAGACGGATTTCCTCCAGCTCGATGTCGATGCGGGACTCCTTCATCTCGTCCATGATCTGCTTGAACGAATCCGTCTTGGTGCGGGCGAAGTAATGCGCGAGGTCCTCCTGGATCCAACGCACGTCGGACGCGGTGTTCAACTGCTGGCCGGTGGCCTCGTTCAGGCGGCGGACGTCCGAAGGATCCAGCTTCGCGCTGCGCGCGCCGAGAATGCGGTCGAACGCCTCGATAAGGGAACTGGCGATCCCGCTCTGCTCGTTGGCCGCCTTTTTCAAACGGTTGACGAAAGTGCCCGCTTCGAACTGCTTGTTCGCCTCGTTCGCCTTGTCGATGGCCTTCTGCATCTTCTCGACTACTTTTTTCTGCTCCTCGACGGCCTCCGCCACGTCCTTCTTCGCTTGTTCCTGCGTGTTTGCTTGGTCCTTGGAATCGCCGAGCTTCTCCTGCACTTTCGGCACGTCCGTCTTGCTGAGTTCCTGCATCGACTTGAGCGACTCCGCCATCTTCTTGAGCGTGTTCTTCTCGATGTCGCCATTGCGCGCGGCGTCCTTCATCAGGTCCTCCATGCGCTTCGTGAGATCCTCCATCCGGCGCTTCGTTTCGGCCTCGGCCTGGTCCTGGTTTTCGAGGCGGGTCTTGTTCTCGTCCTTCTGCAGTTCCTCGCCGCTGAGTTTCTCCAAGCGCTGGTTCTCGTCCAACAGCTCCAGCTCGCGGCGGGCCAGGTCCTCGAACTCGGTGATGTTTCTATCAAACTTGCTCTTGAGCATCTGCGCGTGCTCGTCGCGCGTCAGCACGTAGAGGATCACCGGCTCGGAATAGACGCGGCCCCGGTTCGGATAGAAATCCTCGGTATAGCCGCGCAGCGTGATTTTCTGCGGAGTGATGCCGAACGCGGCCGGGGAAAACGACGCGGTCTTGAGAATCCGGCGCTCTTCGGCGGAGCCGTCGCCGAGTTTCATCTCTCCCTTCGCCGGCCTTTCATCGGTGGGCCGGGTGAATTCACCGCTCCATTCGATGCCGCTCTGCCGGACTCCGAAATCATCCTCGGCGAGCACCTCGAAATCGACGGTCTCTTCCGGCAGCATCACCTTCTGGCGGTCGATCCCCTGCATATAACAGGTCGGCGCGGCGTCGTGCAGCGCGTCCACCCGCAGGCGGAACCCGCTTTCACCGGCGAGTCCTAACTTGTCTGTCCACTCGAAGGGGATTTCAAACGGCACCGCGCCCACATCAATCATCGGAGTCTTCGCGACGAGGCCGGAAATTTCAAGGGTTCCGTCGATCGGCTGGTATTTCGCGGCGTCCTTGGTTTCCTCAATCACCTGCCGGCGGGTGGGGCCGAAGGTCGCCTTGTCGAGCGGGCGGCTGGTTGTTAGAGCGAGCCGCACCTTGCTGCCCTCCACCACGCCGAGCACGCCGGTGTTGAGGTCGAGGGTCTTTTCCGGAATGCCCAGGTAGGCGGGCGGCGTCACGACTGCGGCGACGGAATCAATGCTCGGCCGGGGCACCGGCTCGACACGGATTTCATGGCGGAGGTCGCCGATTTTGAAAACCAGATTGCCTGGATCCTGCTGGCCGGGGAACATGAACCGATAGCTGCCGTTTTCCAATCGCGTGCCCACCTCGGGCTGCAAGCCGTAGCGGCCGCTCGCCGTCGCCGGGCGCTGCTCGGACTCCTTCGCGAGCCGCAGGACGATTTCAAAAGCCTCGCCATACGCCACGGCCCGATAGACCGGCGGGTGGTCGAGCTTGGTGAAGGTGTAGCGTTCGGTGGAGGAAAGAGGCATCAGCCAGCGCTGCAGCGCGTTGAGCCCGGCCCGTGGTGTTAGCGAAAACGCCCCGGCCACGACGACTGCCAGAGCCAGCGCCGTCAGCGTCCATTTCCGGTGCATTTCCGGCGGCAGCGCTTCGTCGAGTTTCCGGCGGCCTGCCTCGGCCGCCACCGCCTCCATCGCCGCCTCGCGCAAGCGTGGGGAAAGCGAATCCGCATTTCCCTGCTGGTCCTGGAGCTCGATGACGCCTAGCAGACGGTCGCCCAGTCCCGGATAACGTTTCGCGATCAGCCTCGCGAGCTGCGTTTCCCGCCGCTGCCGCCAGACCCAGCGGTGCAGCCAGTAAGGAGCGAACACGGCGAACAACGAAATTCCGCCTAGCAGGATCGCCAGCCGCACGATCCCGGGCGTTTGGAAAACCCGGTCCAGGCCGTAAACCAGCAGGAATGAAAGCAGCAGCCCGATGAATCCGGCGGCGATCGCCTCCATGATTTTCACCCGCCATAAATGACGCCGGAAGTCGTCCAACTGAAGCCGGAGTGCTTCGGGAATGGGGGCTTTGGCAGAGGGTGGAATCAGTGACGAAGGCATGGGTGAAATTGCTAGGATTCGAACCCGGCGGCGAATGAGGGAAGCTTCCAGAAGTTTACGCGTTCCTCCAGCGCATTCTCGCCGAGAAAGGAGGTTCCGACAAGGGACTTTGTCCGGCTGGCAGGGAAATCAGGACCGGCCGTCCCGCTCGACGCCGCCATGCGCAAAGCCCGGCGCGGCGGTGAAATGCAACGACCTGTCCGGCCCGCCGCGCCGACGTTTCCACCCGCACCTCATTTTCCGGCCATGGTGGGTATCAAATCCCCATATCCACGGCCGATTCACCCGATACGGCACACCGACTGCGCCAGCTAGCCCGCCCACTCCCCTACACCCGGACTTGCGACGCTCTGATGAAAACACACCCTAACACAATAACGGCAGGTTCGATTCCTGTCCTCACCCTGCACAAATCCGAACCCAAAACCGCGCGCCGGAGCCTCATCGCCCTAATCATCGGCACGGGTTTCATCATCCCGCAAGCCACCGTGCTTGCGGCGGGACCGGCACCCGTTTATCTGGGAACGGCCGAAAGTTTCGCCATCCTCGCCGGGGCGGCGGTCACCACCACCGGCGGCGGCATCATCAATGGCAACGTCGGGGCCAGCCCGATCTCCGGGGCCGCCATCCACCTGACCCAGGCACAGGTGAATGGCACCATCTACACAGTGGATGCGGCGGGCCCTCCGGGATCGGTCATTGCCCCCGCTCTGTTGTCCGAGGCGATGGGTGATCTAACCACCGCTTTCAACGATGCCGCCGGGCGCTCGCCGATTCCTTCCGGCCCCTTCCTCAATCCCGGAGCCGGCAACCTCGGCGGCCTGAATCTCGCTGCGGGCCTCTACAAATTTACCGGAACCGCGCTGATCACCGGGTCGAACCTCACCCTGACCGGTGGTCCCGACGACGTCTGGATTTTCCAAATCGCCGCGGATCTCCAGGTTGGCAGCAACATCCATATCATCCTTGCGGGCGGTGCGCTGCCACGGAACATCTTCTGGCAGGTCGGCACTTCGGCGGTGATCGACACCTTCGCTGTCTTCAAAGGGACCATCCTTGCAAATCAGGCCGTCACCATGAAGACCAGCAGCACCATGGACGGCAAGGCCCTCGCGTCGATCGCCGGGGTGACCTTCAACGGCGATGTCGGCGGCAATCAGACCACACTGGAGCCTCCCGTCTTCACGTCCATCTCACGCTCTGCCGCCGGAGCTGTGACGCTCGTCCTCCGCACCACTCCGTTTTTCCTCCTAACTCTTCAAACCAGCACCACCTTATTGCCCGGAAGCTGGAAAACCATCGCCTCGGACACTCCAGTCTCCAGTCCTTGGACCTATGTTCATAACGCCACGCTGGCCACCGGCCCCAAGCGTTTCTATCGGGCGTTCATCACGCCCTAGCTGAATCAGGCGGTCGGCTCGGAAAAGCCGCCCTCACCGCCGCTCCGCCAACCGTCCGCGGATCCGATCAAGGAGCGCTTCCGTATGCGGCATCGCCACTCCGGCCGCCTTCGCACGCCGCACCGGCTCCTCCCAGATCGGTGCCACCTCCACCTCGCGGCCTTCCACGAAATCGATCATGCTCGACGTCCGGTAGGGCCCCATCGGGCGGGTGCGGGCGACGTTCGTTTCGATCAGCTCTTCCTCCAGATTGAGGCCCTGCGCCCTTGCGGCTTTCACCACTTCGCCCATCACCGCGCGGATCTCGCCTTCGATGCCGTCCGTTGCCAGCAGCACGTCGGTGGTCACACCGCCTTCCGCCACGGACATGCCATTGAATGGGATGTTCCAAACGAGCTTCTCCCACTGCGCCTTGCGGAGGTTTTCCACAGCGAATCCCTGGATTTTCGCCGATTGGAAACGCCGCGCGATTTCCTCAGCACGGCCGGGCTCGCCTTCCCGCCACTCGCCGATGGATATCCGCCCGCCACCGGAATGGCAGACGAGGCCGGGGGAAAGGCGGTTGATGCAGACGAAACAAAGCCCGCCGAGCACGTTCTGCGGACCGACGATTTCCGCGATAGATTCGCAGTTTCCCAAACCGTTCTGCAGCGTGAGCACCTGCGTTTTTTCATGCAGCAAAGGCGGCAGCACCTTGGCGAGCTGGTCGTTCGCTGTCGCCTTCCATGCCACGATCACCAGATCCACCGGCCCGATTTCCTCCGGCGTCCGGAACGCCTTCACCTCTGTTAGTTCGAAATCACCATGGATGCTATCTACCTTCATTCCGCTTTTCGAAATTGCCTCGAAATCTGAGCGCATCAGGAATCTCACGTCCTCCCCCGCCGCTGCAAGACGGCCGCCGTAGTAGAGCCCGATCGCTCCGGACCCGACAATCGCCACGCTCTGAAAAGTCCAGCTCACACGGAAAAATCAATCCTCCTTGAAGCCCTCGGCACGACGACCGTCGATGCAGCGGGTCAGCCACTGCACCAGTTTTTCGGCCTCCTCGGATTCATTGCGCATCGAGGTGAGCGCCGTCCAATCCAGATGCGGACGGGACTGCGGTGCGGCGATGCGGTTGAGATCCAGCTTCGCCATGATCGCCTCCGTTTCGCGCGGATGAGCATTGAGAATGTTCGCCGGACGCGGCAGTTCTTCCAGCACGTCCGGCGTCAGGCCGAACGAAGTCACGCCCACGCCGAAGGTAGCGCTCAGGCGGCGCAGTCCATCAGCCAGCGCCTCGTCCTCGATCGGCGCGGCATAAATCAGCTCTCCGCCCTGCGCCCACATGGAAACCGCCAGCGTCTGGAAAAAGTCCTCTCGATAGGTCTGTAGCGATGGCTGGATCCGCAACCGCGCCGCATGCAGGCGGAACGGGGCGATCCCCAACCGCTGCTTGAAGGCCAGCATCGTTTCATCCAGCGACATCTCCTCGTCCGGAGAGCCGCCGGTTTCCCAATCCACCAGCACGAGTTCCGGGTATTTCCACAGATTGCTGATCGGCGAGTCCTTGCCGAAGGCCTGACGGAACGCGAACGGAAAACGACCGTTGATTTCGAAATAACGCGTCACCACCGCGCGGAACTTGCGGATCCGCAGCATCGTTCCGTCCACCGTGTCCGGGTCGGCGCTGGTTAGATCGTCGAGCCGGCCCTGCGTCAGCGCCATCAGCTCCTGTGCTCCTGATAGAGCGGGCAGCGGCGCGCTCCGGCGGTAGTAGCCCTGGCCTTTTTCCACCTTCGCGATCGGTGAGGCCGGGTCGCACGACATGATGGAGAAATGATAGCGCAGCGACGCATCCGAATAGTTCCCAGTCAGTTGCAGGCGCGTCAGGCGGATCAACTCGGTTCCTTTGATCGAATCCGCGGGATTTCCCGGGAGAAGGGAGGGGAGAATGTCTGATAGCTGCTTTCTGAGACTCATGGGGGCTGGAACGACTCTTGCGTTGTGGCCATCCAATTCGCCCGCTGCCGGATCATCAAGCCCCAAAAGGGCGGATTCTAAAAATTAACCGCAGCTCCCGTCGCTTTTTTGAAGGAAATCTCCGCAAAGCTTGTCCAATCCGCCAATTCCACCATCCTCGCCCCATGAATTTCAAATCAGTCCTCGTCGCCGTCGCTCTCGTTTCCAGCGCCCACGCCCAACAGCCCGACGCCAATGCCATCCTCCAGGGTGCCCGCATGGCCGCCACCCTCACCCAGCTCGACAAGACCGAGCCGCTCAAGGGCAACCTCTCCAAGGATGGCAAAAAGAGCCCCATCGCCCTCTTCCTCGACGGCAAGAACATCCAGTTCCAGTTCAACGAAAACAACACCTGGCGCGTCTTCCACATGCGCCTCGCCGATGAGAAATACGACCTGTTTGAAATGATCGACGGCAAGACCCAGGACTTCCCTGCCGGAAAAATCACCCAGCCCATTGCTGGCACCGACCTCACCTACGAGGACCTCGCCCTCCGCTTCTTCTACTGGCCGAATCCGAAATTCGAAGCCAACGAAGACGTCGGCGGACAGCCTTGTTATAAACTCCGCATCGACAAACCGAAAGGCAGCCCCGGCAACTACGATGTCGTTTACATCTGGGTCCACACCAAGTTCGGAGCCTTCATGAAAATCACCGGTCACAACAAAACCGGCGGCAAGGTTAAGGAATTCGAAGTCGAGGATGTGATGAAAATCGCCGACAACGTCTGGACTCTCCGTAAAATGCAAGTCGCCACCTGCGATCCCGCCACCGGCCGCCGCACCTCCATCACTGACGTCACCTTCGACGCCCCCAAAAAACTCGCCCCACGCGGCCTCCGCTAATCCAACTGTAGCGGCGGTCTGCGCCCGTCGCTAACTGAGAAGCGCCGCCGGACCACCGCCACACCCTACATGTGGACCGACTCCCACAACCATCTCCAGTCCCCGCGCCTCGGAGATCCCGCGCCGCTCATCGCCGCCATGCGTGCCGCCGGCATCTCCCGCTGCATCGTCAATGCCACCTGTGAGGACGATTGGAAAAACGTCGCAACCCTCGCCGCCAGCCAACCGGATTTCGTCCTCCCCGCCTTCGGTATCCACCCTTGGCAAGCACACACCGCCCGTCCCGATTGGCAGGAAAAACTCCGCGCTTTGCTGGAAAAACATCCGCAATCCTCCATCGGCGAGTGCGGACTGGACACCTGGGTTGCCGAACCTTCCCTGGACATCCAGCGCCCCATTTTCCTCGATCAACTCCGCCTCGCCTGCGAGCTCGACCGCCCTATCACCATCCATTGCCTCAAAGCCTGGGGCGCGCTGTTCGATGCCTTCGCCGAAGCTCCCCCGCCCTCCCGCTTCCTCATGCATTCCTATGGCGGCTCCATCGAAACCGCCCGCCGCCTGATCCCGCTCGGCGCTTACTTCTCATTCTCCGGCCACTTCCTCCACCCGCGCAAATCCGCCGTGCTCGATGTTTTCCGCCAGCTCCCACCCGACCGTATTCTGTTGGAAACCGACGCACCCGACATGCTTCCCCCGCCGGAAATCATCACCCATCCCCTTCCGGAAAACCAGAACCACCCGGCCAATATCCCCGCGATCGGTCACGCCTTGGCCGAAGCTTTGAAAATGACTCCCGAAGCCCTCGCCGCGCTCACCCGGAAGAATGCCATGGGCTGCTTCGCACTCTCCTAAACGGCCCCTGGAACGCTTGAGTGCTCCTCCGGGAGCGATTGAAAAGGGAATAGAATGAGAATGAATTACTTATGGCCCGTTAGGAGCCACGGCTTGATTTACCTCTTTTGGAGGGTTTGAGGACTTTTGAAGGGCTTGGAAAAATCCTGCTTGTTGAACACCTCTACCCAAAGCTTCCACATCGCTTCATCTGTAGGCTTACCGATGATCTTGAGAACAGGTCGTGGCCAATTCTGGTGATCATCCATTGCCGTGCGCCGGATACATTCCAGCGCGGCTTCAGCGATAACTTCCAATGATGGTTCATAGTCGGTGGCCTTAAACTTTGAGAAGTCCACCGTCACCACCTCTTGCTTGAACTTGCTCCCATCAAACGTGCAATCGGATTGAATCTTGATCCCGGTCCGCGAAACCAAATTCGAGTCCAATCCCCCTTGATTCTGGCGCATTGAAAGCATCGTGTGAGGCCGGGTGATCCCATCATAAGGCTTCTCCGGCACACTAAACCCACTCGAATATGGGACAGCCAGAATAATGAATCCTTCTTCGGGAAGACTGATGACGGTGCCCTCACTCCTCATGTCTATCGGCTGGTAAACCAGACACGTGGCATCTGTGGATGCGAAACATCTTCCAGCGATTATCGATCCAAAAAGGACGGACAATAGAGCATGTGCCATGAAATTCATTTGTTGCAGAACGGCGTAAATATCCGACTGGCATATCAGGCTGTGGCGATATGCGACATCGGCTTTCGACTGCTAGGAAAGCGCGAAAGTTCCTCAATGTCAAAAAAATTGGATGGAGCGCGGGACATGTGGGAATGACGGATTTTTTGAGATTCCTTGGAATTTCGCGATGAGGGTTGTCATCCCTGCCCGGCGAGGACGTGATACAGACATTCCTGTCTGTTCTTTCACAAGGCCGGAGAGAAAGAACAGACAGGAATGTCTGTGTCACGCCACCTGACACCCTTGCACAAGCCGCCGGGCTGGCCTAAAGCTCCGCCATGGACCTTGCCGATTTCCGCAAAGAGTATTCCGACCGTGGCCTGCGCCGGGAGGAGCTGAACACTAATCCAGTCGCCCAATTTTCCGAGTGGTTCGCCCAGGCCACCGAGCTCAAGGTCCACGAGCCGAATGCGATGACGCTGGCCACCGTCGATGAGACCGGCATGCCCTATCAGCGCACGGTGCTGTTGAAATACTTCGATGGCGAGGGCTTCGTCTTCTTCACGAATTACAGCAGCCGGAAGGCGAAACAGATCGCGGGGAACCCGCGGGTGAGCCTGCTTTTTCCGTGGATCACTCTGGAACGGCAGGTGATCATCCAGGGCACGGCGGAAAAGATCAGCACTGCCGAGTCGCTCAAATACTTCGCCTCCCGCCCGCGGGAATCTCAGATTGGCGCGTGGGTTTCCAACCAGAGCGAGGTGATCACTTCGCGGAAATTCCTGATGCAGAAGCTCAACGAGATCAGCGACAAATTCCACAAGGGCGAGATCCCGCTGCCGTCGTTCTGGGGCGGCTACCGCGTGCGGCCGGAGATGATCGAATTCTGGCAGGGCGGCCCCGCGCGTCTGCACGACCGCTTTCTCTATCGGCGGGACCAGGCCGCTTGGAAAATCGAGCGGCTCTCGCCTTGAGTTGGGGCTATTTCGCCAGCGCCTTCAAAGCCGCGTCGATGACCGGATCCTGCCAGGCGTCGATGATTTTCCGATCTTCGGGTGCGAGCGAGTTGATCTGGCAGCGTTTTTGGAAATTCGCGCGGGCGGCATCATCCATCACCACCGGCACATCCGGCGTGATGCCCTTGCGGTGCGGGGTGTTTCCAGAGGGTGTGTGATAGGTGGCGAAGGTCAACCGCAAGGCGGTGCCGCCACCCATCGGGATGATGTTCTGCACCGAGCCTTTGCCATAGCTTACCTCCCCAACGACCGTCGCCCGTTTCAAATCCTGGAGCGCTCCGGCGGTGAGCTCCGAGGCGGAGGCGGACATCCGGTTGAGCAGGACCACCACCGGATACTCGCGTTTCCGGCGCTGGCGGTCGGGGGTTTTCATCGGCTCGCCGGATTCCCCGTCGCGGCCGCGGGTGGTGACGACGGCGGTGGCGGGTGGCAGGAAAAGGCCGAGGATTTTCACGGTTTCATGGAGATCGCCGCCGCCGTTTTCGCGGAGGTCGAAGATGAGGGATTTCATGCCGGCGTCCTCCAGTTCATCGAGCGCCGCCTCCATCTCGCGGGCGCAGTTGTTGCCGAACGATGCGAGCCGGATGTAGCCGATGCCCTTCGACTTGTCCCACAGCTTCGTCTCCACCACCGAGCGCTGTTCGACCACGCGATGCACGAGGGAAACTTCGAACGGCCTTGGCGCGGCGGGAGATTTCAAAAGGAACTTCGTCGTCTCGCCCGGTGCGCGGCGCAAGGGGCCGAGAAGTTCGGTGAAATCGACACCCGCCGTTTTCCTGCCGTCGATCTCCAACACGGAGGATCCCGGGAGAATATTGGCCAAAGCCGCGGGACCTAACGGCGAGACGTTGGCGATGTAGGGTCCGTCGTCGCGCAGGCCGAGCGCGAGGCCGAGCGACGGCAGCTCCGGATTGAGATCGGCATGCTCGCGCATCTGGGTGGCCATCTCCGGATGGATAAACGACGAGTGCGGATCGAGGCTTGCTAACATCCCTTCGAGCGCGTGGTTCACCAGCCGGTCATAGGCGAGCTTGTCCACATCCGGGTGATTTTTCCGCACGGCTTCCAGCACTTCCACGAAGCGTTCGACCGCGGGATAGGCGGCTTCGTCGGGATCCGGCGGCGATGGCTTCTGGGCGATGGCGAGCGCGGCCGCAACGATCCACAGGCAGAAAATTTTCATGGGCGACACGCTAGCACCCACGGGCGGTTGCGATAGGTAAAAATCCGGTTTCGGAACGGGTCCTGCAGTGTTTGAAAAGCCTTTTCTTTTTTATAATTTCGATTGCGAAGAAACGCAGTGGCGGTAACCTCCCTACGACTGCTGTGTACGACTAATTTGGTAGCTGGCCCGAACCGATATGATTGAACCGGGGTCATCTTCCTGCGAACTATGTCATGCCTTTTTAGGAAGACGGAAAACCGCAGGACGACCCCACTTATTGAGTTTACGGAACGTGGCTCACAGCGCCAAGGACGGCACAGCGGTTTTTCTTTTCCCCCTTCCAACGAAGGGGTGACGGGGCGGAGAAATTCCATGGCCCGGCGGTGGTTTGCGAAGCATGCGAGTCGATTTCCTTGCGTGGGATTTCCCCAGCCTGCATGGTCCCTGCGTGATGCGATTTGTGGTGCTTGGCAGCGGGAGCGGAGGAAATGCGGCAGTCGTCGAATGCGGCGGACTGCGGCTGATGATTGACGCCGGACTGAGCGCGAAGCAATTGACCGTGCGGCTCCAACAGGTGGGCATCGACCCCACCTCGCTCGACGGAGTTTTGCTGACCCACGAGCACGGCGACCATGTCCGCGGGCTGAAGGTTTTTCTCAAACAGAACCCGCTGCCGGTTTACACGACGGCCGCCACGGCGCGGGTGGTCCGGGAAGCGGGGATCGAAGGCGGACAGTGGAAGATTTTCGAAGCGGGCCAGGTCTTCACGCTCGGGGCCGTGAACATCGAGACCTTCGCCATCCAGCACGATGCGGTGGACCCGGTGGGCTTCGTCGTCGGTGATGAAACGCAGCGGCTCGGCTTTCTATCCGACGCTGGATTCGTCACCCGCAGCATGACCGAGCGGCTGCGCGGGCTGCGCGGGATCTTCGTGGAGGCGAACTACGACGAGCAACTGCTGGAAGCCGACACCAAGCGCCCGTGGTCGATCAAACAACGCATCAGCTCGCGCCACGGCCATCTATCAAACCATCAGGTGGCGGAGCTGATCCGCGAGATCGCCCATCCCGCGCTGGGGCGAATCGTGCTCGGCCATCTCAGCTCGGACTGCAACACGCCGGAAATCATCCTCGCCCGCCTTCAGTCCTGTCTGCGGGAAACCGGACACGGGCATGTGGACCTGCACTGCGCCGGGCAGCACGAGCCGTCGGCGTGGTTTGATCTTTGAATCCCCGGGGGAAACGTGCGGGCAACGGAGTTCAGAATTTGCCGGGCACGCCGGCGGTCAGATTTCGATAAGGGACGACCCAGTCCTTCGCCAGCACGCTGATGATTTCGATCTGCCTCGCATCAGCGCCTTCCACGCGGCGGATCTCAAGGGTGGCGCGGCTCATTCCCGTGCCGTCCACGAGCAGCCGCTCCATGGCGGTTTCCTGTGCCGAGCCGGTCTTGCAGTAGCCGCGCAACAGAATATCGATATCCGGCGAGGCGATTGCATAACAGCTCCAGCTTTTTTCATCCCTGAACGGGCCGTTGAAATAGGCATCGCGGCCGACGACGACCCGGACAGTGGCTTGCTCCGCGCGGTTGTCCAACAGCTCGTGCCACGACGGCCTCACCGAACGGGCGAAGGCATCAAAGTCCATTTTCCAAACTCCGTTGTCATCGGGCGTGAGGAGCGCGAGCCGTTCAACGGGTTTGTCGTTGCCCTTGAAGGCCACCTGCACGCCTTCCAACGGCAATCCGTCGCCGTCGATGCTGCTGAGCCATTCGCAACGGGTGACAGCACCGTCCCGCTTGTCCGAGTCTTTGAAAAAACCGATCACCTCCGCTGCGCTCGCCGAGCCCATGTGGAGCAACGCGCCGACCTTCGCCGGCTCGCGGTTGGCCATCGCGCGCTTCACCAGACGGAGGGCCTCGTCCTCGCCGGGCGCGGGAAACCGGGAGGCGATGCGGACCCGGGTTTCGAAGGTGGTCGACTTCAGGCCAGCCACCTGGTTCCGCTGCCGCAGGTAGGGCAGGATCCAGAACGAAATGGCGGCGCCGATGACCAGCGCGGTGGCGATGCCGAGAGCGATGGACCATTGGAGGATGAGTTTCCGGAGAGCGGGATTGACACTGCTTACCATCCGGAGGGCACCACAGTCATGGAGATGCAGCTCGGATCTGTCAGAAAGCAGGTCCACGTCACGCAACCGGGTGACTTTCCCGATCGGCGGAGATTGGCCGGATGACCGGTATTGGGGCGAGCGGATGTCGCGTTGGATATGCTTTGAGTTCATTCGGGGGGTTAACAACAGGGTAGGAGATCGAGTCGGGCCCGCCGGGGAACGGTGATCATGGAAAAACCACGGCAATTTTTCGAGATGTGCCGAAGCAACAGGCGAGCCTGCCGCGCCAAACCGCCGAAGTGGAGAAAGTATCTGTGGCACGGAACCGGAGCCGCGCAAGTGGGCGATTTAGCACACAAGTGGGGATGTCCTGCCCCGAAATTCTTCACGGTCGGAACCCTAGAAAATCCCCATCCCCTGCGGCAAGCATAGGTTTCTAATCACTTGAAACCGTCTTCGAATGGCACCTTGCCCACCACCCAGTCATCAGCGATGACCTTGACGATTTCGAATTGCCTCGGTGACGCACCCTCCACGCGGCGGATTTCCAAGGTTGCCCGGTTGACCGTGCCACCCTTGGTGAACATCCAATGGACGGCACCCGCCTGCGGCGAATCCACCTTGCAATAACCCTGTAGCGTCTCCTCACGATCGGGCGAGGCGAGGCCGTAGCAAATCCATTGCTTGTCATTGATGAAAGGGCCGTTGTAGTAGCTGTCCTCACCGAGGAACACACGCACCACGGCAGATTCCGCGCCTTTTTCCAAGAGATCACTCCACGAGGGTTTCACGGTGCGGGCGAAGGCGTCGAAGTCGATTTTCCACATCCCCATTTCGTCAGGGGTCAGAAATGCGATGCGCTGGCAGAGTTTTTCGCCGGACTTGAAGGTGACCACCACGCCGTCGAGCTGTAGGTTGTTCGCATCCACGCTGCCGAGCCAGTCGTAATGATCGAGGGAGCCATCGGTCGCAGGGAGATTTTTGAGGAAATCGACGATTATCCGGGGATCCGCCGTCCCGAAATGGAATCGCTCCGCCACTTTCTCCGGCTCGCGGATTTCCAAGGCGTGGCGGACCATGCCGAGCGCTTCGTTTTCGGAAGGTGACTTGAATTTGGACTTCACGCGGACCTCGTCGTCGCGGTCCGGTGTGGATTTTCCACCTGCGAGTAGATCCGCTTCCATCTGGGGCTGGACCCAGAAATAGGCAGCCGCCACAAGAGTCAGGGCCGCGAGTATGCCGAAGAGGATCGACCAGTTCAGGATCACCCTCCTCGCCCCGTGCCGCCCCCGTTCGCTGCGTTGGCGCCGGCGGCGGGTTCCTTTCGGCAGGCCGGTGCCGGGCATCCGCGCGAGGCGGCCGAGGCTCGGCGCATCACCGGCCGACCGCTCATGGCGGTTGGCTTGGACAGCACGCCGGATACCGTCAGATTTCATGGGGGGGCGAAGGTTCAGAGGCCGCTCAGCGTGGCGTCATGGTAATTCGGAAGCGGTCATAACGGTCATCCGGGCGGAAAAGCCAACCGGGCTGGCGGTCGAGCACTTCGTATCCGGTGAGCATGAATTCCGCTAGAAACTGGTTGCTGTTTGGATCGTAAACCTGCTGGCCGGTGTAATAGCCGCGGATTCGGTAGTCCGTGTTGTTGTCAAAAGCATAACGCTGCCCCTGCGGGCCGTTTTCCGGCAGGCGGTCGGGTGCGTGCTTTTTGTCCTCGTTCAAGACGACGAGCTTGGCGCGGCTCCACGATTGGCGTGGCTGGCGGAGATAGCCCCAGAAGCGGGTTTTTTCGACAAAATAGCGTCGGCCGTAGAAGAAATCCCCGGTCGGTTCGCTGGCGATTTTCGCATTCCGTTCCTCCACCGTCGGGCCGCCCAGATTGCCGGAGCCCATGGAAGAGCCGCAATGGGTGAGCAGACCGCACATGCTTCCCAAGAGGACCATTCTCGCCATCAATTTCGCCATGGGAAAAGCCTAGTGAAATTCGCTCTCACCCGGCAAGCAAGGAACGCGATCCGATGAAGGTTATTCCCGATCGGCGTCCTCCGTTTCCTCGCTTGGCAGTCAACGCAGTTCCGTCGATGCTGCGCCCATGCCACGCGTTTTAATCACCTTTGGCGATCCCGCCGGGGTCGGCCCGGAAGTCATTGATCTCGCCCTGGCCTCCGGAAAAATCCCCACCGGCCATGACATCGAGGTCATCGGCGACCGCAGCGCGGGCACTCCCGGAAAGCCCGACGCCCGCTCCGCCGGCGCCGCCATGGCCGCGCTCGACGAGGCGGTCCGGCGCTTGAAAGACGGCAGCGCGGACGCGGTGGTCACCGGACCCGTCTCGAAGGAAGGCTTGCAGGCGCTGGGTTTCCCCTTCCCCGGCCAGACGGAATTTTTCGCCCATGCCTTCGGACTCGAGGATTTCGGAATGCTGCTGACCGGCGACACTCTGACCGTCGGACTCGCCACCATCCACGAGCCGCTGGCAAATGTCCCCGCACTCCTCACCGAGGAACGCATCGTGCGCATCGGCCTGCTGACCGCCGGATTTCTCAAACGCCGCGGGATTTCCTCACCACGCATCGCCGTCGCCGGGCTCAATCCGCACGCCGGGGAAAACGGCGCGTTCGGCGATGAGGAAATCCGCATCATCGCCCCCGCCATCCGCACGCTCAACGCGGCGGGCCAGGGCGTTTTCACCGGCCCCGCCGTGCCGGACGCGATTTTCCGCGACGCCGCGCGGGGGCACTTCGATGCCGTGCTCGCGATGTATCACGACCAAGGCCTGATCCCGCTCAAGCTGTTGGATTTCGACACCGCGGTGAATGTCACCCTCGGCCTGCCCAAGCCGCGCACCAGCCCGGACCACGGCACCGCCTTCGCCATCGCGGGGAAAAATCTGGCAGACCCGTCCTCGATGATCGCCGCCATCCGACTGGCCTGCGAACTGGCTTGACCCCGGACTGCGGAATTTCCAGCGTCCCAGCATGGCTAAAAACAACTGGATGTCCTGGGAAGGTGGCGTGGATCTCATCGCGAAAACGAGCGCGGAAATCGAAATGCCGAACGTGATCGTCCACGTCGCGCGGATGGTCCACACGCCGGTGGGCTCTGCCCCGGGCGGCATGCTTTTCTGGCAGCCGGACCCGGCAGCCGCGCCGCTCGTCTTCGGATTCGTCAGCAGCGACCAGGCGGTGGCGGACTATTTCGGCAAACACATCTTCGCCGGCACTCCGTTTGAAAACGCGCCGTCCATCATCGGCACCATCACCATCGACACCTCCGGCGACCAGGCATCCGCCCGCGTGGAAATCCCCGGCTTTGTTTTCGAAACGCATCTCTCCGATTTCGCCGATCAGGAGCTGATCAACCGCTCCCCGCTGCCGACCGCGCCTTTCTATCAACAAGGTCTCGAAGCCGCCGCCGGCCACGCCTGCCTGAAGGTGAACGGCGAGAAGATCGCGCTGACCATTCCTCCCGTCGGCATTACCGGTGGTCCGTGCGCGGTCGTCGCGGCCTGCGGGGTTTACGCACGTTAGAAAAAAATGTGTTCCGGCTGTCTCAGCCGGAAGCAATGGCTGTGATCCCGGCGAGGACAGCCGGGACACTTTCATGAAACCGCCGCGGCCCGCTTCCCCAGCCCCCGATAGAACACGGCAAAGACCACGAAACAAACCGCGATCATCACCGCCAGAATGCCCCAGAAGGCCATCCAGCCATGACCGTCCGTCGTCACGAAATGCACCCTCAGCCAGCCACAGATCACCGCGCCGGCCAACGGGCCGATGCCGCCCGATACCAGTGATAACAATCCCTGCGCCTGCCCGCGCAACCCCGGGTCCACCCGGCGGTCGAGGAACACCTGCGCCGTGATGAAATAGAATGTATAACACATCCCGTGCAGCGCGATGCCGCCGATGTGCCACGCGATCATGCCGCTCTCCCCGGCATACGCGCTCATACCGAAGCGCACGACCGAAAGCCCGAGCGCCCACAGCAGCACCGTCTTTACGCGGAACCGCAGCATCACCCGGCCCACCAGCAGCATGGCCATGATTTCGGAAAACTGCGCGATCGTCATCGTCGCCGTGGCATGGGCGTTACCCAACACTTTCAGCAGTTCCGGCGCATACATGTAGAAGGCGGATAGAGGAATCGAGAACAGCGTGGTCGTGACGAAAAACACGCAGTGGTCACGCTGTTTCATCAGTTGGAACGCATCCAGTCCGAGCCGGCTCTGCCATGAGGAGCCTTTCCCTAACGGCGGAGTGTGCGGCAAATTGAACGCCATCACCGCCCCCACCAACCTCGCTGCGGCGGATGCGTAGCCGACCTTTGCGCTCACATCCGCATGAAACAAAAAACTTGTCATCGCTCCGGCCACCATCCAGCCGATCGTCGCCCCCACCCGCACCAGCGGGAACTGCCGCTCGCCGTGCGGGAGGTGGGTCAGCGCGATGGTGGTGAGAAGCCCCCAGGCCGGTGCGGAAAAGAGCGAATACAACCCGAGCAGGATCACGAACCACCACGGATGCATTCCGGCATCGAGGCAGCCGAAGGCCGCTAACAAAAGGCCGGCACCGATCATCGAAGTCCACATGTAAAGCCGGTCCGCCGCCACCCGCTGGTCCGCAAGCGCGCCGCCGATCAGCGGCGAAATGAGCGCGCACACCGGAGGAACTACGAACACCACCGCCACCCAAGCGCCAAGGCCTTTCGCCTGGAGGATGTTGGTCAGCGCGGGCAACCAGAAACCGGGCGTCATGCCCTGAAAAAAAAAGACAATCCACATCCACCGGAACACCGCCCGCGGCTTTTGATCAATGTCCTGCTCGCCGTGCACGCGGGCGACCTAGTCCCGCACCCCACAAAATGCCAGCGCGATATGTCCGCGATTTCTGTTCTCAAAAATTTCGCTTGCCGATCCCACTTCATTACGGTTTGTTCTTAGGAACACTGTTCAAAAAACGATGAGCTCAGACCTTACTACCCGCCAACAGGAGATCCTCGAATACCTGCGCCGCTCGCAACGGCAAACCGGAATCATGCCGTCCACCCGCGAAATCCAGCACTTTTTCGGGTTCGCTAGCCAGACCGCCGCGATGAGCCACCTCCGCGCACTCGAGCGCAAGGGTGTGATCCAGCGCCTCCCCGGCAAGGCCCGCGCGGTGATTTTCCCGGAAGAACTCGACCGTGGCGAGATCATCGATATCCCGATCTACGGCAGCATCGCCGCCGGCATGGCGCAGGACGTGGAGCAGGACAAACAGGGCTGCATTTCCATCGACATCGCCGCTCTCGGGTTGCCACGCCACGCCCGGACCTTCGCCCTGAAAGTGCGGGGAGATTCCATGATCGACGCGCACATCTGCGATGGCGACACAGTGATTCTCGAATTCCGCGAGCCCCGAAAAGGTGACATCGTCGCCGCACTCATCGACGGAGAAACCACGCTCAAACGCTACGTTGTGGAAAAAGGCAAACCGTTCCTCCATGCCGAGAACCCGGACTTTCCGGATCTGATCCCGGCCCGCGAGCTGATCATCCAAGGCGTGCTGATCGCTTTGCTGCGGAACGCTGCGTGATGGCAAGCCTCGCCGGCACACTGTTTTTTGAGGTGATTTGAAACAGACATTCCCATGGTGCGGCGGAATCCGTCCGCCGTGCCCATGAGTTGCCAATGCATGAGGTCAGCCGCTTTTCATAGGCTCGTCATGAGCTTGGAGATCAAATGTCGCCCTTCCTTGGATCAGGCGCGATTCTTGGATCAGGCGCGATTCGGAAACAAATTCTGCTGAAGAACTCGTGGTCATGAAAAATGACAGAATTGGCAGGGCGACCTCAAATTGAGAAAACCAACCGCAAATGAACGCAAATGAACGCAAATAGACAAAAAATTTGGGATACGGTGAGATGTTTCCCTGAGAACCATCAAAAGAGGTCAATTCTTCGGGTGAATTTGACTTCATTGACGTTTCGTGGGGCCGATTCGCGTTTGGAAAGCGAAAATGAAGTAACCTTGATCGAACCGTGATTCCGAACAAGCCATCGACGCGGCTCACCGATTGGCTCTGAATCACTTAAAATTAGTTAAGTTTTCTGAATGATTGACGGGGTCGGGAGATTTTCGTAGCTTGCGCTTTAAGCGATGGCCAACGACTCAATTACCTTTTCCTGTCTCGCGTGCGGGATCAGACTGACGGTTCCTGGAAATCTCGCGGGCGTGAGCGGACCCTGCCCGTCCTGCCGGGCACCGATCCAAGCGCCTTATCCGACGCCTGCGCCCGCTCCAGTGGCATCGGCACAACCGACCTATGCCCAACCGCAGCCGGTTTACACGCCGCCGGTGCAACCCGGATATCAGCAGTCGGTCCAACAGCCCCAGCAGGTGGCCTACCAAGCGCCTGCCGCCCCTGCCCAGCCGGTTTACACGCCACCATCGCAACCGGCATATCAACAGCCGGCCCAGGCTCCCCAGCCGCCGCAGCCGCCGGTTTCCCAGCCCCAGCAGGTGGACTATCAGCCGCCTGCCGCCGCACCTGCCCAACCCGTTTATCCCCAGCCGCAGCCGGTTTACGCGCAGCCTTCCCGACCGATCTATCAGCAGCCAGCTCCGCTCCCGCAGCCGGTGGCCTATGCGCAGCCACAGCCGGTTCAGGCTCCCCCGCAGCAGCCGGATTACTATCAGCCGCCGCCGCTGCCACAGTATCAGCCGGCACCGCAACCGGTTCCTGCCGTGCCGCAGCAGCCTGACTATCAGCCACAACCGGTCCAACAGCCCGCTCCGGTGGCACCGCAATACACGGACTATGCCGCGCTGCCGGTGGTGAATCCGATTCCGGTTTCCGCTCCGGTGGAAATCCCGGCGGCCACCCAAGTCACCGAGGTCACGCCGGTGCCGGTTTCCAGTCCCGTCGTGCTCCGGCCCGAGCCGCGGCAGTTGCCGAGCCGTTCGTCGCACGGCGAGCAACCGGCCGCCAAGCCGATGCCCGAGCCGACGAAGCGCACCAGCGACGGGAGCCTGAAACCGAACCCGCTGCCGAGACATCCACGGCAGCGCGGGCCCTTGGCCCGGTCATTTTTTCTCCTGTTGTTTCTGGCGGCTGCGGTGGGCGTCGCTTACGGAGTCCGCACGGTGTTGAACAACCAGACGAAAGTGCCCCCAAGGTCAAAAAACACCGAGTCCACGGTCCTGACAATTCTACCTGAAAACGCTCCACCGCCGAAAAAATCCGCGGCACCCGATCGGGAATCCGTGCCGTCACTCCCGGTTCCGGAGCCCGCGCAGCCATCGATCATCGAGCCCGCGCCATCGCTTTCCGAAGGGCTGGAACCCGAGGTTCCGGGCAAGGCAGCGGACGAGGTTCTGGAAAAATTCCTCGCTGCGAAATCGCTGCCCGAGCGGCTGGCGCTGATCGAAACGAAAACGCCTGACGCCGAACTGGTGAAATCCTGCCTCGCCTCCCCCCTTCCCACCGCAAGCTTTCTGACGGAAGCACGCGAGACAAACGCGGTGGAGCGGGTGACCGACGTCTATTACAACGTCGATTTCGACACCGGAAACAACACCAAGAACCTTCAAACCATTCTCGTCCGCACCCGCGGAACCAGCGATCCGAAGGTGGTGATTGATCCTTTCCTTGATTCATACGGGGGCCGGCTCGCCGCCTATGCGAAGACGCCGTCCGACAAGGCCGGAGTTTTCCAGGTGATCATTTCCGCCGTGGCATCCTGCTACGACGAGCGGGTTCCTAACCGGGAGAAAAAACTGACGCTCAAGCTGTTGCCTCGGGACCAAACCAAGGAAATCGCGAGCGCTTATTTCGGCCGCCAGTCGAAAATCGGCATGATGCTGGAGGACGGCACCTACAGCCTGGGCTACGGCCGGGCGAAGGCTTGCACGGTTCTGCTGCGCTGGAACACCGAGGACAACGCGGCGACGCCGTATCTTGAGGCGATCGACCTCAAGAGGCTGGACTGGAACCCTTGATCCGGCCGGCATCCATCAGCGCCTGCCAGCCGCCGCGCAGGACGGAGACTTGCGCGCCAAGGTCGAGGGCGCGGATGCGTTTGGCCACTTCGCGGCTGAGGCCGCAGTTTTCATCGCCGCAGTAAACGACCACGCGCGGGGTTGCTAAAATTTTCGGGACGATTTCCGCTTCGAAAGCCTGCACGTCCTCAGCGGGATCGAAATTCCAGAGGACTGATCCGGGGAGCCCGGATTTTTCCCACTGGCTGCGGGAGCGGGCGTCCACCCAGAGGATTTTCGCGTCGGAAGGAATTTGTTCGAGGCAGATTTCGTCCGGTTTGAGAGTGGCGGGATCGCAGAGGTAGCTGCGTTTCGGCGGGCCCTTGATCAGGAAGGTGCCGCCTGCCGCCGCAAGCGAGATGGCGACGACGGCCGTCAGTTGGCCAAGCGCCTTCATGGTTTGGCGGCGGTTTCAGCGGCACTCGGTTTGCGCACGACACCGAAGGCTTGCTGGACGCGGTGCTTCTGGATCTTGCAGTCGGTCTCGATCCGGAAAACGCCGATGCCTGGAATGTTCATTTCGCGCGGGGTGACGACGAGTTCGTAGTGCTTGCCATCCTCCACGGTTTTCAGCTCGCAGGCGAAGGCATCGGAGGAGGATTTGATGGCGGTGACGTGGATGGTCTGGCCCTCGATCATCTTGATCTTGATCTTCTGCGGCTCCGATTTCGCACCGAGATCCCATTTCACGGTTTTCGGCTCGATTCCGACGAGGACCGGGATGTTCACCTTCAGCTTAAGGACTTGGGACGGCTTGTCGGCAGGATCGTCATTGAGGAAAAGCACGATCACTTTATCAACCGTGCCTGAGAAGTTGGTCATGTCGAACTTCGCGCGGACGGTCCCGGATTCGCCCGGCTCGTAGCGGAGTTTTCCCTCGGAAACCTGCACGGAAACGCAGGAACAACCCGGATCCGCCTTGGTGATGGTGATCGGTTTGTCCGATTTGTTCGTAAACTCGAAATCCCCGGTGACGGTCAGCACGTCCGCCGCAGCGTTGATTTCCTTGGACATTTCCTTGAAGTCCAAGGTTGCCGAGTGGACTAGGGCGGCGAGCGCGAGCCAGATGCCGATTGCTTGTTTCATGGGTGGATTATGACTTCGGTTTCTCCTTCGGCGCAAGTGCGACCGCGATGATCAGTCGCCCGCCGCGCCATTCGGGGCCGAGGACAAAAAGCGGGCGATTGCCCTCCAACCGGGCGTCGGTCTTGAGGATTTTCTTGCGGCTGAACCAGACTTCGAGGTCGAGTTTCATCATCTCTGCGGTGGGCAGGCTGCTGGCTTCGAATTTCACCAGCACCTCGTCCGATGGCTTGAGCGGCTGCGCCCAGCTTTCATAGCTGCGGAGCAAGGGCTGCACGTCCTGGCCCAGCGCACGGTAGCTTTTGAAATTGAGCCGCTCCTCGCTTCGGAGGCGCTTTTCTGTGGTCTTGCTGACGGCGGCGGCCTTGGTTCCTGCCGTTATCGGATCGCCGTTTGTCGCATAGTAAACGGTCACGGAAACGCGCCCGATGTTCGCTTTTCCCGGATCGTCCTGCGCGGCGGCCGGATACGCCACGCCCAGCAGGGCCGTTGCAACGGCGGAAAAAATCGCATGGCGGCGGTTCATGGGGCTTCCAAGTCCGAGATGGCGGTTTCGACTGATGCGGTGGAGTCAAACTCACGTCCCACAGGCACGTAGGTAGTTTCGGAAAAATCCGTGGAATCGGGAATGGCGCGCACCCCATCGAGCACGATCACCATGGCCGAAGCATCTTGACTGGCGATCAGCTCGGCCTTCACCCCGGATTCCGGCGTATAAATGATCTGTTCGACCGGAATCGCCCGAGGCGCTCCGGCGACGTCGATTTCCACCTTTGGCTGGGATTTCGTGCCGACCCAGAATGCCAGCACCATGCCCGCACAAGCGGCGAGCGGCATCAGGATCGCCTGCCACGAAAAGCGGCGTTTTTCAGGAGCCACGGTCGCTTTCGGCGTCTGGTCCCGGATTGCCTGGGCGATGCGGGTGTTGAAAAAGTCAGGGTACGGCGGCTCTTCGGAAGCGGGCAGTGCGGACGCGATCATCGAGCGCCAGCGACGGGTTTCCTCACGGGCGGCAAGGTGTTCCGGCTGGCCGAGCACCCACGCTTCGAACAGGGCGAGTTCTTCGCCCACCAGTTCGTCGTCGAGCCACATGGCCAACTTTGCTTCATCTGGATTCGTATTCATCTTTTAGCAATGTTTGGAGTTTCTGACGCGCGTAAAACAGCCGGCTCATCACGGTGCCGAGGGTACTGTCCATGGCCTCGGCGATTTCCTTGTAGGAGAGTCCCTGAACGTCTTTCAAAAGGACGACTTCCCGGTGCTCCGCTGAAAGCTTGTTGAGTGCTACCTGGATTTTCATCCGCAGCTCGCCGAGGGACATCGAGGTGTCCGGCGATTCGCCGCCGGAAGGCGTGGTGAACGAAGCGGAGTCGATCCGCTCGCGTTCGAAAATCTCGTCGTTGAGCTCGCCGGCGCTTTCGATCTTCCGTTTCCGCGTCCAGTCATAGACGACGTTGTGGGCGATCCGATAGAGCCAGGTGGAAAAACGCGCCTTCGCCTCGAACCGCGGGAGCGCGTTCCAAGCCTTGATGAAGACCTCCTGCGAGAGATCCCATGCGTCTGCTTCCTGATGGATCATGTTGCGAATCATGGCGAAAATCCTTCCTCGGTGCCGGGTCACGAGCGCGTCGTAGGATTTCAAATCCCCCTTCTGCGCGAGCGCCACCAGGCGGAAATCATCGTCGGGGTCGTCCATGGAGTTGTCCGAATCGATGGAACCGACAGGCCCCTGCACGATTTTGGACGGCTCTCCGTTGGATTTATTCATGTTTCGCTGGAAAATTTCTGATCCGACCAAACGTCCAAGGATCGCCAGCAAGCTGAACGTCCCCGCCCGTCCGCGCAACCTCAATCACATAACGCGGCTTACGGAGAAACCACCACCCGCAGCCGTGCGAAGCGTTTCACCTCGTCATTCGTGGTCACGGTGTCGGTGATTTTCACCCGATCCCACCGCGAATTGAGCGAACTGGTGGCCTCGGTCCCGACCGCCTGCCAGGTGACGAGATCGGTGGAAAACTCGGGGATGTAAGTGAGCCCCGCACCGCTGGCCGGTGTCCGGCGGACGAATTCCATAGTGAGGCGGTTGCCGCTGAGATTTTCCAAACGCACGGCAGGAAGGCCGCGCAGACCGGCGGCGGGCGTCATGGCGGCTCGCTCGTTGAAGGTCGGGTCCAGGTTGAGCGCGAATTCCAGCAGGTTTCCGATCCCGTCCTTGTCCGGATCCGCCAGAGCGGTGGAGAATGCCGGATTGGAAATTTCCGTAGGGGTGAAATAGAGCTTCTGCCAGGCGCTGAAATTTTCCGTGACTATAGAATTCACCTCGGGGCCGACATTGGCGGTCAGCCATGCCAGGGAGGCGGCGACGCGGGAGCTGTAAAAACTGCTCGCCACGTTTTGCGCGCCATTAGGGATCGATAGCCAGGTATTCCCGTCCTTGATCTGAAGACCGCCACAATCATAGAGTGCGGCTTGGAATTCCGCCGGCACCGCCTCGGAAACCCGGAACGGCCCGTCCACCCCGCAGTTGATCCCCGCCAGCCGCCACAGACCGTTTTCCAATACAAACACACCACCGCCCGAGTCTCCTGCGGAGAGATGGCATTCGTCCGCCATGCCCGGATTGTCGAAATCACATTGCAGAAACTCACCGAGAGTCGGATCTATCGCCATCACCGAAACCTTGTTTTTTCCCCACCGCTGGACTCCATCACCACTCCCCCAAAGCCACCCTTTCGGCTCTCCGGAAACGATCAGCTCCGTACCCTTCTGCGTCCCCCGGCCGAGGACCATCGCGGTCGCCCCGAAATCGGCGGCTCCGGTGGAAACCGGCGCATAGTTGGGAAACGGCTTCGAGTGATTCACCTCCCACACCCGCAGGTCGGTGGAGGGAATAAGCTGCGAGCCAATGGTGGTGTAGTTATCTCCGTGAAATTCCAGCACATCTCCGTTCGACCCGCCGATGTGGTTGGCCGTAATGAAATAAAACGGCGCGATCGGCACTCCCAGGAACCCGTTGAATTTCCCCTCATATTGCCAGCCCGAATTGTCGCCAGGCGTGCTGGTGTTGTGAGTCGGATCGGGAGTATCGAGGAAAATGATCGCTTCAGACCGCCCCGCCAACGCGAGCACGAGCAGCAGCCCGAGCGAGTGCTTTCTGAAAAACTCCATCTACACCATTAGCTCCCGATCCGCCGTTTGGCAAAAGGTTAGGAAACGACCCGCCATTCATTTTCATTTCACGGAGTCCGCCGCTCGGGACCACCCGCAAAAGCAAAATATGCGCAGCTCATCAGGGTTGGTGGGTAGCTGAATTTCCTGTGCCTGAGAAAACTCCGCGCACCACCGAATTCCACACCATCCCTATGAAACCCGCACTCCCCATCCTCAGCACGCTCGGCCTGCTCAGCTCGTTCGCCCTCGCCGGTTCCGTCGCCATCGACACTACGAAACCCGCGCCCACCGCCGATGCCTTCGCCAACGCCCGCCGCCCGATCAGCAATCCAACCTTGTTCGACCTCGCCCTGCCGACGACCAACGTCCATCCGCTTTTCATCTACCACGGCCTGCCGGACAACATCAACACCACTGCGGGCAAAGTCCCTCTCGGCGGTGACGTGGAGGTTTACGCGCTGCAACTCGAATACGCGCTCAACGAACGCCTCTCGCTCGTCGCCACCAAGGACGGCTACGTGGACATGAATCCGGACAACACGCTCAGCCACACAAACGGCTGGGGCAACATCGCCGCCGGAGCCAAATACGCCTTCCTCTATGATCCCGCCGCCGGCACTGCGGTGAGTGGCACTCTGACCGTCGAGTTCCCCACCGGCAACCACGACGTCTTCCAAGGCGCGGGCGACGGCTCGGCGAACCTGCTCGTTTCCGGCCTGAAAATGCTCGACCAATGGCAGTTCGCCGGCGGCACCGGACTCATCCTTCCCTTCTCCAACCAGCAGTCGATCAGCGGCTGGCTGAGCGGCCACGTCAGCTACGAAGTCTGCCCGTTGTTCATCCCGCTGGTGGAAATCAACTGGTTCCACGTCATTTCCGCAGGTGACGGCACGGACTCCGGAGTCGTTCCGAAAATCGCCAAGTTTGAAGGCGGCGACTACTTCAATCTCGGCGCTGAAAACGCGGAGGACAACCGCGACCTTGTGACCGCCGCCATCGGTTTCCGCTCGCGCCTCTGCAAATCGGTGGACATGGGCCTCGCCTATGAAATCCCGCTGACCGACGAAGAGAGCAGTCTGATGGAAGAACGGGTCACACTGGACCTTGTCTGGAAATTCTAAGGTTTTTTCTGGGAGTATTGGGTTGTTTTGCCCGGGGCAGTTCGCTGCTCCGGGCTTTTCTTCGCAAAAAGCCGGGGTATTCCGTCTGGCATTTTGGCGACCCGGGGAAATACTCGGTCGAAACCATCGTATCACACCCTGTTCCAGCCTTAGAAAAAGATGCTTCGCACGACTCTCGCCTCACTCGCCCTCACCACCGCGCTGCCTGCGGCCACCCAGAAATTCCAAGCATTCGAAGGCGATGGATTCGACGATTGGAAAGTCGAAGGAACGGCCTTCGGTCTGGCTCCGGTGACGGAAAAGACGCAGGAGATGAAGGACCCGTTCACGGCTTATGCCAACGACTCCCTCGCTGCATCCACCCACGGCGGCGATGCGGCGAAAGGCAGCCTGACCTCACCGGAATTCACCATCGAGGAACCCTACATCACCTTCCTCATCGCCGGTGGCGACTATCAGGGAAAAACCGCCGCGCAGCTCGTGATCGACGGCAAGGTCGTCAGAGAATCGACCGGCAAACGCAGTCTGCGCTGCGCCCCCTCGGTCTGGTCCGTGGCGGAGTTCAAGGGCAGCAAAGCGCGGATCCGCCTGCTCGACGACGAGACCGGAGAAAGCGGCTTCATCGCGGTGGACCACATCCTTTTCACCGCCTATGCGAACCAGAAATTTCCTTCCACCACCCGCGAGGGCAAGCCGCTGGTCCAAGGCCTCGCGCCCACCACCGTAGTGGCCGGCGCGAGCATCCCCGAGGGCAGCATTCTCAAGATCGAGGCGACCTACAAGGACCAGAAAATCACCTCGCCCACCGCGATCACCTTCGACGAGCAGGGGCGCGTTTATGTCGCGGAAACCCATCGTTTCCGCGAGGGCGTGGAGGACGACCGCGGCTACTTGTATTGGTATCTCGACGATCTCGCATCGAAGACGACGAAGGACCGGAGCGCCATGTATGAAAAGTGGAAGGCGAAGGTAACGCCTGAATATCTGACCACGAAATCCGAAGTCATCCGCCGCCTCGCGGATACGAATGGCGACGGGATACTCGATGAATCCAAGGTCTTTGCCGATGGTTTCAAGGATGCGCTCGATGGCACGGCGGCCGGGGTTTTCTACTACGAAGGCAGCCTTTATTTCGCCTGCATTCCGAAAATCTGGATGCTGCGCGATACGAACGGCGACGGGGTGGCGGACGAGCGCAAGGTGGTGGAGGAAGGCTTCGGCGTGCGGGTTTCGCTATCCGGCCATGATATGAACGGCTTCACGCTCGGGCCGGACGGACGGATCTGGGGCACCATCGGCGACCGAGGGATGAGTCTGGTGACGAAGGAGGGCGTGAAATACGATTATCCGAACCAGGGCGCGGTGTTCCGCTTCGAGCCGGACGGCAGCCATTTCGAACTCTATCACACCGGCCTGCGCAACCCGAAGGAGATCGCCTTCGACGCGCTGGGCAACGCATTTTCCGTCGATAACAACTCGGACCAGGGCGATGCGGCGCGCGTCGTTTACATCGTCGAGGGAGGTGATTCCGGCTGGGAAATGGAACATCAGGCGATGCATACGTTCCACCGCCAGATCGGTCTCGACCAACGGCCGCCGAGCCGCTGGATGGATGAGAAAATGTGGGAGCTGGAAAATCCCGTGCAGCCGTCCTACCTGCTGCCACCCAGCGCCTATCTGACGTCCGGTCCGTCCGGGCTGACCTACAATCCGGGCGTTGGATTTCAGGAAAAGGAAGAGAATCATTTCCTTATCTGCGACTACCGTGGCGGCGCGGCGAACTCGGGCATCTGGTCGTTTGAAATGAAGCCCAAGGGTGCGGGCATGGAGATGACCGATTCGCGGCAGTTCGCCTGGGGCATCGCGGCGACCGACGTCGAGTATTCGTGGGACGGACGGATTTACTTCAGCGATTTCATCACCGGCTGGGCCTCCCACGAGGACGGCCGCCTGCTCTCGCTCGACGCGGGCGAGAAATCCTGGCGCGCCGCCGATGTCGCGAGCACGGCGAAGATCATCCGCGAGGGCTTCGAGCATCGCAGTGCCGGCGAACTCGCGAACCTGCTCAAGCACCCGGACGCGCGAGTCCGCCTCCGCGCGCAGGTCGCGCTGACCCGCAAGCCGGACGCGCTGCAACGGTTTTCCGACGCCAGCGCCTCGTCCAACACGATGGTCCGCATCCACAGCATCTGGGGCCTCGGGATTCTCTCGCGGCGTGGATCGTCGCCGCTGCCCGCCGCGGCTTTCGGTGAGATACCGAGCGTCAAGATCCGCGCGGATGCGGAGAAAAAGCTCATTTCCCTGCTCCAGGACAAGGATGGGGAAATCCGCGCGCAGGTCCTCCGCACCCTCGCCGATACGGATGATTCCAAGACTCCGGTCCAGTTGGCCGCGCTGCTGGCGGATGCCTCGCCGCGCGTGCGTTTCTTCGCCGCCATCCTCGCCGGAAAACGCAGAATGATCGAATTTTACGGCCCAGTATGCGACATGCTCCGCGAAAACAACAACAGCGACGTCTATCTGCGCCACGCCGGGGCCTACGCGCTCCAGCACATGGCTCCGGACTCGCGAGCGATCAGCGCGCTTTCCCACGACGACTCCGCCGCCGTCCGCCTCGCTGCGGTCATCGCGCTGCGCCGCCTGAAAAGCCCGGACCTGACAGGTTTCATCCACGATGAGGACCCCAAGGTCGCGGACGAGGCCATCCGCGCGATTTGCGACATGAACATGGTCCAGCAGCGCCCGGCGGTGGCCATGCTGCTCGACGATCCGGGCCAGCGCGAATGGACGCCTTTCATGCTGCGCCGCCTGATTCACAACTCGTTCCGCATCGGCACGGCTGAGGATGCCGCGCGTTTGCTCAAGTTCGCCGCGAATGCAAAAAACCCGGATCGCGAACGTCAGGAAGCGCTCCGTCTCATTTCCATCTGGACCGAACCGCCACCAGCCGACCAGTTCACCGGCCATTTCAGCCCGCTTGAAAAGCGCGACCCGGCTGTCATCCGCCCGATCCTCACCGCCGCCATGCCGGAGCTCCTGCGCCAAGATGGATTGGTCTTGGCATCGGCACTTGGAATCGTCGGCCAGTATCGCGTGAACATCGCCGGACTCGATGAAAACACCCTGCGCACGATCACACGGAACGCCGCCCTGCCCCCAGAAGCACGGGCGAACGCGTTGGGACTTTACGTCGCACAAAAGCCGAAAGACCTCACCGCCGTGCTCGTCGAGCTCGCTGCAGATGCCACGGACGAGGTCGCACTGGCCGCGCTTTCCAACCTCGCAAAACTCTCTCCCGCCACCGCCATCGCCCCCCTCGAGGCCGCCATCAATTCCAGCACCGTGGGCCGCGTGCAGCAAAGCTGGAAGATCCTCGCCACCCTGCCCGGCGACAAGGTGGACGCCATTTTCGTAAAATCCCTCGATCAGCTCAGCGGGACCGACGGCGTCGCTCCCCACGCCATCGAGCTGATCGACGGTGCCAAACAACGCAGCGGAGCTCCGGTTTCCGCCGCCCTTTCCGCCTTGGAAAAATCTCTCGCCGCAAGCAAGGACCCGCTCGCGAAATGGAACGTCGCTCTCGAAGGCGGCGATGCGAAAAACGGTGAGGCCATTTTCACCTCCCACCCGGCCAGCGAATGCATGCGCTGCCACCGCGCCGAGGAAGGCCACGCCGCCGGTGGCGAAACTGCGCCGAACCTCTACGGCGTCGCGAAACGCCACACCGACCGCCGCTATTTCCTCGAATCCATGGTTTCGCCCAGCGCCGTGATCGCCCCCGGCTTCGGCACCGTGCTCATCCATTTCAAAAATGGCGCGAGCATCAGCGGCAACCTCATCGCCGAGACCCCGGAACACCTCGATCTCGACGCCACCGACAAATCCCTCCGCATCAAGCGCAGCGACATCGAGTCCGTCACCCAGCCGATCTCGCCCATGCCGCCGATGGCGGATCTGCTCATTACCAGTGAATTGCGCGATCTCGTCGCTTGGCTCAACACCCTCACCAAGGACAACCAGCGGCCGAAACCCGCCGCCAAGCCCGAGCCGCTCGATCCGAACACACTCGAAATTCCGAAAGTTTCCGCCGCTGCCGGAGCCCTCGATCCTGCCATCCTGAAAGCCGGCCAACAGCAATTCCTCATCTGCGGCGCCTGCCACGGCCAGGGCGGCGAAGGCACCGCCATCGCCCCGCCACTCGCCGGCTCCGAGTGGGTCACCGGCCCCGCTGAAAACCTCATCCGCATCCAGCTCCGCGGCCTCCACGGACCGATCAAGGTCAAAGGCCAGGAATACAACATGCCCGCCGGCATGGCCGCCCTCGCCTATCAGACCGACGACCAGATCGCCGCAGTCCTCACCTACATCCGCTCCTCTTTCGGAAACTCCGCCCCCGCCATCGCCCCGGCCGAAGTCGCCGCCCTCCGCAGCGAAGTCGGCAAGCCACAACTCACCGCCGCAGACCTCAAAGCCCCCACCCCCGCCGCGCCCAAGGAAGAGCCGAAGTCTTCTGAAAAATCAGCCCCGGTTCCCGCCGCCACCTCGCAAACAACACCTCCACCCGCCAGCGACAAATACGCCCACCTCACCCCGGAATCCAACAATTCCAAATGGATCGCCATAGTCGTTGGCATCTTCGTCCTCGGTATTCTTGCGCAGGCATTCAGGTCCACTAGAAAATAGTTCCAGCCAGATCCAAAGACTCCCGACAGTTCATCGTTCGGGGTTCCGGTCGTGTGAAAAGCGATCCGCAGTGCCCGCAACCTCTCACCTGTTCAAGCGCTTCCCCGTTCGTAGTCCCGCCTTCAGGCGGTCTTCCGATGCGCCCCAGACCGGCCTCAGTCCAATGCCTTTAAGGAATCAAAACGGAAAGTCCGCTTCTTGATCCCGGATGGGATCATGGAAATTAGCGCGGGGTCGAGGAGCGATAGCGACGACCACCCCGGGACCCATGCCGTCACGAGGATTCGACCCCGGTAGCGGCGAAGCCCGGGATGGTTCCCGGAGCAATCGACTTCAGCTTTAGGGTCAGTCCCGGTAATTCAGCATCAGCTTTAGGGTCAGTCCCGGTAATTCAGCATTGCTTCAAGCGATTTCTCCCGTTTCCTGCCCTCGCGGTCCTCCCGCACCCAGCGAACCGCACGGGTCACGCTGCCTTCGTGGCCCATTTCAAGACGCCCCGCGATCCAGAGGTTTCCCACGCCAGTCCGTTTCCGGATCACCGCGGCGATCACTGCCTTTTCCCGGGTCCACTTCCCGCGTCCCCGCAATTCGAACGCCGCATCCGGCATGCCCAGAGCCGCCAATCCATCCTTGGCGATCTTCTCCGCCTCCACGTGATCGTGCGCCTTGGCCGCTACTCCACCCAAGCTGCCCTTCCTCCTCTTCGGGCGAGCGACGGCGGAAATCGCTTCCAGCACCGTCTCGCCGAACCCCTTCTCCCCGAGATACCAGCCCCGCCTCAATTCCGCCAGCGAGGCATCGTTCACCGCCGACACAGGATCCTTCGCCCTCGCCTCCAGATAGCCGCCGTATGCCTTCCCTCCGCGCCGATCCTCGGAAAGTTGGAATGCCCGCAACACCCGGCCGGTTTCCAGCCAATCCGGTTTCTTCCCGCCCGTATACGCCGGGAAGCTGCTCCATTTCCAGCTTTTCAAGCTCTCGCCGGTCTTGCCTCCCACCCATCCCGATCTCACCGGATTGAGGTGAATGTAGTCCGCCACAATCTTGAAGTAGCTCCCGTCGCGCTCCTCGCCATTGACCACCACCGCCTTGTAGCGACCTTGGAAAACATGCCCGGGGCGCTGACGGCGGCGGTTCCAGCCTTGCGAGTAAACCCCGAGCAGCCATTTCATGCCCGCCACCAGGTTCGGCTCGGGCGTTTCCACGAGGAAATGAAAATGGTTGCCCATCAGAACCCACGCATGCACCCGCCAGCCGAAGCGGGCGCACGCCCTCTCCAACAAATCCACCCACGCGAAGTGGTCCTTCTCATCCTCGAAAACAGTCTTCCCACCATCTCCGCGCGCCATCACATGATACACCGCGCCGGAAGCCTCATATCTCAACGGTCTGGCCATGGACGGAGTAAAGGGATCTTAGTCGATGTGTCAATGCTCATTTACCGGGACTGACCCTATCGGCTGACCCTATCGACTGACCCTATCGACTATCGACTGACCCTATCGACTATCGACTGACCCTATCGACTGACCCT
>Ga0209512_1000393_pt1 | contig 75651 bp, 55 predicted proteins | sample frozenSSSSmetaG_FD_184142 | JGI IMG/M metagenome (GOLD analysis project Ga0209512, IMG submission 184142) | Glacier valley bacterial and archeal communities from Borup Fiord, Nunavut, Canada, to study Microbial Dark Matter (Phase II) -... | ecosystem: Environmental > Aquatic > Freshwater > Ice >...
TCGCAGCCTATAAAGAAGCTGAGATCACCGACATTGAAGCTCATGACCTGGTCATCCGCGCCACGGATGTCGGCGTGTGCAGCAACCGCCTCATCCCACCCGTGCTGCATGAGTGGCGCGAGCCTCGGTATGATGCGTTTGAAGGACGAAACGTTTGGAGCTTGTTCAACGCGTTCACTGAATCGCTGAAGGACGGCAATCTGGCTGAACTTCCGAAACGCACCGAAGCGTTGCATGGTCTGCTCGACACCCATGTAGGACTAAGCGCATAAAGAGAAAAGATCCTGTATTGGCATGATGCTGACACAGGATCTTTTTTTTAGCCATGGCCACGACACTCCGTCCGGCAAGCATCGAAGGCCAATAAGCGCTAGATTGTTGATTGCTGAAGTGGGGCCAGACCTGAGGCAAGGGGGGCACCCGCCCCTTCCGATATCGAGAACAGCCCGCTGGGCCCCTCCATCGCTGCGAAATCGATTCGCATGTTCGGAAACTTTAAGGACGGCAATATCCATCTAAGCCAAATTTGGCCCCTTCAAGCGAACGTCCAAACATTTCCTCCCGCCGCTGAACTTGGAGGATTGTTTTACACCCGCGTCTTCGTCCTCGACTCAATGATCAATGTTACCTGTCCCCTTCTGCTCGCTCGACATCCCGCATTTACTGCCCACAACTGTTTCTTCGTAAGCAGTCTTCCCTCCCTTCATGCCTCATGCCTTTCCTGACCAAGACAGACTCCAATGCCATCGTCAAAGGATCGCGCGATCCGCTCGGAGTGCAGGCGTTGTGGACGAGTTTTGGGCGTTTCATCGTCGGAAATCTGACGACCGTTTCCACCAGTCTGCGTGACTTCACCGCCACGATGCTGGGTTATACCTTCATCGAGGAGATGGCGGGCGAGGCGAATGAGGTGGAGCTGTTTTTGCGCTGGGAACAGTGGGCGGCGTATTGCCGGGTGCATCAGTTTAGCCAGGTGCCCGTGCGTGGGATCGAGCGCGTGAATGAGCGGCTGCGCACTGGCAGACCGATCCCCATCTCAGCCTCGCGTGAGCATCAGATTCTCAGCAATCAGAAGACCTATGGGCTGTGGGGGCTGTACTCCATGCCATCGCGTGCTTCCGAACTGATCGAGAAAAAGAACTCCCGCGTCACTGCTGCTGCGCGCGAATTCATCGACCGCGAATACTGGCCGCGGGTGAAAGCGCTGCGGATCGAACTCAAGAACCCCAACGGCCGGCTTGACCTGGAGGGCAAGCACAAGCGGCTCGCCGCAGCAGTCGCGGAAGTGCTGGCACCGCCAGGCCCTGGCAACCCTTTGACGCCGACAGAAAGGACCTTTTACACCGATCATCTGCTGCAGCACACAGACACTCCCACGCAAAAGCGTGCCGTGGCATGCATGCCGTCTGAGTTGAAAAAGACCTGCGCGCCCACCCCTGCCCTGCTCACGGCATGGGCCGAGCGTGCAGCACGGCACGATACTGAGCTCGCCAGCATGCTCGACGACGTGCGTGTCATCGAGAGCCTGCTCGCACCTGCCGCGCGGTTGTTCTCCTTCCTGCTGGGAGAGCGCAAGGAGTTGCTCAGCACGCTGGCGAAAAACATCAGCAGCACCTGGGACGGCAACCCTTTTGCGAATCTTGATCTCGACCGGCTCGAAGGCCTGCGCGGGCGCATTCATTCATACACGGGAGACCGCGCACAGAGTGGCGGGCAGTGGCTGGGCCTGGCCCACGCACTGCATGCCGCAGATTATGCGCAGGCCATTCGCATTCTCTGTGAACTCAATGCCAGCGTCATGGAACACCGCGGCGGCGGCCCTTGGATCACCCTGGAAAATGAGAGCCTGTGTGTCCATGCCGAGGAGGCGCCCCGCGAGCTGCCTGCCAGCGATCAGATTCCGAACCTGTGGGAGCACTCCTACTTCCTGGCGCCCCTCGCCTTCATGACCACCACCCTTCAAGCATGAGCGCAACCGCAGAAAACATCGAGCAGGCGGAACTCTCAAAACGCTACCAGGAGCAGCTTGCAGGGCAGCGCCTCCGCACCGCCCTCTTCACCACCTTCAGCTTTGATCCCGGCTTCTTTGAGCAGGAGGTTCTGCGCCTGTTCTTTGACATCGAAGTCTCCCACTCCCGCGAGCTGCGCCTCGTCAAACTCGACGACGCCCTGCGCGATCTCACCGCACGGCCCGCCGTGTACTACGATGCGCGAGCACTTACCAACAGCGACGTCGGCTCCGCCCGGCTCGATATTGAGCGGCATCCCATGCGCCTGAACGGCTGCTTTCACCCCAAGATCGTCTGCGCCCTCGTCGAAGCCGCAGAAGCCGATGAAAACGGCAAACGCCCCCAAAAGCTGATCGTGGGCTGCCAGTCCGCGAATCTCACGCGTTCCGGCTGGTGGGACAATGTCGAGTGCTGCCGCATCGAGACCATCGAGGCAGGCACGAAGTCATCTTTCGTGGACCCGCTTAAAAAATTCCTGCGCTGGCTTGCCAAGCGCAGTCCCGGCGACTCCTTGGCAGCCGCAGAGATCCTCAACTTTCTCAACAAGGAGGCCACCCAGTACGAACGTTTCGCCAAGGACTCACTCGCAACGCGTTTCCTCTTCACCGACATGGCCGCAAACGGCCGCAGCATCACCGAGATGCTGCTCGAAGAAGCCAAGGACGAGCTGCGCGGAATGAATCTCGAAATTCTCTCGCCTTACTTCGATGCAGATGAACGCTCCTCGCCGCTTGATGAACTGAAGGAAGGCTTCAACCTTAATGCCAAAACACTGCGCGTGTACCTTCCGCGCGATGAGGCCAATCAAGCGCTCGTCTCCCAGAGCGTGCATGAAAAATACGCGGAGCACTGGGGATCCCTCCCCGCGGAACTCCTGCGCAATGGCTCGGGCAGACGCACGGTGCACGCCAAGGTGTATCGCTTCTTCAAGGCCCATCCCAAGCGCGAGATCTGGTTCGTCGGCTCTGTGAATCTCACGCGTGCCGCGCATCAGCCCGGGGGCAATATGGAGTGCGGATTTCTGGTGGAGCGGAATCTTGAAGGCCAGCCACGCCCGACCTTCCTCATCGAGCCGGATCACAGCAAGCCGCCTGCCTTTGCCCCTGCGTGTGATCCTTTGGAGGAAAAGGAGACGCTGCTCACGCACCTCACGCTGCGGTACAACTGGAGCACAGGCGAGGCCCATGCTCACTGGGCGCTCAAACAGGAGCCCTCACCAACGCTGCACCTCACCTCCGGAGGCATCCCGCTAGGCACCTTGAAACCGCTGCCGCCAGACGACAAATGGCGGCGACTCCCGCAAGACATCACCGCAGCGCTAAAGCAGCGGCTGGAGGCCACTGCACTCGTCACCGTCAGCGATGATGCCGGCAGCACGGCGCAGATCCTCGTCATGGAGGACGGGATGTCTCACAAACCTTCTCTGCTGCACACGCTGAGCGCGGCGGACATCCTGCGCTACTGGTCCATGCTCACGCCGGAGCAGCGCAGCGCCTTTCTCGAAGAGCGCCTCGGTCTGCTGCTGCTCAGCGCTGCACCAGATGACTTCACGCTGAAGCAGGCACCGCTCTCCAGCACGCACGGCTCGCTGTTTGACCGCTGCGCAGGATTTTTCCACGCCTTCCACACCTTGGAAAAATCCGTGCGGGAGGCCATCGAAGAGGAGCGCTTCACCCATGCCATCACGCGACTGTTTGGCAAAAAGCATGACTCCCTGGGCCATCTGCTCGACCGCCTGGAAGCGACCGACGACCCCATTCAGGATGATGTGGACCGCCATGTCATCCTCCTCTGCGCACGGCAAAGCCTTGATCACCTGCGTGCTGCCGTGCCCGACTTCTGGGCCGAACATAAGAGCCATGCCACCGCGCTCTACGGACGTGTGAATGCGCTGCGCGAGACGACACGCAGCAGACTGGCCACTCAGCTTGATCCCGAGTTCCTCACTTGGTTTGAGAAAGAGTTCCTGCGCCGCGAATCCAATGACCATGAAGACGATTGATCTCCAAGCCGCACGCGAACTGCTCGACTTCGGCGCCCGCTTTGATTCACCGCAGCGCGCGGAGGAGCAACTGCGCGGTGCCGTGGCGCTGCACAATCTTCTCAGCGAGCACAAGTGCGCCTACCTAGCCGATGAAGTGGGCATGGGGAAGACCTACGTGGCGCTCGGCGTGCTGGCCCTGATGCAGCATTTCAATCCCCGGCTGCGCGTGCTCGTCATCGCCCCGCGCGGAAACATTCAGGCCAAGTGGAAGAAGGAGCTGAGCAATGTGGTGCAGCACAATGTGCGCTTTGCCGATCTTCGAGTGCGCGGCCTGGATGGCCGGGCCGCTGCACCGCTGGTACATTGCGAGAGCCTGCTCGATCTCGTGCACCAGTCCAATCTCCGCTCCTGCGGCATCTTCTTTGCCCGCATGTCCAGCTTCAGCATCGGCCTGGGCGCTGACACCATCGATAATGGCACGGGTGACCGCGCGAAGCTGCGCAGCAAACTCGAGAAGCATCTGCCCTGGCTGGAGAGCAGAGGGGTGCTGTACCGGCGCCAGGGGAAGCAGGAGTTCAAAGATGACTTTGCCCGCGCGCTGTGCTGTGCGCTGCCCACGTTTGATCTCGTCATTGTCGATGAAGCACATAATCTGAAGCACGGCTTCAAGAGCAACTCCTCGGCGCGCAATCGCGTCATGGCGCAGGCCATGGGGCACCCGGAGTCGGCGGGGTCGAAGGCGGACTTTCCTGGCTACGGCAGCCGCGCACAGCACGTGCTCTTCCTCTCCGCCACACCCATTGAGGAAAGCTACACGCAACTGTGGAATCAGCTCGATGTCTTCGGCCATGGCAAAAAATTCCCCGGCTTGATCGACAAGGACCTCACTGATGATCAGAGAAAAGCCGTGGCGCAGCGCTTTCTCGTGCGGCGGGTCACTTCCCTGAAGCTCGGCGAGGAGGAACTCACGAAGAATCTCTACCGTCGTGAGTGGCGGCGCGGAGGTGTGGCCGTGCACGACGACCCCATCCGCGTCACCGATCCCCGCCAGCGCCTGGTGCTGGCGCTGGTGCAGAAAAAAGTCGCTGAGATCATCGGGCATGAGAAATTTGGCTCCTCCTTCCAGATGGGCATGTTGGCCTCCTTTGAGAGCTTCCAGCAGACCGCCCTTCACACGCGTGCACGCAGCGGCGACGCCGATGAGCCGTCAAACTTCGATGACAGCGAGCAGACAGAACTTACCGACGAACGCCGGGGCGTGGACGTACGCAGTGTGAACCGGCTGGCGAAGTCCCACCGCCGCCTCTTTGGCCAGGAACTGCCGCATCCGAAGATGGATGCGCTCGTGGACGATCTCTCTGGCTCATGGCACACCGGCGAAAAGGCGCTCGTTTTTGTACGCCGCATCGCCAGTGTGAAGGACCTCAAACGCAAGCTCGACGAACGCTACGACAAGTGGTTGTGCGATCGGCTGAGGCTCGAGCTGCCAGCCGCCGCCCTGCCAAAGCTCCAGTGGATGATCGACCGATACAGCGAAGAAAACCGCGAGTTTCGGGATCAGGGCAATGACGCCCCCCTGGCCGATGACAAGCATGAAGACGAAGGCGGGCATGACACCTTCTTCGCGTGGTACTTCCGTGGCAAGAGGCCTGAACGTGTGTTCAGCGGTGCCAGGCTGCTGCAGCGCTTCAATCAGAAAGGCTCTGTGTATGCCGCCTTCTTTGAGGACAACCACACCGCCGCGCTGCTGCACTGTGATGCCGAAGACACGCTCCGCACCCTGAGCGCAGCGCTGCAGCATGAGGAGCATTTCGTGCGTGCAGAACTCAGCACCCGGGCGCGGAGCTTCCTGACCACACGCGCCAAAAAGCTCAACCGGCTGGATGCCTTTGAAGCAATACAGGCTGCTGCGGTGGAGTGGCTGGCGCAGAGCCCGGGCCCATGGCAGGAGAGCGCGAGGCTCGTCTTTCATGAGCGCTTCACCGCGGGTGCTCCGTCAAGCCAGACGCCGCAGCTACCAGTAAGTGCCATTGACTGGCTGAACCTGCCCACGTTCTTCTCCGAGCTACGCCGGGCCGGGCGTGAAGATCTCCGTGCCGACCTGTGGCCCGAAGCAGTCAAGGGGGACGCCGTCTCACGCTATCGCGAGTCCGCACTGCGTGCTGAGCTGCTCAGTTCCGCCGCGCGCCTGGGCCATGGCCTGATCGATCTCTACGTGCTCACCATCCAGCAGATGAACAGCCTCGAACTTGGCCCCCGTGCTGAGAGTGATGAGGATGAAGCCGCAGACGCTGCCGACTTCGCTGAAGACCGCCTCCGCATCGGCCTGTATCTTGACATGCTCGAAACGCAGCGCTGCACCGCAGGCAAACGCGACTGGCGCTGCTTTGACGAACTCGCAGACATCTCCGCGAACTACGATCTCATTGTGGATGTGAACCTGCCGGATGCGCGCGGCACTGCGCTGGCGGATGTGCGCAAAGAGTTTGGCACCAAACTCCTAGGAGCGCAGCAGCCTGTAGGTGGCATGCATGGCTCGGTCAATGGCCGCCTGGTCAAACAGTTCCGCATGCCCGGCTACCCGCTTGTGCTCGTCAGCACAGATCTGCTGCAGGAAGGCGAGGATCTGCACACCTTCTGCTCACGCATTCATCATTACGGCATCTCGTGGACGCCTTCATCCATGGAGCAGCGGACCGGCCGCATCGACCGCGTGCGCTCGCACACGGAGCGGCGTCTGCTCCACCTGCAGGCTGCTGCGCCTGAGCACCGGCTGCAGGTGCATTTCCCGCATCTCGAAGACACCGTGGAAGTCCTCCAAGTGCGACGCCTGCTCACGCGAATGAACACCTTTCTACGCCTCATGCATGAGGGCCTGCACGTGCCGCAGGCAGACGAGCGCACGCTGAATGTGGGCCGGGAAATCCTGCGTCATCATGAGCCCGTCACAGCCATCACCGAGCGCCTGCAGACCGCCTTTCCCGTGAACGAGCGCGATGTGGCTGGCATCATCACCACACTGGCGCGTACTGCCGCGCAGGCGCAAGAGATGGAGCAGCGCTTTCAGAACCTGCGCCAGCTCGAAGGCCTGGAGTTTGAACCCGCCGAGCAGGGAGAGGCGGGGCGGGGCCGCATCTTCGGCTCGGTGCTGCTCCCCACCGGCCGCGTGCAGCCCTTTGGACTGTATTTGCAATCCTTTGCGGAGCATCCCCTCGTGCGCTGCATCAGCCCCGTAGGTCGCGACCTCGCCAAGCCACAGCTAGATGAAGCCCTGCGTGAGCACGATCTCCATTCCGCCCGCATCGGCGCGCTCGATGCGAAGGCAGATCAAAGCTACGACCTCACCGTCGAGGAAGACACGCTCCTAGCCGCACCCGCCCACGATCTCGCCCGCGTTCGTCATCTCATCAAGCGCGTCACGCATGACGCCGATGCCGTCGAAAAATGCCTACTAGAGCACGACAAGCCCCTCTCCACCTTCCTCACCGATCTCCAGCATGAGTAATCCCGCTCAACCCTGGCACACTTATGCGAAGGCCGCTGACTTCAGCATCGAACCCGGAGGGCTGCTCGTGCAGTTTACCGATGGCCGCTCTCACCGCCTGCATGTCTTCGAGACCGAGCACACCTGGCTCCTGCGGGGGTTGGTGGTACGACGCGCGACCCGTGACAGCGATGACACCCCTGCCCTCAATGCGGCGCTGAAAAACCGCCACAGCCGCATGTATGGTTTGCGCGTGGACAAGCAGGGCAAATTGATCGGCGAAACCCACGTCCCTAAACCCGGCCTCACGCCAGCAGAATTCCAACTCCATGCCCGCCACCTCGCGGCCGAGTGTGATCGTCTTGAGTACTTGATTACAGGCCTTGACCGTGAAGCGAGTGGGAAAGAAAAGTGAAATGGGGACTGCACGCTTAGATGGCTGATGATTACGAGCCCGCGTTATTCAGGGCTGCGTGAAGCTCTTCCCTTACTTTCTGATTCAATTCCTTCGGCCACATCACCTTCGCATGGCGTCCATGGCTGATCACCCAGCGGGTGATCTCTTCCAGGCCGGCCAGTTCGGCGCGGAATTCGATTTCACTGCCGTCCTTTTTTAGTGGGGTTATGCTCTGGCTTGGGTGCCACTGACGCTCCGCCACCACCCGGGCGGCCCAGCCAGTAAAGCGAATGCGCACCTCGAAGCGCTTCGCATCCGCCGCATATCCCCACACTCCGAAACCGCTGCTGGAATAGTCCCGCATGTTGAAGCCCGGATCGCGCTGAAAGCGCGTACGATGAACTTCCAGACCGCTCAGACGCTGCAGCGCAAAGGTGCGAAAGTCTCCCCGTGCATGATCATGCCCGATCAAGTACCAGCCGTTTTGGAGCTGACCCACATGATAAGGACTCACCCGGCGCATCTCCCGGGCGCCACCTTTGAGTTTCTGATAGCCAAAGGTCACTTCTCGCCGGTTCATGACGGCGTCCATCAGTTGCATGAACAGAGAGACATCTGCCGCAATCACTCCTGTGGTCTTCACTGCGTACGCGGCATCAATATCCTCCCAGCAAATGGACACGGCTTCCGGACACGCCGCCGCGATCTTGCTCACGCTTTCCGCCACCAATTTTTGCAGACGCGTCCCTCGGAGAGGATCAAGGGCTTTTTGCGCGACAAACAGCGCCACCAGCTCTCCACGCGTCAACTGGAGCGGGGCAATCTCGCTTACTGGACGGGTGAAGTAGTAGCCATGCTTCACGCCGTCATACTCCAGGGGCAGGCACTTCTGATTGCGCAGGTGATCGATGTCCCGCTGGATGGTCTTGGGTGACACCTCGATTTCACGGGCGAGCGTCTGGCAGTTTGGGTATTTGCCTGAGGCGATGATGCTGATGAGGCGACCCACACGCCATTCGGCCACGCGACTGGTTCCCATGCGGCCTGGACGGCTGGATTTTAGATTCATGTGAGTTCATTTTAGTTCAGTCCTCTTAAACAAACAAAAACAAAAAGTCATAGGGGTCGGCCAGCCTTTGTCCTCTCCCCTATGACACCCATGAGGAAACGATGAATACCTCACCCCTCACTGGATTGTTCGCCTTGTGCGTTCTCAGTTGCCTTGCTGCCGTGTTCGCAGGAGCGATGGTGCTGGGCATCGTTTTTGCGGTGGCAAGCATCGCCAGTCATAGCTGCATTCGCCAGAATGCTGCCCGGGCCTGCTCGCCTCGTCCTGTCATCACCTACTTGCAGCACGCTCGTGCGTGTGAACCGCTGATCAGCCTCCAGCGTGGGCAGTTTGTCACCGTGCCCTGGCCGCACACGCTTCAGGTGCATCTGCCTGCGGGAGTGCGCCTGCAAATTCTCGAAGCCACATCCGAGCGCGTCCGCGTCATGGCGGTGTAAGTAGCAAATGTGCATCAGAAAAAATCGTGGTAAAAAAGACACCCCACCGCTTAAATGAAGAGATGGAAATAATCTGCGCCATGCATTCGATGACAGATGCCTCCCTGGCAGCAGGTTGGGTGTCACATCGCCAGCGCGATGTTCCGGCGATGCACGTCGAGATAGTAAATTCCCAGTCCTTCCAGGGCTCTCAGCAGTCGTTGGACACGCGGCCAGTCATCCCCGTACGCCTTGCGCCATTTTCGCAGCGTGTCGTCCCACACTTCCGTGGAGAAATCCGGAGGCAAGTCGAGACACGCCTGGGCGAAATCCAGAATGTAGGGAGGCTCGACAATACCCATCTCAATCGCCCGCCATCGGTCGTCATGCCACAGTATGACCGGCACATTGAAGCCCTCAAGTTTGGGAATGGATCGGAGCCTTTCGTACACCTCCACCTCGGTGTGGTAGGGCATGCTGGAGGTGTGAATTTTCAGCGCCCGCTGATGAAGCTTTCCCTTGTCTCTGACTCTCCATACCATACCCTGTGTGCCGTCTCCCAGCGTGCCCAGAATTTCGAACCCATGCTGCCATGCATAAGACTCGGCATTCTGAATCAGTTCCTCCTGTCCCATGCTTTCTCACACCTCCAACGGATATTCGGCCAAGGTTCGCATGTCGCTCCTCGTCGGCGACCAATCGGTTCGAGTGGGGCAAATGGGACCCAACTTCCTCGTGCTGGCAGAGCCTTTCTCAACCCAGGAGCGCCATGGCATCGTGAGACTGACCGTGGACGAAGTCACCGAAGACATTCCCGTGCTCTTTCCAAAAGGTATCCCGTCAGGAACCGACTGGGTCGAGACCGCAGAAGTAAAGACCGCGACGCTGATTGCCGCCTGAGTCAAAGGCCGGAAGGGCCAAGCATGAGAAAGGGGCCGCGCTCCCGAAGGAGCGCGGAGTGGCGCTTCCTGCCACGATGCAATACCAGCCCATTTTATTGCTTCAACGGGGCACACTCCGCCACTGGCCCTGCGCAGCCTATTCTGCTTCGCTTCGGGTGGGGTATGAGTTTTCAATATTCAATAATATGGGATGGTGTTAGGAAGGGTGTTGACCTCACACGATTCTCTCCACATTGTCAAGTCCCGAAAGGCACACAGCCCGCATGAGCCCCCCTAATTTCAGCACCTTCTTCGCCACCGCCTGCGGTTCTGACCGTCAACCCTACGACTATCAAGCTCGGCTGGCTCGACTGCCCTGTGAGAGCCGCCTGATCAATGTCCCTACAGGGCTGGGCAAGACCGCCGCTGTTGTGATGGCATGGCTGTGGAATCGCGTTCACAAACCTGATGCCAATTGGCCTCGCCGCCTCGTCTATTGCCTGCCAATGCGCACCTTGGTGGAGCAGACTGCTGGTGAGGCCGAGAAATGGATCAGCAACCTCGCGAAAGCAGGGCTCATACAAGGCGAACCTCCGAAAGTTCACATCCTCATGGGTGGCGAGAAAACCGAACAGTGGGACCTCTATCCCGAAGAAGACGCCATCCTTATCGGCACCCAGGATATGCTGCTTTCGCGCGCTTTGAATCGCGGCTACGCATCGTCACGCGCAAAATGGCCGATGGAGTTTGGGCAACTGAATCAGGACTGCCTCTGGGCAATGGACGAGGTACAATTAATGGATGTTGGCCTTGCGACCTCGGCACAGCTCCAGGCATTCCGCAATGATGATCAAAAAGCAGGCAAGCAGCTCCGCCCATGTGTGACTTGGTGGATGAGCGCAACTCTTCAGCCGGACTGGTTGGAGAGTGCGGATACTCGCCCGATGGTTGCCGGTTTGCGAGAAGCGGTGGTCAGCATTCCTTTGGAGGAAAAGCGAAGTGGTCCTTGGGAGGTCTCCAAACCATGTTCACTTCTGCCGTTGAAAGACGCAAAAGCGTGGGCGGCGAAGGCATGGGAGACACACCTCTTAAATTCCGCCAGCGAGCATGGTCGAATCACTCTGATCATCGCTAACACCGTCCGAACCGCGCGCGAACTTCACGCAGGACTGGAAGCCTTGCGCACGAAAGCCAAAAACAAGTCTGTCGAACTTCGCCTCATTCACAGCCGGTTTCGAGGACTGGAACGCCGTAATTGGCGCGACGAATTTCTTCAGCGGTCAGCTTGCGAACACGGCGCCGATCGGATCATCGTCGCCACTCAAGTGGTCGAAGCCGGTGTCGATATTTCGGCAACAATTCTCTTTGCGGAGCTAGCTCCTTGGGCCAGCCTCGTTCAGCGCTTTGGGCGTGCAGCGCGTTACGGCGGTTCGGCGAATGTCTTCGTCGTGGATCGCGCTCCATCGGAGAAAGCCGCATTACCCTATCAACTTAGCGAGCTTGAATCTTCACGAGAGGCGCTCGCGTTCCTCTCGGATGCTTCACTCGCGGGACTTTCGGCGTTTGATGCCGAACACGCAGACATGCTCCCTCGGCTCTTTCCATATTCGCCCACACATCTCTTGCTCAGACGTGAGTTGGAGGAACTCGTCGATACGACTCCCGATCTGTCTGGGGCTGATCTGGACATTAGCCGCTTCATTCGCAGCGGAGATGAACGCGATGTGGTTGTTTTTTGGCGCGATGTACTGCCGCGCACGACCCCTGACAGCACTATCAAGGCCACTCGCGAAGAACTCTGCGCTGTCTCAATCGGCGATGCCCGTGATTGGCTCACCAAAGAGGGAGTCAAAAACAAGGCATGGGTCTGGGATTACCTGGATGGTGTGTGGCGGACTTGCCGCAAGGATGACATCTATCCAGGCCAAAGTATTCTCGTCGCGCATGACGCTGGTGGGTACGAGGTAGAGGTGGGTTGGACGGGTGAAGGCACCGACCGGGATTTCCCTGTTTCCGATGCTTCCATATCGCCATCAGATCGCAGCGCTGCGGATGCTACTGTAGAATCTGAAGCTACCAGTCAACGAGCTTGGGAAACCATTGCGGTGCATGGTGCCCATGTCGCCCGCGTGGTTGGAGTGATCGCTACGAAACTCGGGCTCCCAGATTCCATAATACACGTCCTTCAGACCGGTGGGCGATGGCATGACTTCGGCAAAGGACATCCCGCTTTTCAAGGCTGTATCCGTCCCAATGCCGACTATCATCCAGGAACTGCCAATATTGCCAAAGCCCCTCAGTCGGCATGGGTTGATCTGCACCAGATGTATCGTTTTGATGGCGATCAGCGGCGCGGATTCCGCCATGAACTTGCCTCGACATTAGCGCTGTTTGGGGTGCTCGAACGTCATGCACCGGATCATCCTGCACTGCTCGGCAACTATCGTGAACTGTTCGCAGCCTTGGGACAGACGTTGCCTGAATCAGACGCCACCATCACAGCAACACCGTCTGAACAAGACATCATCAATCTCGATCAGCTATCCTTTGATCTGCTAGCTTACCTGACCTGCGCACATCACGGCAAAGTTCGTGGCTCTTGGCATGCCGCGCCAGCCGATCAGGAATATCGCGCCCGCGATGACCGGGGTTTGCCTATTCATGGAGTTCGCGAAGGCGATTCGATTCCAGCACTCGCGGTGACCGCTTCCGACGGAGTGGAACACATCGTTCCGCAAATCATCCTTCACCTTGAACCCGCGCGCATCGGCCTCTCTCCACGCACTGGTGCGAGCTGGTCCGAACGAGTAAGCGGTCTGCTGCAAGCCCACGGGCCGTTTGCTCTCCCCTACATGGAAGCCCTTCTTCGTGCTGCGGACATTCGGGCTTCCCGATCCTCAGCCACCACGATAGCGGACGGACTATAACCCACGACACCCGCGATATGCCTTTGCACATTCATCATCTCACCGGCTGTGCGCCCGCACCGCTGGCGCATTATCTCAAAGCGCTCGGCATTCTGCGGCTTGTCGCCGAGCAGAAAGACCGAACCGCTCGCGGTTGGTGGAAGGACGAAGCCTTCCATCTCGCTACCACGTTGAATCGTGCCGAACTCGAACACTTCTTCCTCCACGAATACCAACCGACTGCGATGATCTCGCCGTGGAATAAAGGAGCAGGCTTCGTCTTTGCGGCAAACAATCCAGCACTAGATCGCCTACGCAAATCCGTCTCGCCTCGTCTCGAACCTTTCCGGCTATCAATCCTGCAAGCAGACCAAGCGATTACCAACTTGTCGGAAGCGGATGATGCTATTCGCAAAATCAAGGCGCAAACGAAGGTTAAAGGTCTTTCCAAAGCAGAGAAGGATCGAATCAAGAACGATCCTGCTTACAAATCCCGCCTTGCAGAAGCAGAACGTCGATTCAAGAGACTCAAAGAAGGCTTGATTCCAGATTGCCGACGTACGTGGAGAGGATCACATCTGACATGGATGGATGCAGCAATGGTCTTAAATGCTGATAGTGAAGCTAAATTCCCTGCGCTTCTTGGAAGCGGGGGGAATGATGGAAAAAATGACTTCACAAAGCAGTTCATGGAAAGTCTTTGCTGTCTGGTTGATTGGAACGCAGGAGCACCCACCTCGCAGGCCGCCGGTTGGCTCAACGGCGCGCTCGAAGAAACTCCAACACATGGATCTCATACCGAACTTCCTGTTGGTCAATTTCTCCCTGGCACTGCAGGCGGGGCAAATATGACTTCCGGTTTCGACGCTTCAGCGTTCTCAAACCCATGGGACTACGTTCTCTTGCTAGAAGGAGTATTGGCTTTCATTCCTTCTCTTTCTCGGCGAACGGCGACCAACGCTCCAATGGCGGCATCCGCACCATTTGCAATTCATGGGGCACCGTCCGGTCATGCAAGTGCGTCGCGCTCTGAGGCTGACTCACCGCGTGGTGAACAGTGGATGCCACTTTGGGATCAGCCATCAACATTTACTGAGTTGAAGAGCTTTCTGGGCGAAGGGCGCGCCCAACTCGGCAAAGTTAATGCCTCGCGTCCAGTTGATTTCACCCGCGCAGTTGCAAGGCTTGGCGTTGCCCGTGGGGTTTCTGCTTTTCAGCGCTTCGGGTATCTCGAACGAAACGGTCAGTCGAATCTTGCCGTTCCCTTGGGGCGTTGGCAGGTCGAGCCGCAGCCTCAACAAGAACTGCTGAACGACCTAGACCGCTTTATGTGGCTCAATCGCCTCCAGCGTTCAGCCCGAGACAAGTTTGCGCCGAACTCTTTCATTACCGCACATCGTAACATGGAAGCGTCTATCATGGCTGTATGTGCTCGGGGTAAGGATCGCGCTCTTTGGCAATCTTTACTGTTCGCGCTCGCAGAAATCGAAGGGCTAATGGTGCGCAGCCACTCGTTTACTGCTAAACAACGACTTCGGCCTATTCCACCTCTCAGTGCTGGCTGGATCAACGCGGCCAATGACGAGTCTAGCGAGTTTCGTCTTGCCGTTTCCTTGGCGCTTCAATCGGGCGATGAGAAAGGCCGTGAAAGCATCCGCAGTCATTGGCTTCCTCTGGACAAGACGGGACATGCTTTCGAAGCGGACAGCGGCGGGCTGCGCAAAAACCCAGAGCTGGTGTGTCACGGACTGGAGCCCGAGCGCGATCTCCTCGCATTGCTACAGCGTCGGAGCAAGCATAGCGGTAATCATCTCGCATTGATGGGACACCCCAATTATTGCGCTTCCCCATCTGACATTTCGGCGTTGCTTGACGGGCACGTCGATTTCCGAAAAACGATGCAACTGGCGCGCGCCCTCTTGGCTTTGGATCGGCGTAGCGTGAGTGGGGTTGCTTTCGAGGTTCGTGCTGACCGGCTTCCGCCGATTTATAGTCTCTTCCGCCTGGCCACCCTGCCATGGCCGCTGGAAGTCAACGGCTGCGCCATCCCCATCCGCTACGACCCTGCCATCGTCACCCGCCTCGCTAGCGGTGGAAGAGACAGCCTACGCGTTGCAGGCGAAATGGCCATCCGGAGACTCAAAGCCGCAGGGCTCACGCCTGTCATTCGGCAGATTGCCGGTGATGAATCGGTGGCCCGAAGAATCGCTTTGAGCCTCGCTTTTCCCATCTCCAAACGCACAGCCGCACAACTCGCACTTTCCGTCACCAAATCTCAAACCGAACAACCATGATCCCCAACATCAATATCCTCAACAATGCTACCAAATTGCTTTTCGCCATCGAGCTTAAACCGCTCCAAGGCGAACGCTTTCAGCCCACGGGATTCCCTAGCCTCGGGGCGGCTATTTATGAATCTAAGCACGGCGCAAACCTGCTCGTGGAAAGCGCGCAAAGCATGGCAAACCGCCTCGAAACAGTTTGCTGGGATGAGTCTTCCGACCAACCTCGAAAGGAACTCACAGGCCTCAGCTACGTGCGCGTCGAGCGGCAAGGCAAATACCTGACGAGTTCCATCACCGAAGCCCATAGGTTGAACAGCCCCTACCTTTTGGAAGGCTCTGACAAGACCTTCTTTAACCAAATCAAAGGGGAACTTGCAGTCTTCGATCAAGGACCAATCGACCGCAAGCAGCTCGCGCGAACGTTGCTCAAATACGACGTAAGCACTCTGCTGCACGGTGTCTTCCTAGCGAAGAAAGAACTGGCTGGCGGACGGCTCCGTATCGCCCGGGCGCTATCCGCATTCATCGAAGCCCAAGGCGTGCGGCAGGCCATTTCCGGAGGTGTGAAGAACGACCACGTCAATCCCTCAGGATCAACTAAAGAAGGCTTTGGCAATGTCCCCTTCTCGCGAGAGGAATTCACTGCCGATAAGATCACCCTGTTCGTCAATCTCGACCTCGCGCAAATCCGTGGTTACGGCCTCGGTGAGGATGTGGAAAAGCTCCTGGTGTTGCTCGCGCTCTTCAAACTCCGAGTGCTGTTAGATGGTGATCTCCGGCTGCGCACTGCTTGTAATCTCGAAGTCAAAGACGCGACGGTTGTTGCCACAAAGCCCCAAGGATTTGCCCTGCCTTCCGCAGCTGATCTTGCCGAAGGACTGGCCGCTGCAATCGAGAAAGTGAAAGCTCAGATGTCGATCACAACCGTGACTTTCAACGATGAGCTAAAGAAGGCCAAGGAGACTGATGAGGCTAAAACCTCTACAGATGAGGGTGAGGCCGATGGCGACGACTCTGTCAATTCTTGATCGCCATGATTCACATTGAATTCCGATTCCCTGGCGGGCGCTATCATGCCACGCCTTGGGGGCACCACGTCAACGAAGGGCTGGTCGAGTGGCCGCCTAGCCCATGGCGGCTCGTGCGCGCCTTCATTGCCACGGCCTACACGAAGCTCGGTGTCACCGATCCAGTGCCGGAAGACCACCCTCTGCGGAAGTTGGTCGTCGCGTTGGCATCACAAGCTCCGCATTTTTCAGTGGCTCCGAGTCCTGCGACTCATAGTCGTCACTACATGCCGCTCGGCGGCAAAGACGGCAAAACGACGCTGGTGCTCGACACCTGTGCGGTGCCCGGCAATGAACCATTGATCGTTTCTTGGCCGGTGGGCCTTGATGAGCCTTGCCACGAATGGTTAACCCGCATCGTCACAAGCATTGGATACCTTGGACGGGCTGAAAGCTGGGTCGAAGGCCGCATCCTTTCCTCTCTGCCAAATGTGCCCGATGATCATCGAATCATCGAGCACAAGGACGGTATCAACAAGGGGCCTGGTTGGGAGCAAGTATCGCTGCTGGCCCCCTCATCTAACGATGATTACACACGTTCGTTTGCGGAGTTCAGTCGTCAGGTCGATGCCGTGCATTCATTGCCAGAAGGGGGCAAGAAGCCCACAGCCACGCTTTTGAAACTGCGTGCTACAGCGCTCAGTCCTTATCCCACCGATCTCTTCGATTGCCTGACACGCGATACAGCTTTCTTTCAACTGCACGGGTGGAGCCAGCCTCCAGGCAGTCGTCGAGTGCTCTATTGGCGGCCTAGCCACAGCCTGACCACGGCACCCGCTCGAGTGTCGCGTAGTGTGCATGATCTCAAGCCGGTCGAAGCGGTCTTGCTCGCACTAGCTTCCGACACGAAGCAACACGAAGTGCTGCCACTGTTCTCTCGCGCCCTCCCTCAAGCTGAATTGCTTCACCGTTCTCTGGCCAGCAAAGTTGGTAACGGAAGTTGCCCAGTGCTCACTGGAAAGGACGCCAACGGCAAACCACTTACTGGTCACCAGCATCTGCACATCATTCCGCTCAATCTCGATACTCGTGAGCCAGGGCGGTTGGACCATTTTCTTCTTTGGGCACCGATGGGAATCGACGCCCAAGCCCAACGCGCGATTCTCGCCCTGAGAAAGACCTGGACCAAAGGTGGCGACAAAGCGCTTTTTGTCACCGTTGCCGGAATGGGAAGTCTCAAGGATTTTCAACACTTAATCGGCAACAGCGTCGTAGGCCCATCACCCGTCTGGGTAAGTCGCACACCGTTCGTCCCTCCTCGTTTTGTAAAGAAGCGTGGAGCAAACTCTGTGGAAGGACAAGTTCAGAGCGAACTGGCAGCGAGGTTCGGCGTGGGTGCAAAGGTCGAACTGCTCACTCTTGATCAAATCACCCAAGCACACCTGCACCGCTTTGTCCGACTCAGACGCGATTCTGGAAAAGCCCCTCCGCAAGATTGCTTTTACGGATTGAAGATCGTTTTTGAATCCGAAGTCCAAGGCCCTATCTCCCTAGGCTACGGCTCACACTTCGGGCTCGGTCTTTTCGTCCCTGCTGATCCCCCGTCTTGAATCAGTAACGTGCCGTCCGTTGGCGGTTCGGCTGATGTTCCAAGTGACGGCACCGGAGTCAGGCATAACTTTTCTTTACGAATCGCACTGATTCGAGTAATTGTTGGCCGTTCGATTCACTTTCACGAAGCCGCGCGGTCGGACTGCTGCGGGCCACTTTTTATGGATCTGCCCGTCTATCGCACTGCACGTGCTCCTTACCCGCATCGACCGGAGATGTGGGAGCCGGAGTATCTTTATGAGCCGCTGCCTGAGCCTGTGGATCACCCGGAGTTCGATCTTTTTGGGGTGCGGCGCATGGTGGAGGTAGCGGAGTCGTTGACCGATCCTGCGACGAGGCAGCCAGCGGAAAAAAGCCAGGAGCCGATGCGGGCGCGGATGCTGAATGAGTTCGTGTATTGCCCGCGCCTGTTTTATTACGAGCAGGTGGAAGGTGTGTTTGTGGAGAATGCGGATACGGCGCGGGGTTCGGCGATCCATGAGAAGGTGGACCGGGGCAAAGGTGCGCTGCTGCGAGCGAAAAAGAAGGCGGGCACCGAGGGCGAAGAGCCAGGTGTAGAGAGTCAGGCAACGGCTGAGCCAAGCGCTGGTGAGCCGAGTAGCGAAACTGCGGCGACAGAGAGCATGACGCCAACTGAGGATGCGGAGCCGCCCATGGAGACGATTCATTCACGCTCGGCCATGATGAGTTCGACGCGGCTGGATGTGGTGGCGAAGATGGACCTGATCGAGGTGAAGGTGAAGGCCCGGAGTGCGGATGATTTTTTTGCCGTACGAGAGGCGCAGTCGGTGACGCCAGTGGACTACAAGGCGGGTGCGCCAAGACAGGGTGTGGACCAAAATGAGCTATGGGATGCGGACAAGATGCAGCTGGGGCTGCAAATCCTGATCTTGCGCGACAATGGCTACCCCTGTGATGAGGGCGTGATTTATTACCGGGCGACAAAGCAGCGGGTGCGGCTGGTGATGACGGCGGAGATCGAGGCGTGGATCATCGAGCGCATCGCTGCGGCACGTTTGGTCGCTGCTTCGCCCACGATCCCGCCGCCGCTGGTGAACAGTCCCAAATGTGTGCGCTGCTCGCTGGCACCGGTTTGTCTGCCGGATGAAACGCGACTGCTGGTAGGTGCGCGTCCCCTGCCCTCCGAAACGTCCCGCTTTCCCGCCAATGCAGCGGCAACGTCGCCACGGCGGTTGATCGCTGCACGCGATGACGAGCGTGCGCTGTACCTGAACACGCAGGGGTATCGCGTGGGCATCAAATCGGAAAGGTTGGTGATCAAAGATGGCGACAACGTGATCGACGAGGTGCGGATGAATGATGTGACGCATGTGGCGCTGTTTGGGAACATCCAGCTCAGCACACAGGCGGTGCAGGAGCTTTGCGAGCAGGAGATCCCAGTGGCTTACTTCAGCATGGGCGGCTGGTTTTATGGACTGACTCGCGGGCATGGCCTGAAGAATGTGCATACGCGCATCCGGCAGTTCGCCGCAGCGTCCAATCCGTTGCAATGTCTGGCACTGGCCCAGAAGATCGTGCAGGCAAAGATCCGCAACCATCGCACCATGCTTATGCGTCTGCATGTGCAGCCCCCTGCCGCAGCCGTGCAGGGTATGAAGGAGATCGCCGGACGTGTGCCGTCGGCTCGCGGTCTAGATGAGCTGTTGGGCATGGAGGGTGCGGCAGCGGCGCTCTATTTCCAAAACTTCGCCGGCATGATCAAGGTAGGCGAGGACGATCTCGATGATGAGATCCCCGGACTGGAGATGACTCAGTCCGCTGAGAAAAAGCGTAAGGCCGAAGCGGAGGCCTTCACCTTTGACTTCACCCAGCGCCGCCGTCGGCCGCCCACGGACCCGGTGAATGCGCTGCTATCGCTGGCCTACAGCCTCCTTGCAAAGGACTGCACCATCGCGTCTCTGGCGGTTGGCTTTGATCCGTATGTCGGCTTTTATCATCAACCACGCCATGGCAGACCTGCGCTGGCCCTGGATCTGATGGAGGAGTTTCGCCCGCTCATTGCCGAGAGCACGGTGCTGACGGCGATCAACAACCGAATGATCCAAAGCGGCCATTTTGTACGTGCCGGTGATGCCGTGAATCTGAGCCCCCAGGGGCGGAAGGCCTTTTTCCAAGCCTACGAACAGCGCATGAACGCCCTTATCACACACCCGGTGTTCGATTACAAGGTGAGCTATCGCCGTGTACTGGAACTGCAGGCGCGATTGCTGGCACGCCACCTAACAGGAGAGATCCCGGAGTATGTGCCTATGGTCACCCGATGATGATTTGAAATTTATCCCCGCATGTCCGACCGCAATGTCATCGTTAGCTCACGTCACACTTACCTGGTGTGCTATGACATCGCCAATGACAGGCGGTTAAAGAAGGTCTTCAAGGTGTGCAAGAATCATGGCACGCACCTGCAGTTCTCCGTTTTCGAATGTGATCTGAATCCCCGCGAACTCGTGCAGCTCCAGCGTGAACTGAAATCGTTGATCAAGCAGGACGAAGACCAAGTGCTGTTCGTCTCGCTCGGACCTGCTGAGGGGCGTGGCGACCGAGTGATCTCATCGTTGGGATTGCCATATTCCAAGTTTGATGCGCCGTGCTACGTGGTGTAGAACACGTCACGTCTGTTTTTGATCTTTTACATATCCCAAGTTTAGACCGCGAGCGGTTCGGTGGCGTCTCCGGGTGCCGCGAGCGCTCGCACGTTGAAAACCAACGCTTTCGCCCGTTTTATTTCATGTCGTCCCCGTCTCCAGCATCATTGTTGACCAACCGCTCGCCAAGTGCGGCTGGAAAGCTTGAATCTGCAATGCCCGGGAGACGACTCTATCCGCCCTCCTCGGAGGGCGGCCCCGTTGAAGCAACGCTGGCGTTGCACTGCCGCCATGTCCCGCCGACTATCCGCCCTCCTCGGAGGGCGGCCCCGTTGAAGCATGGCACTACCCCGGCCTCAAGCCTGCTTCTGCGGAAACTATCCGCCCTCCTCGGAGGGCGGCCCCGTTGAAGCAGGAGAACTGAAATGGGCAACCGCTTTGTCGCGGTCAACTATCCGCCCTCCTCGGAGGGCGGCCCCGTTGAAGCATCTGAATGGGTGGTCTGGATGTCTCCATGGGCATCCACCTATCCGCCCTCCTCGGAGGGCGGCCCCGTTGAAGCATCGTGCGCGGCTTCCCCGAGCGCTGGGGCGGGCCACGCTATCCGCCCTCCTCGGAGGGCGGCCCCGTTGAAGCAGCACATCCCCAGGGCGGGCGATGAAGGAGCACTCGCCTATCCGCCCTCCTCGGAGGGCGGCCCCGTTGAAGCACCTCTGCCGCACCGACTCGTGTCATTCCGCGAGAAGCTATCCGCCCTCCTCGGAGGGCGGCCCCGTTGAAGCCCGAACGAAGCACCCAGAGCTGACGAATGCCATCTGCTATCCGCCCTCCTCGGAGGGCGGCCCCGTTGAAGCGAATTCGACGGCGGTGTGCCGAAGGCAGGGGCCAAACTATCCGCCCTCCTCGGAGGGCGGCCCCGTTGAAGCAACTTCAGCGGTGTGCGGCCTTTGTGGTCGCCTTCTATCCGCCCTCCTCGGAGGGCGGCCCCGTTGAAGCTACGACAACGGGTGCGCTGCGTCATTCCGGGCCTAAGCTATCCGCCCTCCTCGGAGGGCGGCCCCGTTGAAGCTTCGCCGCGTGTTTCCACGCTTCCACTGACCTCTGTCTATCCGCCCTCCTCGGAGGGCGGCCCCGTTGAAGCTGAATTCTGCGCGCGGCTGCTGCGGAACTCGTTTTACTATCCGCCCTCCTCGGAGGGCGGCCCCGTTGAAGCAGCGCCTCCCAGCGCGCCAAACGCCTGCGCCTCACCCCTATCCGCCCTCCTCGGAGGGCGGCCCCGTTGAAGCACGATCTGCGGTGATGTGCCTACAATAAAAGAACCACCTATCCGCCCTCCTCGGAGGGCGGCCCCGTTGAAGCGAGGGGGATCGCTTTGCCCTGGCAATAGGCGATGTCTCTATCCGCCCTCCTCGGAGGGCGGCCCCGTTGAAGCATGGCGGAGACTGAAGGTGGCGGCTGTTATCTTTTACTATCCGCCCTCCTCGGAGGGCGGCCCCGTTGAAGCTTAAGCTGGCGCATGCCCTCCAGACGTCCTGCATTGACTATCCGCCCTCCTCGGAGGGCGGCCCCGTTGAAGCATTCCCCGTGGTGGCTTCAGCGATCGCGGCTTCCACTATCCGCCCTCCTCGGAGGGCGGCCCCGTTGAAGCACCTTCGTTGTCGATCTCGGTTTCTTCGCCTCGCGCCACTATCCGCCCTCCTCGGAGGGCGGCCCCGTTGAAGCAATATTGAGCGTAGCGATTCGTTTGCCAATATCCATCTATCCGCCCTCCTCGGAGGGCGGCCCCGTTGAAGCACACAATGCAGCAGCCACCCAGCCAGCGCAGACAGGCTATCCGCCCTCCTCGGAGGGCGGCCCCGTTGAAGCGATGCCCTTCGTGAGAGCATGCATGATCTCGCCACGATCTATCCGCCCTCCTCGGAGGGCGGCCCCGTTGAAGCCTGGGAGTCGGGGTTGGGGCCGAGGAAGAAGTCGACGTCTATCCGCCCTCCTCGGAGGGCGGCCCCGTTGAAGCATCCGGCGTGCCGATCGCCAGCAGCTCCATAAACAAAGCTATCCGCCCTCCTCGGAGGGCGGCCCCGTTGAAGCTGAGCGGCTTCGAGGGCGGCGCGTGTCAGGGCAGTGATGCTATCCGCCCTCCTCGGAGGGCGGCCCCGTTGAAGCAGGGTGTCAGTCTGTCATTCCAACGCTGGAGGCCTTCTATCCGCCCTCCTCGGAGGGCGGCCCCGTTGAAGCTCGCCAGCGACCAGCGGGAAACCCTCACCTTCCCCTCTATCCGCCCTCCTCGGAGGGCGGCCCCGTTGAAGCAGCGATGCGCTGAACAACCAGACGACGCAGATCAAAGACTATCCGCCCTCCTCGGAGGGCGGCCCCGTTGAAGCGTAACAGCAGGTTCTCCAAGCACTTCTGGGCGCAGCCTATCCGCCCTCCTCGGAGGGCGGCCCCGTTGAAGCGCGTTGGCCTTGAGCGCCATGCAGGTGATCTTGTCCTATCCGCCCTCCTCGGAGGGCGGCCCCGTTGAAGCCGTCCGTGCGTTCTTCCTGATTGGTCGGTTCCAGCCCTCTATCCGCCCTCCTCGGAGGGCGGCCCCGTTGAAGCCTGGCAGAGTTTTGCGTGCCGCTCCACGATGCGGGCATCTATCCGCCCTCCTCGGAGGGCGGCCCCGTTGAAGCCAGGTCAATGGCGCGGATGGGGCGCTTATCCACCATCTATCCGCCCTCCTCGGAGGGCGGCCCCGTTGAAGCAATCAGCAGTCCCTAATGCCACGCCGCCCGGCCTGGGTTCTATCCGCCCTCCTCGGAGGGCGGCCCCGTTGAAGCCGGCATGACCCAAACGCGTGAAGAGTTTCTTCAAGCTATCCGCCCTCCTCGGAGGGCGGCCCCGTTGAAGCGGCACGATGACCGCGCCGGGAACCTTCTCCGTGATAACGCTATCCGCCCTCCTCGGAGGGCGGCCCCGTTGAAGCGGTGCTGTCCGCGTTCTGTCAGTTGCAGCGAGACTTGGCTATCCGCCCTCCTCGGAGGGCGGCCCCGTTGAAGCAGCCAAGCCCAGCTGGCGGAGTCAGTGGGGGAAGGTGCTATCCGCCCTCCTCGGAGGGCGGCCCCGTTGAAGCTAGGCGGAACGGGACGACCCACTGTGGTGCCTGGAACCTATCCGCCCTCCTCGGAGGGCGGCCCCGTTGAAGCAGGATCTCTTCCCACGTCAGCAGCGCCGCGCTGTCATCTATCCGCCCTCCTCGGAGGGCGGCCCCGTTGAAGCTTGCCCTACATGCCACAGCAGCCTTGCAGAGCCCGCAGCTATCCGCCCTCCTCGGAGGGCGGCCCCGTTGAAGCGGCTTCATCCGTCGACTCGTCAACGGCATGTCCCGCCTATCCGCCCTCCTCGGAGGGCGGCCCCGTTGAAGCGCCGCTGGCAGCACGTTCACGATCCACGGTTCTCTGGCTATCCGCCCTCCTCGGAGGGCGGCCCCGTTGAAGCAACACACCGGGCGGCGCGGCTGCTGGCGTGGCCGACTATCCGCCCTCCTCGGAGGGCGGCCCCGTTGAAGCTGTGAAGGGTGAAAGGGTGGCGAGGGCGTCGCGTGCTATCCGCCCTCCTCGGAGGGCGGCCCCGTTGAAGCCACACGAAACAGCGCGAGACTACGGCGGCAATGCGGTGCTATCCGCCCTCCTCGGAGGGCGGCCCCGTTGAAGCGTATTGTCCAACGGTCGGAGGCGCGCCATGGACAATGCTATCCGCCCTCCTCGGAGGGCGGCCCCGTTGAAGCCCTGCTGCCTGAGTCCTGCGAACCGGGCGAGGCCGACTATCCGCCCTCCTCGGAGGGCGGCCCCGTTGAAGCTTGCGCCTTGGAAGCAGAGCAGGCCGGAAACTGCCAGCTATCCGCCCTCCTCGGAGGGCGGCCCCGTTGAAGCCGATGCCTGGAGTGCCGCAAAGAATCAAATTACGCACCTATCCGCCCTCCTCGGAGGGCGGCCCCGTTGAAGCCCGGTAGGAACCAGCGCAAGGACCGCAAGTCCCGCCCTATCCGCCCTCCTCGGAGGGCGGCCCCGTTGAAGCTAGTGTGTTGTGGTCGAGAGTGGTGGGATGTGGGAGAACTATCCGCCCTCCTCGGAGGGCGGCCCCGTTGAAGCATTTTGATTGTTGACGTATGAAATCAAACGTGTATTACTATCCGCCCTCCTCGGAGGGCGGCCCCGTTGAAGCCACCTTGACGGGGAAGATGACGCTGAGCTTCAACCGAACTATCCGCCCTCCTCGGAGGGCGGCCCCGTTGAAGCACGTTCCACGGCCTCTTTCCGCAGTCGTTCGAGTTCCTATCCGCCCTCCTCGGAGGGCGGCCCCGTTGAAGCTTCCCATTCTCGCGGGAAGCGGCGGATTTGGCCTCGGCTATCCGCCCTCCTCGGAGGGCGGCCCCGTTGAAGCTACCCAGGCCGGAGTCGCCGAGCAGCAGAATGAACCCTATCCGCCCTCCTCGGAGGGCGGCCCCGTTGAAGCTCACCTCGCAGACCCTTCAGCGTCATATTCACTTCCCCTATCCGCCCTCCTCGGAGGGCGGCCCCGTTGAAGCAGCCCGTCCGGCTGGCGAGATTGTGCGGTTAACCCCCCTATCCGCCCTCCTCGGAGGGCGGCCCCGTTGAAGCTAATGCTGGATGCCCAGACGTATTCGCTGTTGTAGATCTATCCGCCCTCCTCGGAGGGCGGCCCCGTTGAAGCGAATGTGGGCGTTTCCTGCGTTCCGGTTGCCTCCATCTATCCGCCCTCCTCGGAGGGCGGCCCCGTTGAAGCGCGGTTTCGATGCCTCCATCGGCATCACGATTGGTGACTATCCGCCCTCCTCGGAGGGCGGCCCCGTTGAAGCCCATGAACTCCCTCCTGCACTCCTTTCTTCATTCTGCTATCCGCCCTCCTCGGAGGGCGGCCCCGTTGAAGCGTGCTTCAGCCGCACGCCCAGGGCGGTGAGTTTGGCCTATCCGCCCTCCTCGGAGGGCGGCCCCGTTGAAGCCGCGGCCAGGCTCGGCCCCAAAAGGTTCGCAGTGCGCTATCCGCCCTCCTCGGAGGGCGGCCCCGTTGAAGCTTCCTGACGTGCCTCCGGCAGTGCGTTGAAGGGTTTCTATCCGCCCTCCTCGGAGGGCGGCCCCGTTGAAGCGGAAGCCGGGCAAGGATGAACTCAAAGCGGAGTTTGACTATCCGCCCTCCTCGGAGGGCGGCCCCGTTGAAGCAATCAGACCGTCAAAACCTTCACCACGGCGAAAGCTTCTATCCGCCCTCCTCGGAGGGCGGCCCCGTTGAAGCCACCGGCACCCGCAGGCAGTGGCGCGGAGATCCCGCTATCCGCCCTCCTCGGAGGGCGGCCCCGTTGAAGCGATGGATCAAGCGGCTTTAAATATTACCCGTTCCAAACTATCCGCCCTCCTCGGAGGGCGGCCCCGTTGAAGCTCGAAGGCAGGGCCGAAGGGCTGGCCGTCAGGGCCGGTCTATCCGCCCTCCTCGGAGGGCGGCCCCGTTGAAGCGTGTTGTACTTCGCCTGGCCTACACGTGATCTCTCTGCCTATCCGCCCTCCTCGGAGGGCGGCCCCGTTGAAGCAGCTTCGGAGCCGGTAATCTTGACTTCAGGGAACTCGCTATCCGCCCTCCTCGGAGGGCGGCCCCGTTGAAGCGAGTGTAAACGTTCACTGGCTGAAGACTGGTGAGGGTCTATCCGCCCTCCTCGGAGGGCGGCCCCGTTGAAGCGATGCCTTCGTCGGTGGGCTCCAGGCCTGCGTTGTGCTATCCGCCCTCCTCGGAGGGCGGCCCCGTTGAAGCATGGCAACTACGGCATCATTGAAATGCCTCTGGCCTCTATCCGCCCTCCTCGGAGGGCGGCCCCGTTGAAGCTCAACTCATACTTCGGCGGCATCTGGGTGCAGCTCAATAACTATCCGCCCTCCTCGGAGGGCGGCCCCGTTGAAGCTCCACACTGTGGCTGATGAGGGCTTGGGGATTTTCTGCTATCCGCCCTCCTCGGAGGGCGGCCCCGTTGAAGCAAAGCCCACCATGGCCAGCACGCTGAGTTTTTTGCCAACTATCCGCCCTCCTCGGAGGGCGGCCCCGTTGAAGCAAATCAAAAGGCGGGTGTGGCTTGCCGAAGCGGGAGAGCTATCCGCCCTCCTCGGAGGGCGGCCCCGTTGAAGCGCCGTTATCCCGTCGAAGTAGTCACGGCTGTGACGCCTATCCGCCCTCCTCGGAGGGCGGCCCCGTTGAAGCTTGTAGCCGCCGCTTCCTGCCGAGTAGGTGCTGGCAGTCTATCCGCCCTCCTCGGAGGGCGGCCCCGTTGAAGCTACATCCTCACAACGGTTGCCCTGCTCGCGCTTAACTATCCGCCCTCCTCGGAGGGCGGCCCCGTTGAAGCAAGCCGTTGATGTTCGCATTGCCCGCGCCCTTGAGCGCTATCCGCCCTCCTCGGAGGGCGGCCCCGTTGAAGCGCGAGCTGCTCTTTGGCCGCAAACCGGAGGCCACCGCTATCCGCCCTCCTCGGAGGGCGGCCCCGTTGAAGCCAGATCCACAAGGTCAGGCAGCCATGCTACGACTACTATCCGCCCTCCTCGGAGGGCGGCCCCGTTGAAGCCCAGGGGAAAGTGGCAAGGAGCTTGGAGGAGATGCGCTATCCGCCCTCCTCGGAGGGCGGCCCCGTTGAAGCAACGATGACGGCACCCTCGATCTTATTGGCGGTCCTCTATCCGCCCTCCTCGGAGGGCGGCCCCGTTGAAGCGAGAAGGTGGCTTGTGTGCGGCCGTGACACGCTTGAGCTATCCGCCCTCCTCGGAGGGCGGCCCCGTTGAAGCAATTCTGAGGTGTGGCGCGAGGCTGTGGCGCCGGAGCTATCCGCCCTCCTCGGAGGGCGGCCCCGTTGAAGCCACCGTTTGGTCGACAACAAGGACAGCGCCGGCGCTCTATCCGCCCTCCTCGGAGGGCGGCCCCGTTGAAGCTCCGAGCTGCCGCAGCAGGGGGATCTGGTTCTGCTCACTATCCGCCCTCCTCGGAGGGCGGCCCCGTTGAAGCGAGACCGTTATCATCGACACCATCGACTGGCTCGAACTATCCGCCCTCCTCGGAGGGCGGCCCCGTTGAAGCTGATTGGCCCTGGCTGCCCTGGCAGGCCACCACGACCTATCCGCCCTCCTCGGAGGGCGGCCCCGTTGAAGCGGCGCATCGCCGTCGATGGTGAGAATGGTGCGCCAATTCTATCCGCCCTCCTCGGAGGGCGGCCCCGTTGAAGCTGGAGCATGCTGAGTGGCTGGACCTTGCCCCTGAATGCTATCCGCCCTCCTCGGAGGGCGGCCCCGTTGAAGCATGAAGTCGGCGTGTTGGGTGTTGAGGTAATCATGCCTATCCGCCCTCCTCGGAGGGCGGCCCCGTTGAAGCCCCGGCTGGGTGAATGACCGCGAACTTAAAACCGTTGCTATCCGCCCTCCTCGGAGGGCGGCCCCGTTGAAGCCTGGCGACACGCTGACATCTGAACAGGAAACGCTGCTATCCGCCCTCCTCGGAGGGCGGCCCCGTTGAAGCAGCTGCGCTCCGAACTCGAAGCCCAGGGCATGACACCTATCCGCCCTCCTCGGAGGGCGGCCCCGTTGAAGCAGCTGCGCTCCGAACTCGAAGCCCAGGGCATGACACCTATCCGCCCTCCTCGGAGGGCGGCCCCGTTGAAGCCTTGATCCCTGCAAAGGCACCGGCGCTTTCACGCGCGCTATCCGCCCTCCTCGGAGGGCGGCCCCGTTGAAGCGAGCCGACAACGAGGCGCTCACGATCAAGGTCGCCGGACTATCCGCCCTCCTCGGAGGGCGGCCCCGTTGAAGCATTTGGCGACAGGCCCTCAGAAGTCACCATCCAATGCTATCCGCCCTCCTCGGAGGGCGGCCCCGTTGAAGCTATTAATCATCGCTGTCGCTATCACATGGGCGCAAGCTATCCGCCCTCCTCGGAGGGCGGCCCCGTTGAAGCTCACCATCGGGTCCTTGAGGCCCCTGCAGGTTTGTTCTATCCGCCCTCCTCGGAGGGCGGCCCCGTTGAAGCTCCCTTTGAGGTAGAGCGTTTCCGTTGTCAGCCCTCCTATCCGCCCTCCTCGGAGGGCGGCCCCGTTGAAGCTCCCTTTGAGGTAGAGCGTTTCCGTTGTCAGCCCTCCTATCCGCCCTCCTCGGAGGGCGGCCCCGTTGAAGCAATGGACTTTGAAGCCCAGTCTGGGAAGCCACGTGAGCTATGCGCTCTGGCAAAAGACCGGTGTGTCGCGTGACATGATTGGGCGCATTGAGGGCGGTGAGTCCATCCCCACGTTCCACGTCGGCGCGGGGCTGGCGCATGGCGGTAGTTCCTGCCACCCGATCTTCACTTGCTGAAACTTTTTTCGGCAAATGAGGCCGGTGGCTGTGACATTCCAGTAGCCTCCTCAATATGCCGCCGCTCGACCCCCAGCATGACAAGTTCCTCCGTCTCTACGCGGAGCAGGAGCAGGCGTTGCATGGATATGTGCGGTCCATGCTGCCGGACCGGCATGAGGCCTCGGAGGTGATGCAGGAGGTCATCGTGACGCTGTGGCAGAAGTTGGAGGGAGCGGAGGATTTCAGGAAGTGGGCCTTTGGCGTGGCGAGGATGAAGGTGCTGCATCATCTCCAGCGGCGGAAGCGCGACAGACATGTGTTTGGCGATGAGCTGGTTCAGCAGCTTGCGGACCGGCAGGCGGAGCTGGAGTCGCGGCACACCACGCAGCGCGAGGCGCTGGAGCATTGTTTGGAAAAGCTGCCGCAGGGCCAGCGTGAGCTGGTGATCCTGGCCTACACGAAAGACACGCGCATAGATGATCTGGCGGCACAGCGCGGCGAGACAGCGATGGCGATCTACAAGAAACTGCATCGCATCCGGCAGGCATTGCTGGAGTGCGTGCGAAGAACCCTGACTCAGGAGGAACTGGCATGAACATGGACTGGCACGATCTCATTCAGCGCTACATCTCAGGCACGATCACGGAGGCCGAGACGGAGGCACTGGAGCAGCAACTCAAAACGGATGCCGCTCTGCGCGACTGGTATCTCGATGCGGTAAATCTCGATTCAGCTCTCGAAGTCAGCGCCGAGGCTGCCGAGCTGGCGTTGAGCCTGCCGGTGCCGCCTTCTCAACGAGTGCTTGCGCCAGCCTCCTCTCATCCTTCCCGCTGGTATTCCTGGCGTCCGGTGACAGCAGCGGCGGCGGGGATTGTGTTGGGCATGTTTTGCACGTCGGTGGTGTTTGGGTATGTGGCACAAAGGGCGGATGCGGTGAAAAAGATGCCGCTCGCGGTTTTCAATCCGGGGCTGGAAGATGAGAAACAGACGCTTGAGGACGGCTTGCCAGACCGCATCGGCCAATGGGGCATGGACGCAGCCAGCGTGGTATCAGCGGAAGGCCATGTGAAGCCGCTGCAAGGCCAGCGTATGATGCGCCTGGAGCCCATTCCGCGAGAGAAGGATGTGAAGAACCACACTTCCCGCGCCTACCAACTGCTCGACCTTCGCTCGCTGCCGATCCACGAGCTGAACGGCGATGCCGAGGTGCAGGTATCAGCTTCGTTTTACTCGACCACGAGCGATGTCAGCTCGCGCTATATGATCCGTGCCTTGGCGCTCGATGAAGCGCCCGAACAGGCGATGATGGACTTTTGGTCGAAATCTGAGAGCGATGGAGTCGTGTCTGAGTCCCAGCGGTTCGACACAAAGCCCGGAGATCGTGGCTGGCACACGTTTTCATTGAAACTGCGGTTGCCTCCCGAATCAAAGACACTGGTGTTGATTCTCGGTGCTGTGCCGCCGGAGGAACCTTCGATTCAGCCTTCTGTGCATTACCTGGATGAGGTGCAGGTTTCGCTTCTTACCCCAGAGTCAACGTTGCCTTGAACCCACGCCGCCGACCTTTCACAATCATGAACACAAACTCTCCGTTCTCACCCAACCGCCGCTTCTTCCTGCGGGCCACCGGCATCAGTCTCGCTCTGCCACTCCTTGAATCTCTCGGAGGCAGAGTTTTCGGCCAAAGCGCGGCTGTGGGTTCTCTCGCGGGTAAGACGGTGAATGCCGACCGTCCGTTGCGGATGGTGTGCATTGGCAACTTGCTTGGATTTTATCCTCCGGCGTTCTTTCCGACCAAAACGGGTGGGGCTTACGAGTTGCCGGAGTCCATCGAAGCGCTCAAGCCGCACCAGAAAGATTTCACGCTCTACTCGGGCCTCGATCACGGCATCAAAGGCGGGCATTTCGCCATGAGTTCGTTCCTGAGCGGGGTGAAGACCTCGGATGCGAAAGGCATGCCCGAAGGCAACATCACCGTCGATCAACGCGCCGCTGAGACGATGGGTGGAGCTACGAGGTTTCCTTCACTCACACTCGGATCAGAGAGCGGCATTCATGGCGGCTGCCTCATGTCGTGGACTCGCAGCGGCACCCGCGTTCCGCCGATCACCACGCCGCGTGAGTTGTTCCAGAAGCTGTTCATCAATGAAGACGCCTCCAGCCTCGCTGCCTCCATGGATCGACTCGATATGAAGGGTTCCATTCTCGACGCCGTGAATGGCGATGCGAAGTCGCTTCAGCGTCATCTCGGTCAGCGCGACAAGGAGAAGCTCGACGAGTATTTCACCTCTGTCCGCGATGTGGAGAAGCAGATCGAGCTGCATCGTAAGTGGGCCAGCGTGCCGAAGCCTGATCCGAAGATGAAGGAGCCGAAGAACACCGATTTCGTCTCTGACCTGCCCGTGATGTATGACCTCATCGCGCTCGCCTTGCAGACCGATTCCACTCGCATCGCCACACTGGAGATCGGTGGAGATTTTGAGGCTTCGGCCTTCGGTTTGAATGGCGGCTATCACGGACTCTCGCACCACGGCCAGCGCCCAGAAGCCATCAAGGGCCTCATCAAAATGGAGCGCTACCAGGTGGAGCAGTTCGCCAGGTTCCTCGCCAAGCTCAAATCCATTGAGGATGGCGCAGGCACGCTGCTGGATCATTCGATGGTGCTCTTTGGCAGCGGCATGGGAAATGCGAACTCACACACGAATAGCAATCTCCCGCTCATCCTCGCTGGTGGCGGCTTCAAGCACGGCGAGCACAAGACTTATCCTGCGAAGGGACCGGGTCGTCAGATGCTCTGCAATCTTTATCTCTCCATGCTCCAGCGCTTCGGCGCAGAGGTGGATGCCTTCGGCACCAGCACCGGCACACTCACCGGCCTCGCTTGAGGCTTCAGAATAAAAATCACATGCTTCGCTCCTCGTATTTACTCGCCGGTCTATTGCTCGCATTAGAAGCCCGGCCGCTTCACGCCGCAGCTGATGCTCCAAAGGTTCAGCACTTCCTCGCCACCTATTGCAACGACTGTCACGGAGCCGAAAAGCAGAAGGGCGACCGTCGTTTCGACCAACTCGTGCTGCCCGTGAGCAAGGTGGACACGCTGATCGAGATCAAAGACATCCTCGATCAGATCAACCTGGGCGAAATGCCGCCGAAGAAGTCGAAGCAACCTGCATCGGGCGAACTCAAAGCCTTCATCGAGCAGGCGTCGCACGCTCTCACCGAAGGCCGTGAAAATCTCGCGAGCACCGGTGGTAGCACCGTTCTGCGCCGACTGAATCGCCACGAATACATCAACACCATCGGCGATCTCTTTTCGCTCAACATGGAGGCATTTGATCCCACGACGAAGTTCCCCCGCGATCAATCCGCCGAGCACATGGAGAACCTCGGTGATGTGCTCCAGACCTCCGGTTACTTGCTCGATCAGTATCTCGACGCGGCGGACGCTGTGGTGGAAAAGGTCTTCGCTCACCAACAGCAGCCGAAAGAGCAGGCATGGCATTTCAAAGGAGAGTTCAAAACCAAAACGAAGTCCGAACAGAAGCGAAACGAATACGACAACCGTCACCTGCTCGTCATGGAGTGCATGGACTCGGACAAGCACACCGCAGGCTTCGGCTTCATCAACGACTTCGAGGAGGGAGTGCGTGCCGATGGCTTTTACGAGGTTCAAGTCCTGGTCAAGGCCATGAACCGACAGCATCCGTATGATCCCAAAATCTTTGGCACCGACTCACGCGAGCCTTTCCGATTCGGCATCGTGCCGGGCGATGCCAAACTCGGTCCGCTAGAGCTTCCTCAGCCCAATCAGCCCATGCTGGCGGAAGTGGCATTGAATGACGGCGAAGCCGAGTGGCGCACGGTGAAAGTCTGGTTGGATGCCGGACACACGCCTCGCTTCGTCTTCCCCAACGGACCTGAAGAAATCCGCAGCACTTGGTTCGACATCGCCGACTACCACAAAGACTTGTGGCCACAGTTCATGGATGAAGGAGACAAGAAGGAAGGCAAGATCGGCATCTCCGGAGCAAAGGACCTCGCGTTGCATGTGTGCAAGTTCCCGCACATCCGCATTGATGAGGTCAAGATTCGCGGACCCATTTTTGAGCAATGGCCTCCAGCGCCTCAGCAGGTCGTTTTGGGCAAAACAGCCTTCGCGCCGGAAAAGATCCGCGAGTTGCTCCAGACCTTCGCGGGTCGCGCTTATCGCAGATCGGCCACTAAAGATGAAATGGATCGTCTCATGGCTGTGGCTGAGAAGCGCATCAGCACAGGCCACTCGCCGCTCGATGGCTTCAAAGCGGCGCTGAAGGCCGCGCTGTGCTCGCCGGGTTTCATTTACCTCTCGAATGAAGCTGACGACACAAAGCCACGCCCCAAGCTCACTGGCAACGCGCTTGCCTCACGGCTCTCCTATTTCCTCTGGTCCACCATGCCGGATGCGGAGCTTTTGAAGCTCGCAGAGAGTGGCGAGCTGACCAAGCCCGAGGTCGTCATCGCACAGACACGCCGGATGCTCTCCAGTCCGCGTTCGGATGCCTTCGTTTCCGGCTTTCTCGATAGCTGGCTGAATCTCCGCAACCTCGGAAGCACGCCGCCGGATCGGAAGGAGTTCGAGGAATACTACTCGAAGGGCTTTCAGCAGGCCTTCAAGACCGAGACACGGATGTTCATGCGCGACCTCATCGAGCACGATGCCAGCATCGTGAACTTCCTCGACAGCGACTACAGCTTCCTCAATCAACCGCTCGCCAGGCACTATGAACTCGGTGAGCTTGGCGATCCCGCCAAAGCACACGAGTTCCGCAAAGTCAGCTTCAAGAACTCGAAACGCGGTGGCCTGCTCGGCATGGGCTCCGTGCTCACCATCACGGCGAACGGCATCGACACCTCACCAGTCACACGCGGCGTCTTCCTGCTCGAAAATATCCTCGGCACCCCGCCACCACCGCCGCCCGATGACGTGCCCGCCATTGATCCAGATGTGCGCGGAGCCAAGTCCATGCGTGAGCTTCTCAGCAAGCACCGCGAGTCGCCGAACTGCTACGGCTGCCATCAGAAGATTGATCCACTCGGCTTCGCCCTGGAAAACTTCGACGCCATCGGCGACTGGCGACCACGCATCGACAAGACCAAGATCGACTCCAGTGGCGAACTCCCCAGCGGCGAGAAGTTCGACGACGTAGCCGGTTTGAAAAAGATACTCGTCCAGCGTAAAGACCTCTTTGCCCACATGCTCACCGACCGCCTCCTCACCTATGCCTGCGGCCGTCGCATCGACGCCCTCGATGAAGCCAGCGTGGAGAAGATCGTCGCTGATCTACCGAAGCAGAAATACGGCCTGCGTGCTCTCATCGAAGCCGTTGTGACGAGTGAGCTGTTCTTGAGCCGCTAAGGCTCTGAAATCTTTTTTTCCAACCTTTTACCAGCTCAAATAGCTCCCATGATTGCCCCCCTTGCCTTCTTGCTCTTTGCATTCGCATCCCCCGCTCTCGCTGCGAGCCTCCATCTCGCGAACGATCCCTCCACAGGCGAACCCGGTAAGTTCGCCGCCGAAGAGATTCGCCGTGAGGCAACGGCAAAAGGCATGACCATCGGCGATGACGCCACCGCGACCCGCATCGCCATCACCGTCGAAAAGGACGCCAAAGCCGCAGCGCAGAGTTATCGCATCGTGCGAGATGGCACAAAGATCCGCGTGATCGGTGCCGACACGGCTGGCGCAATGTATGGCGGCCTCGACATCGCGGAGGCCATTCGTCTTGGCACACTTGACACACTGAAAAGTTCCGAAAACAAACCGCACATCGAGAAGCGCGGCATCAAGTTCAACATCCCTCTCGATCTGCGCACGCCTAGCTACACGGACTCCTCCGACGCCGCCCAAGCCAACATCCCCGAAGTCTGGGAGCGCGATTTCTGGATCGACTACCTCAATGCCATGGCGCGTCATCGTTACAACGTGCTCTCGCTTTGGAGCCTGCACCTGTTTCCTTCGATGGTGAAGGTGCCAGAGTTCCCCGAGGTCGCGCTCAACGATGTTTGGCGCACCAAAGCCAAGCTCGATGACAACTTCGGTTTCAGCGGCAGAGGTTTTGTCCGCAAGGAAATGCTCGCCGACCATGAAGTGGTGAAGAGCATCACTATGGATGAGAAGATCGAGTTCTGGCGCTGGGTCATGCAACAGGCAGCCGACCGCGGCATCCAAATCTATGTCTTCACCTGGAACGTCTTCACCTATGGTGCCGAGGGCAAGCACGGCATCACCGACGACCTCGGCAATGACATCACGAAGGCTTACTTCCGCGCCAGCGTCCGTGAGATGGTGAAGACCTACCCACTGCTCGGCGGCATGGGCATCACGGCTGGCGAAGGCATGCCGCACGACATGGATTCCAAACTCAAAGAGAAGTGGCTGTGGGACACCTATGGCGAAGGCGTGCGCGATGCGTTGAAGGACGAGCCTAAGCGTGACTTCAACATGATCCACCGCTTCCACTGGACCGCGCAGAGCGACATCCTCGACGCCTTCAAAGACTACCCCGGCACCTTTGACTTCAGCTTCAAATACAGCGTGGCGCACATGTATTCCATCACCAAGCCGCCCTTTATCGAACCTTTGCTGGAAGGCCTCGCCCCAGGTCGCAAAACCTGGCTCACCATTCGCAACGACGACATCTACACCTTTCGTTTCGGCGATCCCGCCTACGCCCGTGAATACATCCTCAACATTCCGCCTGCTGACAAGATCGCCGGCTTCTACATGGGACCGGACGGCTACTGCTGGGGCCGCGAGTTCCTCGATCGCAACCCCGCTCCCGGCAAGCGCCCGCTGGTCATGGAGAAGCAGTGGTATTCCTTCATGCTCTGGGGCCGCCTCGCCTACGATCCCTCGTTGCCTGACTCGCACTTCGAGCGCATCCTCGCCACCCGCCATCCGCAGGCCTCGTCCGCACATCTCTTCACCGCTTTGCAAAGCGCCTCCCAGGTCATGCCGCTCATCACCCGCTTCTTCTGGGGCGACATCGACCTCAAATGGTTCCCCGAAGCCTGCTGGAGTCATCCCAAGAACAAGAACAACCAAGGCTTCTACAACGTCATCAAGTTCATGGAAGGCAACACCATGCCCGGAGCCAATGTCCTCTGCATCCGCGAGTGGCGCAAACGCCTCACCGAGCGGAGCCCCACGATTGAAACCACCCCGCTCGAAATCGCCGAAGCCCTCGACCGCGCCGCCACCGAAACCTTCACCTCCCTCGAACCCCTCCACCAGCCCGCTAAAGCCGATCCCGAGCTGCAAAAGAACGTCAACGACTGCGAAGCCCTCGCCTGGCTAGGCCGCTACTACGCCGCCAAAATTCGAGGCTCCTGCGCCCTCGCCCTCTTCGATGCAAACAGCGACACCTTCGAGCACACCGCCTCACTCCGTCGCCTCACAGATGCCCTTTCCCATTGGAAGAAATACGCCGCCACCCGCGATGCCAACTACGTTCCCGCCCTCTACAATCGCCTCGGCTATGTGGACATCACCGCTATCACCGAAAAAGTCGCCGCCGACATCGAGATCGCCAAAACCTGGAAACCCGGCACCCTCAAAGACGAGGGCAAACGCGGCGGTGCCGAGAAAGGCTTCCGCCAGTAGCATTTTTCATCATCTTCCTGTCATGAAGTTTACTCTGATCCTTGCCGCTCTGTCGCTCCTTTCAGGAGCGGCTTTTTGTGACGAGCAACCCATCGTCGGAGCCATCCGCTGGGATGGCTGGTATGGCGATGGCGGTGTCGTGAATGAGGTGGAGTTTTCGCTGGGGCAACCCAAGTATCATTTTCGCCTGCCGTGGTTTGCTCAGGTGATGAGCGAGGGCAAGGTGAGCATCAATGGCGACTCGCAGGCCATCATGGAACAGGAGATCGCGTATGCGGCGCAGGCGGGGCTGAACTACTGGGCTTTCGTGGACTACCTGGGCGAAGCGCCTGGCTTGAGCATCGCTTTGAATCGCTACCTCGGCGCGAAGGACAAGAAAGGCATCCGCTACTGCCTTGTCGAGGAAGGTGCGCGGATCGACAAAGCAGGCGTGAAAGTCTGGAGCGGGCTCGTGGAGCACTTCCGGCATCCTGATTATCAAACCGTGCTCGATGGCCGGCCGCTGCTGTGTTTGTTCGGGAAGACCACCAAGCTTGGCAAAGCCGAGTGGGACGATTTGAAGCTTCAAACCATCGCCGCAGGCATGAAGGCACCGTATCTCGTGCTCATGGGCTGGGAGGCGGAGAAGGACCGCGAGGCGCTCGGCTTCGATGCCGTCTCCGAGTACGCCTGCTCAGGCAAAGGCTACACGACTAATCCCGAAACCTACGAGAGGCTCACGTCCCATTCGGCGAGTGAGAAGCTGTGGGGCAAATGGAAGCACGAGCGCACCCCATGCATCACCTTTGCCACCGCAGGCTGGGACACACGCCCACGACAGGAGCGTCCGCCATCGTGGTGCTCATGGGTCAAGGCCACACCAGATCCCACGCCGCCCGCGCAGCAAAAACCGCTCATCGACGCCACGACCGCGACGCCTGATGAAGTCGCGGCGCACGTCCACGCCGCCATCGCCTGGACCAAAGCTAATCGCGATCTCAACCCCGCCAACGCCATCATCATCTACGCCTGGAACGAGCACGACGAAGGCGGCTGGCTCCAGCCCACGCTCGGTGCCGATGGCAAACCAGACGAAGCTCGAATCAATGCGTTGGGTAAAGTTTTACGCCTCCAATAACATGAAGCCCATCGACTGCGCGCGCTTCAATCTGGAGTGGCTCACCCCCACACAATGATCCACTTGTTGCAATCCCTGCTCGCTTGCGGCTTCGTGTCCATCAAGACGCACGCCATTGGCCGCAAGGACTACGATCCCGCCACCGAGGTCATCAAGGTGCTCTCGGTCATCCTGCGCACGCTTACGGAAGAGGGAGCCGCCGCGCCAGCAGAGGGTGCTCAATGGTCTTACTCACGAGTCAAAGGACAACCCATCGCCCTCAGCGGACCATGGAAGGTGGAGTTCGTCCAAGGTGGCCCGATCCTGCCGCCGCCTGCCGAAATCACAACGCTCGCCTCGTGGACCAACCTCAGCGCGGAGTCCGCAAGTTTTGCCGGAACCGCTCGCTACCGCCTCACCTTCGCTGCACCTCAGCCATCGGCGGAAAGTTGGTTGCTCGACCTTGGCACCGTCGCCCAAAGCGCCCGCATCCGTCTCAACGGCACCAACCTCGTCACCCTATTGGCCGCACCTTATCAGGTCATGCTTCCGGCCCTGAAGCCGCAGGGCAATGAGTTGGAAATCGAAGTCACCAACGTCGCCGCCAACCGCATCCGCGACCTCGACCAGCGCCGCGTGGAGTGGCGCATATTCCACGACATCAACTTCATGACTATCACCGGCAAACGATTTGACGCCTCCTCCTAGCTCCTCACCGCTTCTGGCCTACTCGGCCCCGTGACACTCCAACTAGCGGAACGCTTGGACACGAACAAATAATTCAGCCGCCCATAAAAGGCCGGCCACACAATGATCCACTTGTCGACATCCCCGCTCGCTGCCTTTTGATGGGCACCGTCCCAACTGTTGCACAGGCCGTAAACCCAGGGCCGCAAGTTCCGGCAGCGGTGGTGGATAAATGGAACGCGACTGGTGCTGCGGGCAGACCGGAGAATGCGGAGCTGCCGGGCGTTTTCTCCATCGACCATGCAAGCCTCGAACGCATGCAAACCCGTCCCCAATCATCCCCGACCTCGACCGCCGCGAAGCGCTTGAGCGTGGCGAACTCGTTCAACAAGACGCACCATCCAACGGCGGGTAACGCTCCAGTTCGAATTCAGGCTTCCATCCCCGCCGTGGATGAGCTAGACCTTAGGCGTCGCTCGTGCGTCCAGAATCGTAAAGCCCTCACTCACCCACAAGACCTACACCGAACCAAATCCCATGAACGACCTTTTTCTTCTCCTCCTCTTCGTCACAGTAATGCTCTCTATCCCTTTATTCTTTCGCCAGTATCGGATGGCTACCGCATTGCAACGACACCAAATCCTTTTCGCTGCGTTTGGCGCATTTGTTTTGGCCGGAGGGATGCTTTGCTTCCTAGCATTCCGATGAGCGCAGCCCGCCATTCCAGCAGATCTCTTTCTTCATGGCCCGCTTAACAGAATGACCGCAACGCCTAACGGACATGGTTATCATTGCGCGAGGCCACGATGATAACGGTTGTTGAACGGTTCGCGGTCAAGTGGCCCAAAACTTAGCCCTGGGGGGAAGCTTTTCCCCGATTCTTCGACGGCGTTTGGTAAACCGCGCAGTGCTCCGGCTTTTCGATCTTGGCGGCGCGGCTGATCCGATCCTGCGGCGCCGGTCTTGGGATGAGTGTTGCAGCGTTTTGACCCTGCGGTGACGTTCTCAGATGGCTCTGCGGGCAGTTTTTCTCACCAGCGCAAATGCCGGGCAAAGAGTTACAATCAATCGCTGCGGGGTTTCAGCTGGGAAATACATCGGTATGAATTGGGAGTAAGCTTACTTCAGTGCAGCAGCGATCTCATCGAGGAGCGCTTTATCGGCTACTGAGCGGTTCTTAGAGCCAACGATTGGCAGAACCTTCTGCACAAGGCTGCTTGCGGGTTGGATCGACACTTTGGAAAGGCTCGGCTTCTTAGTGTTTGAAACGACTTCGGTTTCAGCAGCATTGATGAGGTTGTCCTCAAAATAGACGCGGCCTTCGTCGTCACCTCGCTCCCATTTGATGCCTTCATCGGGCTTGGAGGTTCGCTGCGGGACATGGTGGTAGAGGTTGCCGATGACCGAGAGACTGGGATTTTCTTCGCCTGCATCGTAGGCGATGTGAAGGCCGCTGCCGCCCCAGTCCTGCCAGCCCCAGCCAAAGACAAGGTTATTGATGAACTCAATTTCGCGGTTTGCGTGGCGGATGCGGATCTGGCGCTCGTTATTCTTGGCGAAGATGTTGTGGTGGAAGGTGATGCGCTCACGCACTAACTTCAGGTCGCCGGTGGAGAGGTGGAGCGCAGTCTCGGTGTTGCAGATGAGGTTCCAGCCGATGCTCACGTCATGCACACGGCCCCACACATCAAACACGCCGTCGCCCGAGGCACGACCTGTGCAGTGCTCGATGACGACATGATGCACCGCCTCACGTTCGCCATCGAGTCCGAGGATGTCTTTTTCACTGCCATGGGGTGTGCCGGTGGCGTCGAAGGCAAGGTGGCGAATGATGATTTCATGCACCTCGCCGAGAGTGGGGCTGGCCTCAATGGCGGTGGTGAGGCCGCTTTGACGGATGAGGATGCCGGGCTTGGGTGCCGTTGAGCCGTCAATTGTTAGGAAGGGCACGCCGATGAGCAGATCGCTCTTCAACACGATCTCCCCGCCAACATCAAAGACGATGCGCCGTCCCGAGGTGGAAATGGCATCGCGCAATGAGCCAGCACCCTCATCAGCGAGCGTGGTGACGTGGTAATCCTGCGTGCCTCCAGGAGCCGCATCCGCGCCGCGTGTGGTAGTACCGTAACCTTCAATGAGTTCGGATGACAAGATGGATGCGGTAAAGAAAAGAAACAGGAACTGGAGTTTCATGATTGTTGGCATGAATTTTTTAGAGCAGAGAAAGCAGGTGACGGATTGGAGGGGGCTTCAGAGAAGTATGGGTCACCGCGTCGTCATCGGCCCCATCTTCACGACTTCGAAGTCCTTGCCCTTCACTTTGCGAATGGGCAGGATTTTCTCATGATTCCAACGATCATCGGGTGCGCCGCTGATGAACCAATTTCCGCCGTTATCAGCTAAAATCATGCCGTGGGTCTTGAGGCCTTCGAGGATCACTTTGGCGGCTCCGGTGAACTTGGAGGTATCAAAGTCTGCCTTCAAACGCACACGCATGCCCATCGGCGGGAGGTTCTCGTCTTTGTGCGGACTGGCGAAGTGCGTGGCGGGCGGCACATAGGCGCGACGGCTTTTTTTCACGGTGAAACGCAGCGCATGAGTGAGCTTCTTGGTGCCGCAGATTTCATCGTAGCGGGCGAGCCCCGGCAAGATCGGCAAGCCAGCGGCATCAGCACTGGTCCAGCCGGCGGGGCGAGGCTTTGGGTTCTTCAAGTCGAAGATGGCACCGCTGCTGGCTTTCCAGCTTCTGCCGCCATCGAGCGGGAAGCTGTGAAACAGCTCGTAGAGCTTCCAGTTATCCTTTTCGAGCACGAGCACATGGCGGTCGCCCTCCGCCTGCGGACCGCCTTCGATATGGGCATCCGGCGGGATGGGATAGGGACCGGGATCGCTCTCGTCGCCATATTCGAAAGTGATTGGCACCTTTGGTTGATCGCCGCTGACGACGTAATACGGAATGCCGCCTGGAGCGCCGTTCCACACGATGCCGAAGTCCTCATGCAGCCCTGTCTCCGCACCGATGCTGGCGATGATGGCATCACTCAGCGGATCGACTTCGTCTCTGGAGACATCGCGATTCCATTCATCGTTCGGCGGCATGAGCAAAGAACCGCCAAGATCGGCATTCGAGCCGGTTTTGAGATCAGGATGCTGGGCAAGGGCGCAGAGGGTGAATGAGCACAGGAGAAGGATTGGGGGGGGCATGGTAGTGGCGAGTGAATGTCGGGAGCTCACTGCTGAATGCGGGGCAACACCTTTCCAGAAACGCGGCGTTGGATCATTTCGCGAGTTTCCTGAAGGCCGAAGATCTTCTCCTCAGCGTACCACCCTTCAAGAGAGACGTTGGTGTCAGCAGACTTCAATGCTTCTGACATGACGTCAGCTTCAGCCTCGGCGTTCTGCATCCAGCGATCATAGACGCCTTTCTCGTCCCTGCCTATATAGGCTTCCGCACAGGCGGCGGTGCACGCGGAGGCGGCCGTCATGAAGCGGGCCTGCAGCCGCAGGCTTTGATCGAAGAAGTGAACGCCTTGCGCATCAAGGAGGGGCGACAGCGCATTACAGCCCTGGGCGACTTCAGCGAAGCGATCCGCCGCCTGCCGATTTCCCACGAGCACGGCGTCCACCTTTGAGCCTGAAGCGCTGTCTGCAGGCACGATGCGATAGTAGCCGATGCCACGATCACCGAGCAAATCGGTCTCGGCGACGGTGGCTTTCATGAGGTCGCGGGCGGCACGAATGACTCGGAGGTCATGAAAGATGTATTGGCGTGGGAAATCCGGGAGGTCCGGCTTCCGCTGCTGCCAGTAGGCATTGAAGTACGCACGGTAAAGCGCGGCGACTTTCGGGGCCTGTTTGTCCCCCCAGTAACAGCGACAAAAGGCCGCCAGAAAGCGATCGCTGTCATAGGCGCCCAAGTCCCACATCATCTGTGCATGAGCTGCCAGCGTCAGCGGGAACTCGCGGATGTTGCCACAGTTCACGATGGAGAGTTGGAGGTTCGGGCCGGACTGCAGCAGCATGCGATGATTCAGCTCCATCTTCCACGGACCCTCCCCGTCGGCCAGATGAGACCCGGTGTTGGTGAATTGGACGTTGAAGTAATAGCCGAGCGGACGGTCCGCTGGGGCCCGATAACGGCGGAGATCGGGCGCGGGAAAGTGATCATGCCGCGCCGCGCTGAAGTTCCAGATCAGGCTCGGCAAATCGGGAGGATGCAGCAGCCCGGCGGCCATGTAGTCCGAGACCTCATCATAGATCACGGTGCGCATCAGGGGGTGGTCCTGACCGGTGACACGCTGCAGCAGCGCCACCTGGCGGCGGATGACCTCCTCGATCACTTGGGCGCGATTTGCATCTTCCGGCGGTGCATCGGCAAAGGTCTTGTAGAAGCCTTTGTCACCATCGCCCCGGAGGCCGACCATCCAGATCATCTCAACTTCTTCTTTCAGGGCGAGTCCAATGTGATGCTCCCAAAACTGCTCCAGCTGAGGCAGCTCCGCCAGGCGCAGGGGCGGCGGTGTGGCGCGTCCCTGCTTCTTCCAGTAGTCCGCCCACTCACGCAGCGAGGCTCCAAACGGAGCGAGATGCGTGGTGGTGACCGCAAGTCCTCGATCTCTGGGCACGCGCAGCTTTCGCAACGACTCATCCGAGAACTCACCCACATCCAGCAGATTCAGTTTGAGGCGCAGCATCGTTTCGAGCACACGGTCCCAGTGGGCGGCATAATCACGCTTGATCCATGGGGAGAGCAGATCCGTGTCATTGGGAAACCAGCCCCTCCATCTCACCTGCGGGGCCTTCCAAACCCGCTGGGTGTCGTTTGGAATCTCGATGAAGTCGGCGGTACGCGGCTTCCAATCCGCCCAAAACCACCACGGCGGCATGTCGAGGAAGTGCTCGCTGAAACTGTAGATCGCATAGATCGCTCCACGCATGTCGGTCCCATGAAGCAGCACCTGATTGCCACGAACCCTGATCGCATGAGCCTCCTGGCCGGAGAGGCTGGAGTCTTTTTCAATACTGGAAATGACAATCGCAGCGCCGGCCTTGTCGGGCAGCGTCTCCACTAGAGGAGAAGGCAACTTCAAGACCCATTCCAAGTCGCGACACAAATCTTGGGCTGCACGACGAACGGGCTGAGACTCTGATGCAGCCACCACCACCGTAATGCCGGGTTTCAAACGGAGCGAGTCAGCCGAAAAGCTGATCTCTTGAAACGTGCCGGTAAAGATAAGCACCAGCACGAAAAAGTGCGCGAGAGGCAAACGAACGATCATGTCGGACAGGTCTAGTCCCTACCCCTCATTACCGCAAGGGGTTCAAAGTGTTGTCAGCCAATGAAATGACGGAGCATGTGCCCCCCCTGCGACAAAGGCAACTTTGTCAGTGCGGTATCATGCTTGCTTGCCATCATCGCAGCCTCCCTCATGGCAGTCGAAACCAAGCCTCTTTTCAATCCCGAGCTCGTCCGCCAGGAGGTGCATGCCTTTACACTGCCGGAATCGGCCGAGTCAGCACTGCCACGCCTGCAGCATTGGGCAGACCTCATCTCATCGGGAAAAGCGGACACGTTCAAGGAAACCGCCCTGCTCCCCGAGTTCCTTACCGACATCTTTGGCCAGCTGCTCGGTTACACCGGCCCGGCGGGTGCCGGAGACAGCTTCACCCTGCTGCGGGAGACGCATGTCGAGGTGGACGGTCAGTTCGCCGATGCCGCGCTCGGACGCTTTACCACGGAGACCAAGAAGTTCGTCGTCGCTGTCGAAGGCAAAGGCACGCGCGATCCGTTGGAGCGCCCCTTTGCAGGACGGCGGATGTCCGCTGTCGATCAGGCCTATCGCTACGCCATCAATCTCCCCTGCGACTGGATCATCGTCACCTCCATGAGGGAGACGCGCCTGTATCACAAAGGATCCAATCAGCAAACCTACGAGCGCTTTGAGACCACGCGTCTCGCCAGCGATGCGGCGCTGCTGAAACGCTTCATCTTCCTCCTCGGCGCCGAGCGTGTAGTGCCAGCTCAGGGTGAAAGCCATCTCAATGCCTTGCTCCGAACGTCCGAAACCGCCGGCCGTGAACTGACCAACAAGTTCTACGCGCTCTACGCCGACATCCGCCAGGAGGTTTTCGGCCGTCTCAGGGTCGCCAATGATCAGGTGGAGCCGCAGGAAATCCTGCGCTGCACCCAGAAGCTGCTCGACCGCATTCTCTTTTGCTCCTTCTGCGAAGACCGCGTCCTTCTCCCGCCGAACACTGTCCGCTGCGCCTTCGAGCACAACGATCCCTATAATCCCCGGCCCATCTGGGATAACTTTCGCGGCCTTTTCCGCTCGGTCGATGTCGGCAATGCCGGGCTGAAGATTCCAGCCTACAATGGTGGCCTCTTTGCGCATGACGCTGGCCTAGACACGCTCGCCGTGCCGGATGAAATCTGCGCGTTGTTCCGCGATCTCGCCGACTACGATTACCGTCCAGCTCGTGAGATGGCAGAGGCTGCTGACACGCAGGAAATACGTCCCGTCATCGACGTGGACATCCTCGGCCACATTTTTGAGCAATCCATCACCGACCTGGAGCGTCTGCGCCAGGAATTGGAACGTGATTACAGCACCCTTGTCGATGAAAAGCTTGCAAAGACACGCCGCAAAAAAGAAGGCGCGTTCTACACCCCCTCCTTCATCACCCGCTACATTGTCGAGCAGACTCTCGGTGCCGTACTGCGTGCCCGCTTTGAAGCCTTGCGCATCACCGAAGAGGCCGTCGCCACCGGTACCGCCAAGAAGACGCTCACCGATCCCAATGCCTACGACCTCCCAGCGCTAAATGAGCCGCAGCGCAAAGCGCTAATCCGCTTCTGGGAGCAGTGGCAGGAGGTTTTGAAGACCCTGCGTATTCTAGATCCCGCCTGCGGTAGTGGTGCCTTCCTCATCGAGGCTTTCGACCAGCTCCATGCCCACTATGAGGTGTCCAACGCACGTCTGGAAGAACTGCGCGGCCACCGCACGCTTTTCGATCTCGACCGCCAGATTCTCCAGCACAACATCTACGGCGTCGACCTCAATGCCGAGGCCATTCAGATCTGCCAGCTCAGCCTCTGGATCAAAACCGCCGCGCATGGCAAGCGCCTCACCAGCCTCGACCACAGCATCCGCGAAGGGAACAGCGTAGTCAGCGACTCCGCTGTACATCCCAAAGCCTTCGATTGGCAATCTGCCTTTCCCGAAGTTTTCGCTCAGTGCGGCTTCGATGTCGTTGTGGGCAATCCGCCATACGTGAGGCAGGAACTTCTCACGCCCTACAAGCCCTGGCTCGAAGCACACTACGCCAGCTACCACGGCATGGCCGATCTCTACGTGTACTTCTACGAGCTGGGCCAGCGCGTCTTGAAGCCCGGCGGCCTGCTCTCCTACATCGTTACCAACAAATGGATGAAAGCCGGTTACGGCGAGCCCCTGCGCCGCTTCTTCCGTGATCAGACGTGGATTCGCAGCGTCGTGGACTTCGGCCACGCCAAGCAAATCTTCGAAGAGGCCGATGTCTTCCCCTGCATCATCGTCGCCGAAAAACCCACCAACGAAGAGAAGCCCAAGACCGCCCGCCTTTGCACCATCCCCCGCGAGCAGCTTCGCATCGACGATCTCAGCGTACAGATCGAAAAAGAAGGCGCGGAGATGGATGCCGAACAGCTTGGTGTGGAAAGCTGGCAATTGGAACCGCAGGCGGTTTCAGCCTTGCTTAAAAAGATTCGTTCTACCGGCAAACCGCTGAAAGAGTTCGCTGGCGTAAAGCCGCTTCGAGGCATCGTCACGGGATGCAACGAGGCATTCCTCATCGACTCCAAGACTCGAAATGACATAGTCAAAACCGACCCCAAGAGCGCTGAGATTATTCATCCGTATCTTCGTGGTCAGGATGTGAACCGCTGGCAGTCAGAGTGGGCAGAGACATGGATCATATTCACTCGTCGAGGTATCGACATTGAAGCATATCCCGGAGTGAAGACACACTTGGAGAAGTTCAAGCAACAGCTGGAACCGAAACCCAATGATTGGGCCAGTGGCGAGTGGCCGGGGCGCAAATCAGGCACCTACAAGTGGTTTGAAATACAGGACTCGATTGATTACTGGCGTGAATTCGATAAGCCCAAGATCAGTTACCAGGAGATTCAGTTTCATCCAAGTTACGCCTTGGATGAGAAGGGCTTTTACGGCAACAACAAAACCTTCTTCATCACCTGCGACGATCTTTATCTCCTCGCCGTATTGAACTCCCCTCTCATGTGGTGGCACAACTGGCGCTACCTTCCACACATGAAAGACGAAGCACTTTCGCCCATGGGATTCCTGATGGAGGCGCTTCCCATCGCAGAACCCACCATCGCCATCCGCACCGCTATTGAAATCGCCTCACGCCGCTTGATCGACATCACCGCCAGCCAGCAGCAGACGCATCGCACCGTGCTCGACTGGCTTCGCATGGAGTATGCCATCGAAAAGCCCAGCCAGAAACTGGCAGCCCTAACGGAGCTCAATTCCGATGCCTTCATCGCCGAAGTGAAAAAGGTCCGTGGCAAAAGCCAGACGCTCACCGCAGCCAGCCTCGCCGCCCTGCGTGCCGAGCACACCCAAAGCATTGACCCCGCCCGCGCACTCGCCGACGAAATGCTCCAGCTTGAACGCGGTATCAGCGACCTCATCAATCAAGCATACGGCCTTACACCCGAAGATGTGCAGCTCATGTGGGACACTGCGCCTCCACGAATGCCTTTTGTGGAGCTGTAAATGGGTGCCAAATGCACAAAACTATCTTCTTCCATGCCAAAGACTCAAACCATTTACCAGCTCGTATGTTGTGGCCCATCAGACGTCTCGACAGAGATCTCATTGGTGAAACAAGTTGTCGATCAGTGGAATCTTGCCATCGGCCTAGAGGCTGATCGGTTTGTTCATTTTGCCCATTGGAAAACGGATGCGACACCAGACCTCTCGGACAGGGGGCAAGGAGTCATAAACCGGCAGATCATTGACAGAGCCGACATCCTTGTGGCCATCTTTTGGGGCCGATTGGGAACGCCAACAGGTAAAGCAAGATCGGGGACTGAAGAGGAAATCCTGCGTGGTATTCAGCAGAAAAAGCGGGTGCTTCTCTACTTTTCTGACCTCGTATCCACCAGCAAGGTGCATGACGAAGACCAGTATCAAAAGTTGCAGCAATTCCGTCGTGACATGAGCGGCAAAGGTCTGTTCTTCACATTTCAAAGCCGGCGGGAGTTTGAAAAACTGTTCTCCATGCATCTCGGGCGGGCCCTTGAAGATGTGCGCGCTTCAGCAAAGCGTGTGAAGAAGCCGCAGAAAGAGAACGTTGCTTCAGTGAGCCAACGTGGCGAGATCAATGTGAACGCAGCCGGCGACGGAGATCATCGTAACGTCACATTAAACATTCACCCTCCAGCACCGAAGCCAGCGCCGAAATCCAAATACTCCAAAAACGCAATCGGTGCGGACGCCAATTTGGTTAACTACATCGATTACCTTTTCGGCCTCGCCATCGAATATTGGGATGGCGTGGAAGGAATGAATGCTGGACGTTTGGGCAAGAAGATCAAAACCAAGTTCCACCTCAAGCTGCGAACTCGAAATCATCTTTCCGTGGAACGGTTTGAAGAGCTCGTTGAGTTCATCATTGAAGACCTCCTGGAGCCGTCGCCTGTGGGCAAGAGGCACCTGCGACAGGGAACCAAGCTTTGCCGGACTTTTGAGGAGTTTCGCTTTGGCCCTATGTAAGCGAGAACAAAGCCAGCTATCCATCCCCCTTTCCTTGAATGAACAACGGTTGCCTCTATTTCCTTACCTTCGGCCTTCTCGGGCGTGGCAGTTCCACATCCCCGAGAGGTCTGGACTTCCCGTATGGACTGCGGGATGAGTTTCTTTCCGCCGCAGAAATCTCGTTTTACCATGTGCTGCGCAGCACACTTTCGCCCGACGTAACCATTGTCATCAAACCGAATCTTCGCGACATCCTCTTTGTCCGCCAACCGCACAAAAACAGGGGCGCGATCAACAGGATTGACCGCAAGCATGTGGACTTCATGCTGTGCGAAACGGCCACGATGAAGCCGCGACTGGTCATCGAACTGGATGATCGCAGCCATCAGAAAATGGACCGCCAGGAACGCGACGAACTGGTGGATGGAGCCCTTAAGGCAGCCGGCCTGCCCATTCTTCATGTTCGGGCCGCCAAGGGCTACGTGCCGCAGGAGTTGTTTGCACAGATTCAGCAAGCCATCGGACGGCACTAACTTCTAATGTGTAGGATTGAAAAGCGGGCACGAACGTCCAGAATGAATTCCTTCGCGGCACCCGCGTCCGTCTCGGCAGAAAGTTGGCGGGCGTGTGTAGAGCCTGAGAACTCCAGCCCAGTTCTCATCTGCTTCGTAGGCCCGGTTGACTTTCAGGGGAAGCCGGGCCGCCTTCCATTTCAGGCTGGCCACTCGTTTCAGGATGGCGACAAGGTCCTTGCCATCACTTCTCCGAAGGGTATTCTCTCTGTCATCCGCTCCATCATCGCCACGCAAAACGTGTAGAGGCGGTGCCTGTAGGCTCTGCTGAATCGGGATCTTCACAGAGTTCATCGGATGGCACTTCGTTGAGCTGTTGCAGCCAGCCCTCGTTGCCCCCTCTCTTGACGAGCTAGGCAGCAGGAGGCAGAATCAAACCAGGCATGAGTTCACCGAGTTTGCCCCAGAATTCTGGACAGCCTAAAAAAGGCAACAGGACTGCCACGCAGTTCGCCGACGAAATGACTGCACTAGTCATCGAGGGGCTCAATCGTGCGAATGCTCACTTCGCAGCTGAGAAAGCCGGTAAAGCGGCAGAGGAAGCACGAAAGCACTTGAACTCATTGCAACGGATAGAGGAAGAAATGAACTCCAGCCCCCTTCAACGCTGGGCATGGCGCCAGGTGGTGGGATCGACCGGGCGGCCCTCCTTGAAAGAGCAGCCAGAGCGTCGCCTGTTCACAACAGGCTACCCCACAGAGTTTGAAATAACCAGTAGCATTGAAGATGTTAACCTTTTAAGGCCGGCCCCAACTATGAAGCCCAACCCGCCTCTCATTCGCGTCCAAGGCAGCGGCCAAGTGACCTCCAGCCCGGACACCGTCATTCTTGGCCTGGAACTCATCAGTGAACACCGCGACTATGGCAAGGCTACGGCAGACGCCGGCACCAAGCTGGAACTGCTGCGTGCCGCACTGCCCAAGGCGGACCTGACCACCGAGCAGCTCAAAACGGACTCTTTCAACGTGGGCGTGGAAAGTGACTATGAAGCAGGCAAATACACATTCCGTGCCTACTGCGTGAAGCACAATCTGAGCCTGCGGCTGCCTTTTGACCCGGCTCATCTGGGCCGGGTGCTGGTTGCGGTGGCTGCTTCCAATGCCAAGGCTAGTCTCTCGCTGAGTTTCACGGTGTCAGACCCCGAGGAGGTGAAGCGCCGCGTGCTGGAAGCCGCCGTGCGCAACGCCCGCAGCCGCGCGGAAGTGATCGCTACGGCGGCAGGCCAGAAGCTTGGGGGCATTCACGCCATCGAATACGGCCACGCCGAGATCGTGATGCGTTCCGCGAGTCACTCGTTAGGCAATCTCTTCGAGGGCAAAACAATGGATTTGGATCTCAACCCAGCCGACGTTGATTCCGAGGACACGGTCCTGGTGGTTTGGGAGCTGGAGCAGGCCTGACATAAGCTTTCAAGGTCCCCCACACAGCAGCTGTGTGAAAAAGTAACCGTGCTTTTGCACTTCTTGCCCATTCGACACAACCTCCTCTAATTCGCTTCCAAGGCAGCAACCAGGTGGCCTCCACTCCGGACACGGTCATCTAAAATCAGCTCCCCACCATGACTCCCATCCTTCATCCAGAAATTCAGCACCTTTTGGACGCGAACACCGAACTGCGCACCGAGCTGGCACTACTGCTGACGGCGGCGCATGATCTCGTTCATACCCTGCGCCCAAACTTGCTGGCTTTGTACCAAACGAAGCTGGGTGCATGGGAACTGGAGAAACTGAAAGCTCAGTTCCGGGTGGCACGACTGAAGCGCACGATCGAACTTGTGCAGGCGGCCCTGAATCGTGGTGGGAAACCGGATATGATTCAAATCGAAGCCCAGGTGCAGGAAGAACAGGTACTGTGGGAGAAGAAAATCCACGAGGCTGCCGCGAAGCTGCAAAGCGCGGAGCAACGACTGGCTAATCTGCTCCCCGACGAACAGAGTGCAGAGCTGAAGAAGTTGTATCATCAGCTCGTGAAGCAGTTGCACCCGGACCTGCATCCCCATCAACCAGCAGGCGACGAGCTGCTGTGGCAGCAGGTGCAGGACGCTTATGACGCGGGAGATTTGGAGAAGCTGCGCGCGCTGGGCCTGCTGCTTCACAACCCGCAGCCGCCAGAGAATACAGCGGGCGCGTTGGAAAAACTACAAACGGAGCAGGCCATGCTGGAAAAGCGTATCGCAGAGCTAGAGACGAAGATCAAGCAGCTCGAAAGCCAGCCCCCCTTCACGCTCCGGGAGGATTTGGAGAACGAGGTATGGATTGCCATGAAGCGTACCACCATCGAGAAGGAAACGGAGCCGTTGCAGGTGCAGGCTGCCGCGCTAGAGAAACATTTGGCAACCCTTGTACACCCACATGTCCCAGGAATCGAGTTTGGTCTCAATTGATCCCGCGCTGCTGGCGCTGATTCACGGCGCCTTCCGCACCGATGGCGCATTGATGCCCTTTGCGAAGGAGATCATGCTCATCGAATGTCAAATCGCCGGTACCAGCCATCGCGACCTCGAAGAGGTTGAGCCGACGCTGCTGCCGGGCAACCTGCTGGTACTAAAACGCGAGGCAGAAAATGCGCACGACACGCTGGCCATCATGATCTTCAACGAGACAGGCCATCACCTCGGCTACATCCCACGGGCAAAGAACGAGGCCATCGCCCGCCTGATGGACGCCGGGAAACTTCTGTTTGGCCGACTGGAATCCAAGGAGAAACAGGGTGCGTGGCTGAAGGCACAGATGCGGGTGTTCATGCGGGATTTTTGAGATCGGCGGAAAATGGTCAGGGTGGAATGGTACTGACTTAGTATCTTAGGCTGCTGGTTTTCTGCCCCCAATTTGTCGGCAAAGACGATGTGCGTTTCAGGCATGATACCGTGTGACCTGCCTAGCTATTAGCATCACGTCCCATACGTTTTATTGCGTGAAACAACATCTTTTAAAAAAGCATGTACTCCCTGCCAACTTCGCCCATAAGGGGGCGGCCGCGTCGTCCTATGTTTGATCTTACCATGAAATCGACCGCCCTCGTACTTGTATTCCAAGCGCTCCTCCGAAGCACGCACGCGCAGGATGCACCCGCTGAATCGATACCCGGAGGCAACCTATCAAGCCAACCAGGCAAGAGCCCGCGACTTGAGTTGCATCCCGGTGAGAACTATTTCAGAGCCGAAGGTCATCCAGCATTCTTGCTCGGACGCAATCCAGTGGGCATGAGCCCGAAGGAGTATGACGAGCATTTCCGCCACGCCGCAGCGGCGGGCGAGAAATTTATGCGCATCCATTTCACCTTCACCCCACCCAATGAGAGACCAGGTGAGATTGATGCCGGGATGCTGCTGTCCTGGGATGCGGTCCTGGACGCCGCCGAAAAGCACGGACTCGCCGTGCTGCCGGTGCTAGGCGTGTGGGCTGACTGGAATGACGGAAGCAACAAGGAGACGTGGCATACTTGGGACCAGAATCCTTTCAACGTCACACGCGGCGGCCCGGCGAAGCTGCCCGGCGAGCTGTTCGACGATACAACGTGCCGTAAGCTTTGGTTGATACGCCTGGAGACCTTCGTCAAACGCTGGGCACCGCGCCGCGCTATCGTGGGCTGGGAGATATTCTCCGAACTGGATTTGGTTACTGGAGCGACCGAAGCACGGGCGGTCGAGTTCACCGAACATGCTGCTGCCGTGATTCGTGCGGCAGACCCGTGGAAGCGACCGCTCACAGCCTCGCAGGCGGGTATCGGCGAGTGGCCAAAACTGCTGCAAAGCAGCGCTCTCGACTTCATCGAAATCCATCCCTATACCGACGGTGCTTTCGGAGGCCGTTTGGATGACCTGATCCTTTCGACCGTCCGTTCACGCCTCGCAAAATACTGCAAGCCTGTCCTCATCGGCGAATCGGGACTGAACTCCGGTCCGCCGCATGGCACACTGGAGACAGCACCACACGCAGAGATCGGCATTCGACACGCGATCTGGTCAGCGATGGTGAGCGGTGCCATGAACGGGCGTGCACTCTGGTGGCAGGACGGCTACGACCAATTTGAAAAAGCGGACATCTGTCGCCACTACAACGGAGCCGCCATTCCTGCTGCAGCATTCGTTCGGGGTGTGGACTATACGGGATTCGCGCCAGTTACCTGTGTGCTTTCCGACGGCTTGAAGGGAGCTATGATTGGCACTGCGAACACTCGCCTCGGCTGGTTCCGGGATGCCAAATGCGAGCCTCCCGGCTGGCCGCTGAAGCCCCTGTCCGGCCAAACCGTAAGCCTGGGGGCACAAGGTGATTCCTGGCAGGTCGAGTTCATCGAACCCAGCACCGGCAAGTTAACCGGTGAGTGCCGCATTGCCGTGATCGAACAGCGCATTCAAATCATCCTGCCGGAATTTCAAGGCTCCATCGCGGTCCGTCTCAAACCATTGAAACTATGACTGCATCGAAGTTTCTAGTAGCGCCCGCAAAGGCTGAAATGCCTGACCTGAGAGATTGAATCACGGTCATCTCCTGCCTGTTCCAGAAAGTCTCAGAGTGTCTCGGGAGCTTATGATTGTGGCCGCTTTCAAGTGAGCTTCGGGGGTATTTTGTCAATTATTTTCACCCTAACCTCCACATTTAGGCCTATCAGGCCTGTCATTGCATTTCAGGACGTCTGGGCGAAATGGCCATCAGTCGCGTGTAAGAGTTCATCACTCACGCAGTCTGGCACCACACAAGGTCGGCAAATTGGCACGAAGGCTTCTATCCGAGACGGCCATCACTTCTTCGGGAGGGATCTTCAATACAGTTCCAATCACAATCAGCTCATAATCAAAGAGGGAGCGGATCTGCGATTCGATCTCCGCCACCGTCACACGGTCGATGTTTTCCAGGCCTGCGAGCTGCAACCTGGCCGTCAGATCATCCTGATATAAACCGTCCTCATCTGGCGGCTTTTGCGAATATTCGGACCAAAAATGTTTCGGAGACGCTGGCTCATGTGTTCCTTGTTGGGGAAACTCGACTTCGACTCAGTAGCGGACACCATTGATGCACTTCATTTGCTGTGCCGAAGCACTGGCAGAACGGCTTTGGTATTTGTCGGAAAGAGATCCGTGATTTTACAGCCCAAGATTTTGGCGAGCATCATGACCTCGGCATCGTTCACCCGACGTAAACAGGCTTCGATCTTTGACAAGGTCTCCCGGGACAAGTCCCAACCAGCAAGCTGACAGCGTGCGGCAAAAGCATCCTGTGTCAGTTCATTTTCGACCCGGATGCGCCGAACTGCTGAGCCAATGATGTTCTGCTGCGCCATGTTTCTGGCCGCAGATACTAGGGAGGGCTGTCGTCATAATTGCTCCGATAGCGGAGCAAAATGGCTTGACGCATACCAAGTGCTGAATTCAATGATCACTGCTGTGGACGTCGAAAAAGACGATCCAAAACAAGCCAAGTGGCATTCAAGATCTGAACATCATTAACAATCGCCGCTTCGTTGGCCTGCAAGCAGTTCGAATCATTTGCTTATGCCCCAGATCAATTGCCCAAGTTGTCAAAATCAGTTTTTTGCAAATTCTCCTGGAGCTTTTGTGACACCGGTGGGGTTTGCAATTGCCGGTGCGATCATCTGTCGATTGTGTTTTGGACACCTAATCGTTGAAGGCGTCGACGTGGATTTGTCCAGCCCCCCAGTTGATCCTCGATTCCTACCCCACTCTCAAAGCAAGCCTTCGACTTCCGGTTGGGGCCATGCTGTAACTGAGCTTGCCGGGGTGATCGGATGGTGGGGAGTAATTGGCTTGTTTATCGGCGCTCTCGTTGGCGTGGCCGTTGATCATTTTTCGCGGTGTTGTCCCAAATGTAGGCACAAGCAATGAGCGATATTTGTTTGAACCAAAACGGAAAGGTGATTGCCATGGCACAGATCGCAAAGAAAATACGCAAATCAGAAGTCGCGGGTGTTGGATGTTGGATCCAGTTCGCCGGCTTGTTAGCGCCAGTGGTGGGCTACTCCTTGGCTGGTGAAAGCGGGGCCATGTACGGAGGAGCCTTGCTTTTGATATTCTTGGTTGTGGGCTCGGTGAAGTCGGTTCGCTGGATCTGCGGCAACTGCAAGAACCCTCTGTATAGCAAAGCCGTTACATGCTGCCCTGCATGCAAGTGCGAGCTGCAATAGCAAAAATATGAAACGCTTCGCACAGATTTTTGCGGCCTTTGCACTCAGCATTCTAATCGCTCAATGTCGAAAAGATGTCGCGTTAAAGCAGGCATCCAACATGCCGACGATTGACTTTGCATTTGATGTCGCGTTGGCAAAACGAGCAGACAGTGGAGACGCACGCGCCCAGTGTTTATTGGGGCTCTGCTACCAAAATGGTGAGGGAGTCCCGAAAAATATGATTGAGGCGGTCAAATGGTTCCGAAAAGCTGCCGAACAGAATGAAAAGGAAGCTCAATTCTATCTGGGATTTGCGCATGACTCGGGCAATGGAGCCAGCAGAGACGTTGCAGAAGCAATGAAGTGGTACAGGATGTCGGCAGACCAAGGCTTTATGATGGCCCAAGGTTTTCTCGGAATGTGTTATGAATACGGGAAAAGCGGGTCCAAAAATCCAATCGAAGCAGTTTATTGGTATCGAAAGGCAGCTGAGCAAGGTTACTCAAATGCTCAAACCTCCATGGGACTCTGCTATGCTTACGGAACAGGAGTTCCGCAGGATTATGCAGAAGCAGTTAAGTGGTACAAAAAGGCTGCCGATCAAAATGATTGCATGGCTCAATTTAACCTTGGTATTTGTTATTTGGCGGGGAATGGCGTCAGCAAAGATTTAAATCAGGCAATGCATTGGCTTTCAAAGGCTGCGGAAAGGAATGATCCAAACGCGCAGGCATTTTTAGGCATGATGTATTTCCGGGGAGGGGCAATCAAAAAGGATCTTGTGCAAGCGTACAAGTGGATCAATCTGGCGGCAGCTCAGGACCAGCATGATGCCGAACAACTGCGCAACATTGTTGGGGCAGAAATGTCACCGCAGCAAATTGCGGAAGCACAGAGGTTTTCCAGTGAGTTCAGACCCATCCCAGTCGATGCCACAAATCTCCTGAAGATGAGTAAACGAGTGAAAAATAAGTGAAATAGAAGTTTGGTGAAGCATGTGTTTGGCAGCCAGAACTGCCGAATCTCACTGGATGTTTGATGGGGCGCAAGAAGTGGTGGAAGCGTTTGCTGGCGAAAATTTTGGCCGGACCCGCTAAGAACTGACGGATGAAAGGTCCGAAGGGAAACGCTTATGGCCTGCTTGCAACAAAGCTGTAGCCGCAGAATTGAAGGCACCTTGGTGGACCTGAGAAGACGGGTGATTTCAGAAATCGCCAACGGTGCAGAATTGCACCAAGGTGATTTTTGGCGCCTGCCATCGTAACGCCCTCGTGGTCGGACATGTCAGTGCCCTTTTTCACGATCAGGCCGCAATGCCCATTTTGTCATGCGCTGACACGCTGACTGTCAGCGGAAACCGCCGTTCAAGCTGCCGCCGCTAGCCTTCCATCTGGATCATCGATCACCAACCCATTAGATTTCAGCCTCTGGATGGCACTGTTGCGAGTCTGAGCACTCAAAGCATGGAAGCTGCGCTGCAATTCCCTGGGTTCCAGAGGGCCTTTGTCTTTCAATTTGGCCAGGATGACCTCTTCCAAGACTGCCATGTCAGTGCTGTCAGTGGCTGGTCCTGTGCTGTCGGTGGATGCCGCATCCACGTAGCTGCACACGACCCGGTAATGTTCCTGGCACAACCATCGGGTCAACCGCACAGCCTGCCGCATGGTTGCTTGAAGTTCGTTTGGATCAGGTTTGGGCGGTTCCTGCGCCACTCCGGTAGGATTCATGTCCAGCAGCCTCTCAATTGATTTGGACAACAGAAGGTTGATAAAGAGGCGCAAGGGAAGATCTGGCAACCAGGACAGATGTGGATGCAAGGATTCAGGCACCCGTACAAGAGTATCGGCAAACTGCTCGTAGAATTCTTCCGCTACCCGCCTCGCGTGTTTGTTGATCACGATGGTAGATGGACCTCCCTGGGAAGCATTACTGCGATAATCGAAGGCCGCTTTCAAACACTTGGACCACTCCACAAACTCCGCTGCGTCGACATCTGGCAGCCGTTTGGGATTTCCGTGCTGCTGGAACAATAGCACAGGTGCAGACTGGTTTACGATGGTGCCACGTCGGTCAAACAATGCTCTCCTTATTGGCTCGCGCCCAGTAAGCCATAGTGCATGTACCGTGCCTGGGACCTCTGCCCCCTTGGATGTGACCGTCAACGGCTTTCCCTGCCAGCTAAGCGTGAGCAATTCCGTCAGCTTCTGTTGTTTGCCAGGGGGGAGTTGGGCCCATTCCGCCATGGGGTCACCTGCGCCATTCATGATGACGGCACAGCGATCCCGGGAATCAACAACGGCACGCGCTGCTGCATCGGGCTCCACTCTGGAGAGGATGGTACGCCGTCGCATCATGTCCACGACGGTTAGCGGAATTTTTTCCGCATAGGCCTCGAATTGAGGATCGATGGAGCTGCGGTCCGGCCCCTTGGTCGCGACATCGCGCAATGCATTCTTGATCACTGCTCGAATATGGTCGGAATCCAGATTCTGTATCCGGGTGGCATCGTCAACCCAACCCCGGCCCAGTAAAGACAGCCAGTCAAAGGGCAGCAAGCTGTCGGAGAGCACAGCGAGACTGAAGCAGGGTGGAAACTGCGAGGAACCATCGTCGAAGAAGCAAGAACGCCCCAAACTGGCGGCAAGGTGGGCAAGGCCAGCAACTGCCACAACGGGTGTGTCTAGGCCCAGGAGTGCGGGACCTTTGGCGGCCAGAGCAATCAGCCGGGGTGGTATGCAGTCACGTACATCAGCAAAGCTGTCACCGCTGCCGAATACAAATGGAGGTGGAGGTGTCATGTGCGATTAGGGTGCGTATTTGAGATGATAGTTGTACATGGAGCGGTGCCGTGCTGAGGGCTGCCCTGTTGTACAATGAATGCTCAAGATTGGCCAATTAGCTGTAGGCGGTTATCCAGATCGACCCGGACACGTCCTTGTTGTTGCAGGAGGTCCAGTACAGGCCTGAATGAATCCGCACTGCGCTTGTTGCAGGAACGCTGCAGGTCCCGCACTTTGCAGGGGCCTTTGCGGCTCAAAATAGCGGTAACTTGTTCAGCACCTTTGAGGAGATCACGCACATTGCTCATTTCACGCGCCTGCTTCAGCATGGTTGCGTGCATCCGGGCCGCATAGAGGGCAGTCGTGAACGCCGCCTTCCCGCACCAGAACTCCTCCTTCTCTCTGTGGAACTGGAGGAATACCCACATGAGACGTTCCGGCAGGTCACAGAACTGAGCGATGAGTGAATTGTCGCGTGGCAGGATCTCCTCAAGCGCCTCCAGGTAGCTATTCTGCGTTGATTGAAACCTCTCTTGATAGTCTGGGGGAATCGGTATTCGGCTCTGCATCTGAATCAAACCGAAGCACCGTCTATCCAACAGGTCGTGTACGAGATGGTCGTAGCGCTGCCATTCTTTGACCGCTTTGTACTTTTTATCCTGAGTAGCCATTCCCGTGGAGCCATCCCAAAGGAGGCAATGATCGTACAGCGCATTCCATGGGGATGAATCATCCTGCAGCGTATCGCTGAGCCGTTCCAATGACATCGCGGCCCACAGGTTTACTCGCGTGTGCTCGAAAGTGCCCGGTCCTTGATCTGGGTGCAGTGGGGCAAACTCTGCATCGTGACCGCGCAAAAGGGGCACCAAGTCGCGCGCCAGTGTTTCATCCTTGGAGGAGAGTTTGTGAAATGGGTCGAATATTCCGCCGGCGGGCATCAACAGCAGGGCCTCGCGATGGATGGATTCGTTCAAGGCAGTGGCGACCTTGTCCAGAGAGGTCCCTTCAAAGAAGACAGATGGCAGGTGTACTGCGCCTGGACTGCTGCGTACTGGGATGCCACCGCGGCCAAAGTACATCATTGAGCCGGTCAGGCTCATCTCATCAAACACTTGGGGATCGAGTCCGCGTTCTGTGAACAGCTTTTCTTGCTCCTCATTAGCTTTGTCCCGCCGCTGGCGGAAGAAGTCGGGGAGGTCTCCGTGTTTCATGCCGCCCGAAAGCGGAGCGCCGCTGGTGAACGTCCAAATGTCGGCGAGACGGCGCGAGTGGCTGCTGGCACTTTGGCGCAGCCAGTTCGCACGAGTGCGGAGCGGATGAAACAGACGTCTCTCCAGCAGATGCAGCCGGGATGTCGTACTACCGATTCGCAGCAGGCTGAGGTGTGGTTTGACACGGCCACCACTGGAATCGACCAGGCCAGCATGAGGGCCGGCAATGTTGGTCAGTACACCTGCGATCCCAATTGCCACATCGACGGGGTGCAGGCAGAACTCAATGGCAATGCCTTCGATATGCCTGCCATAGGATACCCCGGGCTTGGTGAGCACCTGGGAAGCGCCGGCACTCGGAACGGGTGGTGCCGCAGGTTTGTCGGATGTGGGAAGGGCTGAAGTGGATGAGGCTGGGGAAGCTGACATGGTGCCGATCGGGGTAGATACAATCAAGCTGGTCGTTGGATTGCAGATCCAGCATCAATTTCGATGAGCTTTGGAATGTGCTTGGTAAAAGCTCTGGGTGAGCTGAGACGCTGTCAAGATGAACTGCTTCACCGTCGATGGTTGGCGGTCGTGTTAGCTGATCCGCCGATGGGATGATGCCGACCGAAAGACGTCGGCATACCGCTGATCTGTGTCGTTACGTTCGAACGTCAGGAACTGATGAATATGATCCGACAGTTCCCGATGTTGATCCAGCAACGTGGTGATGGTGATGTACGTCGTTAGAGCGTCGCTGTACAAGTGCGCTGACAATGCCATTGTCATGAGAATGTGCACGTTGGTTCACCGGGCGCATAAGACATCTAGGAGAAGAATAAAATCACCTTGTTGTTTTTATGAACATCCAGTACCTCTTATGCGTTACTGCGGCACCAGAGCGTTGTGCCCCAAAAGAGGAGAGGGATCACCCCGTGTACTCAATGCGATAATGCTTGCTCATGTACGAACCACCGCCTTCGCGAGGAACAGGCTGTTGAGTTCTGTACACCATGTACGAATCGACGTTGCACTCATCGGCACCAGCTGAGAAAGCCTGTCCCAACAAAACGCCGATTCGTCTGTTGGTGTCGTCGTCATCCTGGGAATTATTTCCAGGAATGTCGATATCAGCAGTGTTGCAAATGTTTCGAATGTCAGTGGCGGATAGCACCACCCCAAGACGTTTCAAATTTCGAACCTCGATGGCAAGCCTCCGTAGAAATGCTGTCGCGATATTACTGACCTGAGCCTGCAACTCTCGATGTCCGTCAAGCAGAGGTGCAAGGCCGATTTTTTGTACGATCCAGTCGAGCACCTGTGACCATTCGCGAAAGTCATGGCCAACAGTCTCGGTTCGCTGCTTGCCCCACTTGAACCATTCGGCAATGACGGAAAAGACGCAGTTTAAATATCCGATTTGATTGCGTTTCAGGTGTTCCAAAAGATCCCCCTCGGGATAACGGCGGAACGAATGCCCCTCGCGTTTGAGAATGCGAATGACGCATGACCGGTTCGCGAGATCCCGTGTGGTTTCTGCCCCATTTGAACTCAACATGACCACGAACTTCTCGGGGGAAACTTCGACCTCAGCCTGATTTGGAATTCGCACAGAAAACACACCTCTCGCAGTCATGAAAGATTCAATGTACTGTGAATTAAATTTTCCCCTGCAGTTGTCGATTTGGATAAAGGGCCTTCCACTAAACAGTGCTTGTGCGAAGCTTTCATCCAATGATCCCACTCCGCCTTTTCTCTGCGCAATAACAGATGGGTATTCATTGTACAGCGCTGCCGTGAGTTGCTGCAGATATGACTTGCCCGCCTGCGATTGATCCGCCTCGGTGATGAAAATCGGGATTCGCCCTTGTATCAGCCCCCCCATTTTTAATCCCGGAGAGATCAGGCATGCAAAAGCCCGAGACATGTCACTGGCGGATTGAAAATGAAATTCACCAAGCAGATTCAGCAGCCATCCGGCTGCCGTCATTGGATCAATGAGGGGGAGGGCAGTCCCTGCGGTGACTAAAATTCCCGACTGATCAGCATGATAGCCCTCTCCTAGAACTTCAATTCTACCCTCTCTCTCCACAGCCACTGCGCAATCAACCAGCATTGAAATCCGAGGAAGCAGTTGCTGTGCCTCAGTAGACCCCATGAGAGCATTTGCAGTGCTTTCAGGGCAGATCGCTGATTTCAACTCGGGAGTGCCATTTCTGCCAGACCTCCAGGCCACAACTTTGCCGAAATGTTCGATGCGACTGCGGAAAGCCGATGGTTTAATTGGAATTAATCGCAACTTCCCGTGATCATGTTCACACAATTCAACGATGGTGTTGCATCGCAGAAAAAGCTTTTTTGACGCCGCAATCCGTTGAAAGAGCTTTCCAGCACATTCGGAGATGGTGACCTCTCCGGACGGCAGGACGATCAGGTTCTCCGGCGCTTCAAGTGCGTTTACACCTACCGATGTTGTCCTGTCTGGTTGTGGGAGGTTCAGGTTGCTCCATTGGGCTTGAACCTTGTTCATGGAAGCACTTCCGGGTTGAAATACACGATCTTCTGGCGTGCTCCATTGTCGCGAAGTCCTTCGGGCATGCGAACAGACTGGCAGCGGTTCCAAGTATGGTGATCGGCGCCTAAGTGCACAGCGTAATGCATGAAGCGATGCACAAGCCTTTCCTCGATACCTGCACAATAGAACCAGGCATGAAGGCTTTTACCACCCGAATGCACGACCATTGCAGGAGGCATATACTTGGACAGGTGGTCAATCAGCGCTGCGCACATGTCCTGCACTGTGTAGCCGTCGCTGTTGAGCAGTGTGACCATCCGTCCTATTTCCAAAGCGCTGGCGTGTTTAGCCGTACGGCGGCGTCCCTGGACTTTTTCTTGCACGGAGCCACCCTCAGGAACAGCTTTAAAATCGAACTCAACAACCAAGTACCGACGCGGCCCTGTATTTACCAAAGTCCGTTGAGACGGCCTGCCGTCATTGGTTTTTCCCCAGACCTCTGACATGGGCGATGGAACTATGAACTGATATTCAGCAAGGTGACCCCAACTGCTCAGCGCGCGCGTTGCATGTGAGTCGATGGTTTTTGAGCAACATATAAGAGGATCCCCCGGGAAGAGCCGATCAAGCACCTGAGCTGCCCCCACTGCGCAGTCGTGGGTGGGGACGGGAGAGGTCCCGCTCAATTGCGCCAAGCTTGGTCCCTGGCGGATAATCTCTTCGATCCTGGCAATGGCCGGTAAGGGCCAACGTGGAGGAGTTGCTGCATTCTCGCCGGAGCACGCAAGTGATGGGCATGAAAACCGAAGCCGACGTGCATTGCCTATCTGTCGTCGAATTTCCCCATCATCCACTAAGCGTGTGGCAAAGTGGTCAAAAATCGCACGCGCGGCCGCGACGAGCATCTCATCGCTGGCGTAGTACTTCACAAGCACTTTGAGCACTTCGAAGGACCAGTCGTGTACTCCGCAGTCTGCTGGTGGGCAGGATTCAATCAGCGAGCGCTCTTTAGCAGTGAATGGCATCATAAGGCGCATTGCGAGCCCTCCCAGTTGAGTTGTGGCTCCAAGGTTGTGGAATGCCCCTGATGAGCAAAAAGGCTGACGCAGGTGGCTCCTGTGTCCCTAGAAGCGGCCATGGCACGCGACGAAGCCCCCCCCTGCGGCCGGATCGGCGGGGGCAGGCCCGGGAAGCGGACGTGGCTTGCTGTACCCAGACCGCCTGGATATGGAGACCCAGCTGAATAAAACGGCGGGACTGTTTTGAGTAGAGAACGTGTCATGGGCGCAATGGTTTCGGTTGTGTCGCTTGCCCATTGGTCCACATTTCGAGGTCTCGTCGAAAAGCCCCCCCATGTTCCTTACGGGCGCGCTGTTTCTTCATGCTTTAGACTCTGTTTTGGAGGCGGATTGGTTTTCGCATTCGTCTTGCGGCGAACAGATCTGTGCCTCCATTTGCTGGTGCAAATAGTGCAGAAGACTCTCCAAGTGAATGAGCCGAATTCCCCTTGATGCACCCTCACGGCGCAAAACGACTGAGTGAACGGGAGCTCCGACTCCCAGCACAAGTTCATTAAGACTAGCCCGGCTCATTCCTGTCCACGAACAGCGATTACCTGATTTAGGAAGTCGAATGAATTCCGGTGTTCTCTGTGCTGTGAGGGGGGACACGCAGCTTACAGATGCTGTCGTCATTGATGTGCGGTGACGACATTGCCGCTTGTTGTTATCGTTGAGCATATGCGGCAAGTGTGGCTCGCATCGCCAGAGTGATGTTGGGGTAAAACCGCTTGGCTTTTTCACCCCACCTTAAAAACCTCTATCTGTAACGAAGTCACTCGGGACCAGTTTGGTGTGCCACTTGCTCGTCCCATCAAGCATCATGTGGCGCACCCAAGGAGGCGTCCAGTTCACACCGCGAAACACCTATATGTGTCTATTTCTCAACCCTACTATATGAGCGATGCCTTGCAGGCCGTTTAACCAGACAATATTTCCGATTATGCGAATTGGTGAAATCCCTTGTCTTTATCAGATCAAAAATAAATTTCGACACCACGAATTTTTCAATTCTCCCATCACTGTTGAGTTCAACTCCCACAATTGGCGGGGAGGCTGCCCTCACCAGTTTAAGCTTCTTCAAGCGTTCTTCTATCATAGGTTTAGTGGCGTCCAAGTTGGTCGAAAGTCCAACACATGCCTTGTGAATGGCACCTCGCGTCATGAGCCATAGAGGGCAGTGCGGATTGGTCCAATTGGTTGCGAGCATAAATAGGCAATCATCACTCACTCGCTTGCTGCGCCGGCTCACATTATACTGAACATCAGCAAGACCACGTAAAAAATCGACTTCATATCGATCAATTCCCTCGGCTAGAACAGAGGCGATCAAGACATCGGTCGTCACACAATAAGGGTCGTGAAGCAGTTTCGCCGCTAAATAAGCATGTCGCATGTTGAGCATCTTGCCCCACCCTTTAATGATAAGCGATTCTGATATGAAATGATCAAACAACGCCGCACGTGCCTGCAAAAGTGCAGACTTGCGAGCCTGTTCAAGAGCCTCTGCTGACAACGGACCAAGACGAGACATCGCGGACAAAATCTCATCCTCCACACACTGTCCGTGCCTGATGGTTGTTAGCGAATTGTATGCTTCCGTCCGGAGAAATTCATTCCAAATCCTTGCTGAAATTCTTTCGCTCCTCATTTCTCCTTGGAAAAATTTTATATTGTGACGTCCTGCAACAGCCAATTTGCGAAGCCTACTAATTCGCAATTCAATCCTCGCGCTAGGACTCAGGAAAGGGACCCTCCTCTGCTTTTTCATCATCTTTGGGGCGTTCTCGTTGTGCACGCTCATGGAGTTCAGGGAGACAATATGTCATTAATTCGCTTTAGATTCCGAGAACAAGTACCTCCTCAAGATGTCTTAACCAGACATACTCAGACAAGCACAACTATCGTCACACATGTTGTAACCAGCGTTGTAATAATGCTGACCATTTCATCACACTTCCTTGGAAATCAAGGAAGTGGAGGCGAGGGGAGTTGAACCCCTGTCCGAATAGTCGTTGCCCGTAGCGTCTCCATGCTCAGTCTCATCTTTGGTCTCGGTGGGAGGCGGCTTGAGACAGCCTACTCTTCACCCAGCGTCCTGTTTGATCTCGTTTGTGACCCGGTCGCCCGGCCAACAAACCAGCCTGGTAGTGGCATCGTTCAGGCTACCAGACATTGCCTGAAGGATGTCGCAGGGCTTAAGCTGCGAGTGCTAGCTCGTTAGAGTTTGCATTTGTGTTTTTGATCCGGTGTTTAACGAGGCCAACGAATCATCCTCGGCATGCAGCTCCGAACTAAGGCTACCCGTCGAAACCAGTACGCCCCCGTTTTGGAGAAAGGGAGAGTAACCCATGGCGGGGCGGGGTCAAGGGACATCGGTGGGGGGATGTTGCTGGATGCTAGCGGCTCGATGCTGGATGGAAGCCTTTCGCGAGCCACGTCTGGCGCGGTGCCTACGGAGCCCAGCATCCAGCATTCCCGCGCTCGACATTCCGCATTCACCATTCATTTTCCCCGCCCCCATGCCCGCCCTGAAGCTCCACGACACCCTGACCCGCACTGATCGCGAAACCACGCCGCTGGATGGCAAGACGCTGCGCTTCTACTGCTGCGGACCCACGGTCTATGGCCCGGCGCACATCGGCAACTTCCGCACCTTCGTGGCGCAGGATGTCATGCGCCGTGTGGTCGAGGCCTCCGGCACGCCGACGCTGCACGTGCGCAACATCACGGACGTGGATGACAAAACGATCCGCGACTCCCAGAAGGCCAGACAGACGCTGACCACCTTCACCCAGGGCTGGACGCAGAAATTTCACACCGACTGCGCCGCGCTGAACCTCCTGCCGCCGCACATCGAGCCCTCGGCCGTGGCGCACATCTCCCAGCAGGTGGCCATGATTGAAAAGCTCATCGCCGGTGGTCACGCCTATCCGGCGAATGATGGCAGCGTCTATTTCCGCGTCTCATCCTACAAAGACTACGGCAGGCTCAGCCACCTGGAAGACCGCGAGCTGCGCCTGGGTGCCAGCGAGGCCGCCAGCGCGACGGACAGCGACGAGTACACCAAGGATTCCCTCACCGACTTCGCCCTGTGGAAGGCGCGTAAGCCGGAGGACGGCGAGAACTTCTGGCCCAGCCCTTGGGGCGAAGGCCGCCCGGGCTGGCATCTGGAATGCAGCGCCATGATTCTCGAATACCTCGGCGAGGATTTTGATCTGCACAGCGGCGGCGTGGATCTGATCTTCCCGCATCATGAAAACGAGATCGCCCAGAGCTGCTGCAGCACGCACGGGCACTTCGCCCACCACTGGATGCACGTGGCCCACCTCATGGTGGACGGCGGCAAGATGAGCAAGAGCATCGGTAATCTCTACACGCTGGAAGACCTTGCCCAGCGCGGCTACAGCGCCGTGGAGGTGCGCTACGTGCTGATCTCCGGCCACTACCGCGCGCCGCTGAATTTCACCATGCACAGCCTGGACTCCGCACGTCAGGCGCTGCAAAAGCTGGCGAAGGCCGACAAGGCGCTGGCCGCCCTCTCCCCTGCCCTGCCCGAGGCGAAATCGGCGGGCCCGTTTGCCGAAGCCTGGGAAACGCTGCTCAACGACCTCAACGTCCCCGGTGCCATCGGCGCCGTCTTTGGCGTGCTGAACAAGCTCAAGCCCGCCGCGCTCTCCGCCGAGGAAGCGGCAGCAGCGCGCAACGGGCTGCACTTCATGCTCGGCGCATTGGGCCTCACGCTGCCCGCCCTCGCCGATGAAGCCGCCACCGATGTGCCAGCGAACATCCAGGCGCTCGCGCAGCAGCGCTGGGATGCCAAACAGGCCAAAGACTGGGCTGCCGCCGACACTTTGCGGAAAGAACTCGAAGCCGCCGGATGGCTGATCAAGGACAGCAAGGAAGGCTTCACCGTGGTGGCGAAGTAAGCGGCGCTGCATGCGGGATAAATTTGGAATGCGGCTGCGCAACCCTGAAAGGGTGTAGCTGCCGCTTTCGAGCGTCTCGTGGTGGGCGTGAATCATGCAGCTGGCGTGTGCCGAGGATCGTGTGCTTTCGTGGGTCTTGTGGCTTCCACGTGCCGTCCGGCCTGCGAAAGCGGTAGCTGCGTTCGTTCCTCACTTCGCGACCGCACTCCAAATACGCGCCATCGCGCGCGGGACCCGCTGCGCCCTTTGCGAAATCGCGCTCATATGCCCGCTCTTTTGTTTTGCTTTTTTCCGCCGGGCAGAAGAAAACCTTCGTGCACTGCTTTTACACAACCATCAACCATGAAACACATCGCCCTGCTTCTCGCCCTCGCCGTTTCCACCCTGCATGCGGAGGATTGGAAGCCGGAGGCGGGCTTCACTTCGCTCTTTAACGGCAAGGATCTCACCGGCTGGTGCTTTCGCGAGAAGACGAAGAAGGATGATCCGAATCCGGGCGCGATCACCGCGAAGCACGATGGCAAGACCGAAGCCGCCGATGCAGGGCGCTACATCGTGAAGGATGGCGTCATTGCCGTGACCTTCCCCACGGAGATGGACAAGCTCACCGGGCAGCTTTACACCCAGGCCGAGTTCCCCAAGGAATTCATCCTGAAGCTGGAGTTCCGCGCCAGCGTGAATGCGGACAGCGGCGTCTTCATCCGCAAGCCGCAGCTTCAGTGCCGCGACTACCTGGTGGCCGGCCCCTACAAGGAACTGAAAAAGTACAAGCCGCAGGAGTGGAATCAGATCGTCGTCGAAGTGAAGAACGGCTTCGCCCACGCCACCTGCAACGGTGAAGACCTCGAACTCGCGATCCCGCAGCCACCCACCGGCCCCATCGGCCTCGAAGGTGACCGCGGCGTGATGGAGTACCGGCATATTCAGATCAAGGAAGTGCCCTGAAGTGCGCTGGAAGGATGGGGCGGCATGAGGGTGAACGGATTTACGATTTATGATTTGGAAGAGCCCCATGCGCTCCGGCTCTGAAATCGTAAATCATAAATCATCAATGCCCCCGCCTCCGTGCTAGATAGGCTCCTCTGAGGTGGTATATTATTCCCCCCCCATGAAACACCTTCACCGCCGCCAATTCCTGCGCGATCTCGGCATCTCTGCCGGTGCCCTGCCCTTTCTTGCCGGACTGCCCAGCATCACGGGCGCCCCTGCCCCTCAGCGGAAGCAGCGGCTGATCATCATGTTCTCGCCGAACGGCACGCTGCCGAATGAGTTCTGGCCGGACCAGGAAGGCGCGGATTTCAGTTTCAAATCCATCCTCAAGCCGCTGGAGCCGTTCAAGAAGCAGATGCTGGTGCTGCACGGCATCGCCAACAAGGTCGGCGGCGATGGCGACAGCCACATGCGCGGCATGAGCTGCCTGCTGACATGCGACGAACTGCTCAAGGGCAACATCATGGGCGGCGGCGGCAATCCGGCCGGATGGGCGAGCAACATCTCGATTGATCAGGAACTGAAGAATTTCCTGCAAAGCCGCGCGGAAACGAAGACGCGCTTTGGCTCGCTGGAGTTTGGCGTGGCGGTTCCAGAACGCGCTGACCCTTGGACGCGCATGAGCTATGCAGGCGGCAACCAGCCTGTGGCCCCCATTGATGACCCGCATCAGATCCTCAAGAAGGTCTATGGCCGCATGAAGGACAAGGACAGTCTCGTCAGCATTTTGGACGATGTGCGCGAGGATTTGAAAAAGGTGTCCTCCAAGCTCAGCGCCCGCGACAAGGCGCTGCTGGACCAGCACATGACGCTGGTGCGCAGCATGGAGCAGGATTTGGCCGATGCCGACAAGCAGGGCAAGCTGGTGCATCCCGTCCCGCAGGTGGACCCGAGCATCGAGCTCGTGAACGACAACACGCCGCAGATCAGCCGAATCCAGATCGACCTGCTGGTGAACTCTTTGGCCAATGACATGGCGCGCATCGGCACGCTGCAGTACATGCGTAGCGTGGGCATGGCACAGATGCGCTGGCTCGGCATCCAGGAGGGGCACCACTCCCTCTCGCATGATCCGGACGACAAGAAGGACAGCTACGAGAAGCTGATGAAGATCAACACTTGGTTCGCGGGTGAGTTTGCCTACCTGGCCAAGCGCCTGAGTGAGACCCCCGAAGCGACCGGTGGCGGCAGCATGCTGGACAACACGCTGCTCGTCTGGACCAATGAACTCGGCAAGGGCAACAGCCACACGCTCGACAACATCCCCTACATCATGATCGGTGGCGGCAGCGGTTTCAAAATGGGTCGCAGTCTGAAGTTCACCAAAGCCGCGCACAACCGCCTCTGGATGTCCGTCGCGCAGTCGATGGGCCACGACCTGCAGACCTTCGGCAAGAAGGAGCTCTGCGAGGGTGGCGCGCTGAATCTGTCTTAAACAGCCTGCCAATAAACTCCGAAACCATTCTTCCGCCGCCCGCCTGAAGCGCGGGGGCCTCGAACCGGCGCTTGCAATGCACGCCAAACTCGCCAAGGAAACACGCTCTTATGCCAGCCACACCCGTTATCAATCTCCGCAAAGGACATGCCGTCCGCCACAACAACGACGTCTGCGTCGTCACCGAGACCGAACTTAAGACGCCACCGCGCATGGCCTCGTTCGTGCAGATGTCCGTCCGCAGCATCACCATCGGCAAGGTTTACAACCTGCGCATGACTTCCAATGAGTCGCTCGAGTCCGTGAACCTCGTCCGCGACAACCACGAATTCAGCTACAAGGACGGCGACGGCTACCACTTCATCCACCCTGAAACGTTTGAAGATGTGCTCATCGGTGAAGACAAGCTGGACGCCAAGACCCGCGGCTACCTCATCGAAGGCCAGAAGTACCTCGTCGTCTTCGCGGATGACGTCGTCGCCGGCATCGAACTTCCAGCGAACATCATCATGCTCATCACCGACAGCCCAGCCGGTGTGAAGGGCGACTCCGCCAACAACGTGTACAAGGAAGCCACCACAGAGTCCGGCATGCGCGTGCAGGTCCCCCTCTTCATCGGCCCTGGCGACAAGATCAGCATCAAGACCGAAGACGGCACCTACCTCGGCCGCGCGAACTGAGTTGAACTGAGTTCATTGAATTAGCGAACGCCTGAGTGTGAAAACGCTCAGGCGTTTTTGCGTTGGAGGATGGGCCTCCGGCCTGTCTTGCGGATCGGGGCGTCTCGCCTCCGTTTTTGATCCAGACTTAGGCTGGAAGCCCCAGTCCGTTGACAGGCCGGAGGCCTATCCTCCGTCAAAGGCCAGCGCGGCCATCTCTCGGTAGTAGGCGGAGCTTTGCAGCAACTCCTCGTGCGTACCGTGGGCGAGGATCTTCCCGAGATGCAGCACGTAGATCACATCCGCCTCCACGATGGTGCTGAGACGATGGGCAATGATTAGGCTGGTGCGGTTGGCGCGGAGTCTGGCGAGCGCCGTTTGAATGAGGTGCTCGGACTTCACGTCCACGGCGGAGGTGGCTTCATCAAGCAGGAGCACAGGGGCGTCTTTGAGGAAGGCGCGGGCGAGGGCGAGGCGCTGGCGTTCGCCTCCGCTGAGGAGGACGCCGCGCTCGCCCACTTCGGCATCGAGGCCTTCAGGGCTGCGGCGGATGAAGTCTTCGGCGCAGGCGTCGCGCAAAGCGGCCCAGAGTTCTTCATCTGTCGCACTGGGTTTGCCGATGAGGAGATTATCACGCACCGTGCCTGCGAAGAGAAAGGCCTCCTGCGTGACATAGGCAAAGGACTGGCGCAGGAAGCGTTTGCTGAGGTTTTGCAACGGGACGCCATCCAAGGTGATGGCACCGCTTTGCGGATCGTAGAAGCGGGTGAGAAGTTGGAAGATCGTGCTCTTGCCGGAACCGGTAGCGCCGACGATGGCGATGGTTTGATGGTGTGCTGCGCGCAGCGTGATGTCGTGCAGCACCGGCTTGTCGGCACGGTAGCTGAAGGTGACGGCATTGAAGTCGATCTCACCACGGATGGATTCGAGCGACTGGCCGGCATCGAGGTCCTCCTCCGTTTCATTGTCGAGGATGGCGAAGACGCGCTTGGCGGCGGAGAGTCCGTTGAGGAGGGTTTGATTCACGCCGTGGAGCCGGGCGATGGGTTCGTAGAGAAAGCCCACGAGGAGCAGAAACTCCATCAGCTGACCGGGGGTCATGCTTCCTTGCACACACCACCAGGAACCGGCCATGAGCAGCAGGACGAGGCCGCCGTTTCCAAGCAGCGTCATGGAGGGCGAGTAGAAGGCCCAGGCCGCCATAAGGTTGGTCTGTTTTTCTTTGAGTCGATGGCTGGCGGCGAGAAATTTCCACTGCCGCATCTCTTCAGCCGTGAAGCTCTTGATCTGGCGAATGCCGGTGATGGTGTCATGCAGCGTGGCATTGAGCGCGCTGGTGGCCTCTCGCGCTGCCGTGGCGCGTGGGGAGACCCAGCGTGAGTAGATCCACCCACCGGCGGCAATGAGCGGCGTGGGGGCCAGGACAATGAGCGCGAGCTTCGCATCCGCCACCAGCATGACGATGGCGGTGATAATGATCTGCAGCACGGCGGTGCTCCCCTGCTCGATGCCTTCGAGGATGACGCGCTGCGTGGCAGGCACGTCGTCGGCCAGCTTGGTGAGGATGTCCCCGGTGCTTTGATGATCAAACCAGCGCAGCGGCAGCAGCTCAATCTTCCGGTGCAACTGGCTGCGCAGATCGGTGATCATGCGCTGCTCAAAGGTGCAGTTCACCCGGGTGCGGAAGTAGAACAGGCCCTCGCGCAAAGCGAAGGCAAGCAGCGCCAGACCGCCGGCACGCCAGATGAGATCGCTGCGCTTCTGCGGGATGATTTCATCCATGAACCAGCGCACCACTCCGGGAAAGACGAAGATGAGCGAGGTGCCCGCGACAGCGAGGGTGAACTGCCACGCGGCAATGCGCCAGTGGCTGCGTGCGAACACAAGCAGGCGGCGCAGTGCAGCGCTGTTGGTCATCGGCTCGGGCTTGTCGTCCATGGGTGTGTGGCTAGACGAGCGAGCACGGTGCTAGATTCAAACCGAATGTGGAATGACAGCGTATGGTGTGCGGCCCAAGGAGCGGGACTTGCCAAGTCCCGGCCTGGAAACGCACCGCAAAGCCACGCAGCTCCCACCTTCCAAACTGCGGCACTTGGCAAGTGCCGCTGCTTGGGGGACGCATGCGCTACGATCAACCCACCAGATGCACCTGCGGCATCGGGACGACGAATTTGCCGCCACGGGCGAGGAACTCGGTCTCACGCTTGAGGAACTCAGGCATGAAGTGCCACGGCAGCACGAGGTAGTAGTCGGGCTTGGCGGCGCGGGATTCCTCTTCGGAGATGATCTTGATTTGCGTGCCGATGGTGTAGCTGCCCCACTTGACCGGATTGCGGTCGGCGATGGCAGAAACGAGATCGGGCGTGACGTTGCAGAACTGCAGCGTGGTACTGCCCTTGGTGGAGGCACCGTAGCCATGCACCACTTTGCCCTCGGCCTTGGCCTTCTGGAGGAAGGCGGTGAGATCGGTGCGGATGCGCTCGATGTTTTCGCGGAAGACGGCGTAAGGGGCGTCGGAATCGATCGCCATTTCGAACTCGCGGATGCGCAGATCCTGCACGCGCACGGCGGCTTCAGCGGAAGGCTTCACCTGTCCGGCATTGGCCACCACGAGGCGGAAGCTGCCGCCGTTCACATCGTTGAGATGCACGTCGATGACTTCAAGGCCGTGATCTCCGAAGAGGCGCTCCAGCACGGCGAGGGAGTAGTACTCCAGGTGCTCATGGCAGATGGTGTCGAAGCTGTTGATGTCGAGCATCGCAGGCAGATAGCTCTGCTCCAGGATCCAGATGCCGTCCGTGGCCAGCACATCGGCGATGTCCTGCACAAAAGCGTGCGGATTTTCCAAGTCATAGAACATGGAGATGCTGGTGACGACGCGGGCTTTCTCCGTGGCGTGAACGCTCCTGAAGGCGCGGGCGGAGAAGAAGTCGTTCACCACTTCAAAGCCCTTGGCACGAGCCTTGAGGGCGACGTCCGAAGGATCAATGCCGATGTGGCGCAGTCCCTGGGTCTTGTAGCTGGAAAGCAGCGTGCCGTCATTGCAGCCGATGTCGAGCACGATGTCCTTGGCGCGGAGGCTGACGGTCTGCTCAACGAGCTGGGTGATGCCCGTGAGGTTGTCGATCATGGACTGGTTGATGCCAGACTCATAGTAGTAGCGATGATACAGAACCTTCGGCGGCACCGAGTGGCGCATCTGCACCAGACCGCAGGCGTTTTCATCCTGCGAAGGATCGCAGCGCACGAGATCGAGAGGCACCTTGCGCTTGATGAGGGCGCTGCCATCAGCGCTGGCAAGCACGCCGCCAATGAATTGATCCCCAAGGCTGACGACAGGAGTGAGGCTGCGTGAGCCGCAAATACGGCAGGTGTTGCGGGTGATGAGGACGGGGCGGAAAGCTTGGATGGCCATGGGTTCAATTGGCATTGTTGTGCTGGCGTGTCCAGCTAGACTTCATTGGCAGGTTCACACGCGGGCGGTGGCCCGGTTGTCAAGGAACCACTGGTAGGTGCGCGCCACGCCTTCACGGAAGTCGGTGCAGGCCTTCCAGCCCAGGTTTGCCATGCGGCTGACATCCAGCAGGCGGCGCGGATTGCCGTCTGGCTGCGTGGTGTCCCAAAGGATCTCGCCGGTGTAGCCGATGATCGTTTTGATGGCCTCTGCGGCATCGCGAATGCTGATCTCCGCGCCGGTGCCGATGTTGATGATGTCCTGGCTGCTGTAGTTCTCCAGCAGGAAGGCGCAGGCGGAGGCCAGATCGTCCACGAAGAGGAATTCACGTGTCGGCTTACCGCTGCCCCAGAGGGTGACGCTGGGCTTGTTGTGCAGCTTGGCCTCGTGAAAACGGCGGATCAGAGAGGGCAGCACGTGCGAATGCTCGGGATCAAAATTATCAAAGGGGCCGTACAGATTCGCCGGCATGCCGCAGATGAAATCACGGCCATACTGATGCCGGTAGCCCTGGCAGAGCTTGATCCCCGCGATCTTGGCGACTCCATACGGCGCATTGGTCTCCTCCATCGGCCCGGTCATGAGGCTGTCTTCACGGATGGGCATCTCCACCACCTTCGGGTAGATGCAGGTGCTGCCAAGGAAGAGCAGCTTCTTCGTATCAAAACGATGCGCCGCAGAGAGCACGCTGTTTTGAATCTGCAGATTGTTGAGCAGGAAATCGACCGGCTGGGTGTAGCTGGCCTTGATGCCGCCCACGGTGGCCGCAGCGAGGATCACCTGATCCGGCTTCTCTGCTGCGAAGAAGGCATCCGTGGCATGCGGGTCACGCAGATCCAGCTCGGCCTTGGTGCGGGTGATGATCTGCCATTCGGGTTTGTTCGCGTAGTGACGCATCAATGCGCGTCCGACAAGACCCTGATGACCCGTGATGAAAAGTTTGCCGCCTGATGAAGACATGCCTGCATGCCTAGCGGATGAGCCTGCGGTGTCCAGCAAAGCTTCATTTTCCAGCGACAATGACAGGGAGGTCAGGTCGCCGACCGGCACTACCATGGCGTGGCATATGTCACCATTGTGCAGCAGATGTGCCGATGTTCAGCGTGGCTGAGTTTCCTCGGCCGCCACTCTCTTGAAGAGAGTGGCGACCCCTACGAGAATCGAACTCGTGTCGCATCCGTGAAAGGGATGTGTCCTAACCGCTAGACGAAGGGGTCGTTTTGCTCGGATTGAGCGGGCGGGGATATTGCTTTCAAAGAAGAATTGCGCAAGAGAAAATTCATCAATTCTGAAATTCTTTTTCGGACAAGCTTGATCTGATTCTTGAAGACACGAACTCATCCATTTCTTTGAGCCAAGAAACGGCATCCCGACAGGCAGGGTCACATGGTTGCTGAACAATCATTCAGTTGCAGGAAAACTGATGGAAAATGCTTGAAGTGTGTGGCAATAATACTTAACCTCAGTTAAATAACGCAGATGCTGAGGTATTTGTTTATAATTACTAGATTTTTCACACAGGCTTGCTATTTTGCTAAGTCGGGTCGCTACATCCACAGATGAGTTTTTCGTTCCGAAGTTTGTTCCAGCGTGGAGCCGGTTCTAACGAACCGGGGCACGACGCTCCTCAATACTTCGCGGGGGCATCTCTGCAGAGAATGGCTGGCCCGGGCACAAACAGCCCCTCCTCCATGCAAGCGTCTCCTCCTTTACAGTTTCCAGCCGGTGCTTCCCCCTTTCAAATTGGGGGCAATCCACTCTTCAAAACGGCTGGCAATGAATCGATTGCTGCACCGCCGATCAATTCAGCCGCAGGAATGTCGCCGTTCAGCGTCATCGGGGCAACGCCCACGAATTCACCTCTGACGGTCGGGGATGTGATCAACCAGCTTCCCGCCGAAGTCGTGCGCATTGGGGCGCTGCCTGCGGAGCAGCCTCTCTCCTTGCCACCTGCCCTGCTGGAAAACGCCTTGCGCAGCGGACAGGCGGCACTGCCGGTCTTTGAATTGTATCGCGTCTGCCCGGCGCTTTTCCAAGTGCCCATCTCCCCCCAGGATCCACGCATGGTGGCACTGCCGGCGGCGAAGCTGCCGGGTTTGATTGCGCAAGCCCGCGAGGGAAACGGTGCGGTACCCGCTTCCGCACCATCGCCATCCCCGTTCGGTCAGCCAGCATCGCCCGTCGGCTCCCCCTTCCAAATGAGCCAACCGACCGCAGAGCCGGCGGCGCAGCAGCCCCCGGCCTCTCCTTTCGCATTTGGCGCGAGTCCCAATGGCTCGCCCTTTGGCATGCCGCAGCAACCCGCAGCACCTGCGCCCTCCATACCGCCAGGATCTCCTTTCTCGTTCGGTGGTGTCCCGAATGGCTCGCCCTTTGGCACCTCGCAGCAGCAGCCCGCAGCACCTGCACCCGCCAGCTCAGCAGGATCTCCTTTCTCATTGGGTGGCAGCCCGAACGGCTCCCCCTTCGGCATGCCACAGCAGCAGCCAGCCGCACCTGCACCCGCCAGCTCAGCAGGATCTCCCTTCTCGATGGGTGGTGGCTCGAATGGCTCGCCTTTTGGCATGCCGCAGCAACCCGAAGCACCTGCGCCCTCATCACCACCCGGATCTCCCTTCTCGTTCGGGAGTGGCCCGAATGGCTCCCCCTTCGGCACCTCGCAGCAGCAGCCCGCAGCACCTGCGCCCGCCAGCTCAGCAGGATCTCCCTTCTCGATGGGTGGTGGCTCGAATGGCTCGC